>ERZ857984.1003-NODE-1003-length-26937-cov-5.612975_pt1 | contig 26937 bp, 29 predicted proteins | sample MGYA00519914_ERZ857984 | MGnify/ENA primary metagenome ERZ857984 (study PRJEB31778, sample SAMEA3449417) | human gut metagenome | biome: human gut; feature: human-associated habitat; material: faeces | place: United Kingdom | collected 2010/2012 ... | reverse complement strand
AGAAAAACGATTTGTTAATGGAAGAATTACTTAAAAAAAGGCATTTAGCTCCAATTTATGGAGAAAGAACTCCACTTGCTTCAGAACTTGAAGATTATTTAGTAATTGATGAAGTTCCTGATGTCTTCCATACAGGGCATGTTCACATTAACACCCATAAAAAGTACAATGGTATTCATTTAATTAATTCTGGAACATTTCAGACTCAGACAGAGTTCCAGAAAATTTATAATATTGAACCAACCCCTGCTGAAGTCCCTGTACTTTACAAAGGGAAATATAAATGTTTAAAGTTCATTTAAAAATTTTTATAAATAAGAACAACTTAAAATAATATTAAGTTTAGGTGAAAAAATGGAAAAAAATATTGAAGAAATTATTAATGTTTCAGATTATCTTTATAAAAATAAACTTGTTGCTGGAAAAGCCGGAAATGTTAGTGCTAGATTTAAAGGTGAAGATGGTGATGTAGTTGCTATTACACCTACTTTAAAATCATTATATGAATTAAATGAAGAAGATATTGTTTTAGTAGATTTAGAAGGTAATTTATTAACAAAAGGTAAACCCTCTTCTGAAGTTGATCTTCATTTAGAAATTTATAAAAAAAGAAGCGACGTAAATGGTATTGTCCATACTCATTCACCGTATGCAACAGGATTTGCATTTTCTTCAAAAAGAATTAAAAGACATGAAGGTTTCGGAGCTATTAACACTCCATTTTTAGAAGATATTGAATATGAAGCTCCAGGAAGTATGAAACTAGCTAAAAGTGCATCAAAAGCTATTGGTGATGAAGATGTTTTAATCTTAAAACAGCATGGTGTTTTATGTGTTGGTGACAGTTTAAAAGAAGCTACTTTACTTGCAACTTTCGTTGAAGAAACAGCTAAAACACAGTTTATAACTTATATGTTAAATTCAACTGAAGACTTAATATGAATCTTCTTGTGAAGATTCATTTTCTTTTCCAGAATCAACATAATCAGTTATAATATCTAAAATTAAACCGGATAAAGAAGTATCTTTATCAATAGCTATTTTTTTTAATTGTTTTTTCAAATCTACAGGCATATTTATAGTTGTTTTACTTATATCTGACATAATTATATAATTGTTTATCATATTTTATATATTTTTTCTATACTGACGGACATTTTGCCTGTATAATATTGCTAAATTGGAAAAAGTAGAAAGGAGAAAAAATTATGTTTAATGATTTATTTAATATAAAAATTGAACAGGATATAACAATTTATTTAAAAGATAAAATAGACGAAAAGGCTTTTGACAATATTTTAATAAAAATAGGATTAACTTCTATTGAAATAAAGAATTCGGAAAAGTCTGAAATATATTATAAATTTTCATTAACCGCTAAAGCTATTTATACTAATCCCATGAATGATTTTTTTATTGGAAGTCATATAAAATTAGACGCCGAAAAATCATGTATCTGTATTTATGGTTATAACGAAAATATTATTTCAGGCATGAAAAAAATACTTTTTAAAGAAAAAATACTTGACGAAGTATATGATAAATCTGAAGAGTATAAAAATAATCTCGAAAAATACGAAGCGAATACGGACGATATTATAGAAAAAATCGAAGAAAAAGAAAAAACCGAACCGTATAATTTATTTATTATCAAACATTTTATAAAATATGTTATTGATAAGTATAAAGAAGAAAATATTTCGTCTGAAGATAATTCTGCAAATGAAAATAGCGAAGATAATAAAAATATAACTACTAATCCGTTTATTACGAATGGAGAATAAAATTAAAAATAAAACCGCTTGATTAATCAATTTTCGATTTTAAAAGCGGTTTTATAATAAAGAAAAAGCATATATATTTTATAAAAAATAATTTTGAGAATGTTTTTTATTTATAACTTTTTTATTAAATTGTTATATTCTTCTATATCTAATTGAATTTCATTTAATATTTTTCTTAATAAAGGTCTCGCTATATTTTTATTTGAATGAAAGGGAATAACCGTGCTTCTTCCGTCAATATGTTTATAAAATATATTGCTTCCTTTTTGTCTCTTTTTTACAAAGCCTAACATTAATAAAAGTTTTTCTATAGTTTTGGCATTTTTTAAGATAAGCTTACTCATATATATTCTATTTCTTCTATTTTTATAAATTCTGGAATGCTGTTTATATCGTCATTATTCATTTCTTCAAGGCATAAATCTAAAACTTCTTTTAATTTTTCGTTAAGTTCTTCTAATGTATCGGCTTGAGTATGCGCTCCGTTTACTGAAGGAATATAACCTACATATACTTCGCTTTCTTTATCATATTCTATATAAGCAAAAAATTTTTTATTCATATAAACCTCTGATTTTTATAAAAATTATTATACCAAAATATTATTATTATGTCAAAATAGTTTTTTATTTAATATATTTCATTTATTTACGATATAAAAACAAATGATTAATTTAGAAATAAAAATAACAGCTGGAGCAAAATCAAACAGCTTCAAAAAAGAAAACGGACTTTATTATATTCGCATAATGGCAAAAGCTATTGACGGCAAAGCGAATAAATCGATAATAGAATTTTTATCTAAAGAGCTTAATTTAAAGAAAAAAGATATTGAAATAATAAGAGGAGAAAAGAGCAGTAAAAAAATAATTTCTATAAATATAGACAAAACCGTTTTAAATAAATATTTTGAAAATAAATAAACCGCATAAAATATAATTGATTATTTTTTATAATAACATATAATAAGAATATTGATATATTTTGCTATCTTAAATAATTTTATAGGAAGTTATATGTATCCGTTTATGCAGGAAAGTAAAAAAATAAATACTCAATTACCTGAAATTAATCAAAGTAATAAACACTATTTAGATACCATTCTTAATAAAAGCGATAATTATTTAAAAGAAGTATTCTCCGATAAAGAATATAAATATTTTTTAAAAAAGATTGAATTCATATATAAAATTAATAATGTTAATGATATAGTAAAAAATTTTTCAACGACTTATTTTAATTATATTAAAGAGTTGTATCAAAAAGAATATAAGATTAATAATCCGAGCGTAGATAATTTTATTAATAAAAAAGGTTCTATAAAATTAATATGGGGAGATTGCCACGATGTTTTAAAAAATATGAAAAGCGAAACTATAGATTTAATGGTAACTTCGCCACCTTATTATAATGCAAGAAAATATTCTCAATGGAAAAATATAAACGAATATATGCAAGATATGGAAAAAATTTTAATAGAATGTTATAGAGTATTAGATAATCATAGAGTATTTGTATTTAATGTTGGCGATATATTTGATAATGATAATTTATATACTAAATCAACTTGGGGTAAAAGACGATTACCTTTAGGAGCATATTTTATAAATCTTTTTGAAAAAGTAGGATTTACATTTGTAGACGATATAATATGGGATAAAGGAGAAGTTCAAAGCGAAAGAAATAAAAATGGAGATAACCCATATCCAATGTATCAATATCCTATAAATTGTTATGAACATATTTTAATTTTTCATAAACATAGGTTAGATATGCATAGATACCCATGCCCGATATGCGGGACTTTAAATGTAAACGGAAATTCATACACGGAAAAAGGGCTTAAAAGTTGGGAATGCAAAAATAAAGATTGTTTTGTAAGAAGCAAATCTAACAGAGGAAAAAGATTTAGCGCAAAAACATATATAACGCAATCGCATAAAAATAAAGATATATCCGTTATAGATAAAGATTTTCTATATTCTTGGCGTAGAGATATAAAAAAGATTAATCCCGTTATTAAAATTAATTCTAAAGGCGAAAATATACTTGGTCATACGGCTCCTTTTCCAAAAGATATACCCGAATTTGCAATAAAAATGTTTAGTTATGTAGGAGATAAAGTATTAGACCCTTTCTCTGGAATAGGAACTTCTATAAAATCAGCTCATGAATTAAATAGAATAGGCATAGGCATTGAAAAAGATTTATCTATAAAACCTTATGTTATTAATTTTTTAAATAATAAATTGTCAGAGTTAGAATTATGAATAATATAAATAATAAGCAGGAAGAAGATAAGAAAAAGCAAGTCATAGGTTTATACGGCGAAATGCAATTAGCTATGATTTTGCATAATAAAGGTTGGCAAGTCCATAGGTCTTATATAGACGAAGGAATAGATTTCGTTATAACAAAATATTATTGCGTTAAATGTAAAAAATTTGTTAATCAATATATAAGATATGAAGAATATAATAAAAAGAAATGCAAATGCGTTACAAATTTATGCGAAAAATGTAAAGAAAACGATACTTTAAAAATTATTACAAAATATTTGCAAGTCAAAACTTCAGAAGGAATAAAAAAAGATAGTGGTATAAGAAATTTTAGCTTTCACCCAAAAATAAGGTATATGATGGGAAAAGATGTTTATTATGTATGGATAGCAATATTTGTAAACGATAATTTTAATCTTAATAATATTGAAAGCCAAAATATAAATATACATGATGCTATACATTATTATATTTTTAATACGGGAGATGTAATATTATTTGACGATATAAATTTACCGACTTATCAAATAACCGATAATCAAAAAACAGAATTGACTATTGATAAATACGGAAATATATTAAAAAAAGGACGGAATTATGATTATAGTTGTTTTGATAAATTTCATAATAACTTTGACATATTAGAAAGCATAAATTAAATGAGTAATTCAAAATTAATAAAATTTTATTTGTATCCCGCTTTCCTTAATACTTCTTTTATCTCTTCAGTAGCCGCCCAATCTAAAGCCGTATTGCCATCTTCATTTTTAATATTAATATCTGCTCCTTTTTCTACTAAATATTTAACTATTTCTAAATACCCTTCAAGTGAAGCCCACATTAAAGAACTACAACCTTCATAATCTTTTGCGTTAATATCAACTCCCTTCTCTACTAATAGTTTAACTATTTCTAAATGTCCTAACTGTGAAGCCCACATTAAAATAGTAAATCCAAAACTGTCTTCGGTATTAATATTAGCTCCGTTTCTTATTGAAAATATAGCCAATTCATAGTTGCCAGAATATGAGGCAAACATTAAAGGCGTGAATTCATATATCTCATCAGTTATTTCCACTTTAATAAATTCATCGTTAATATTGTCAGCGCTTATTATATATTCGTTACCGTTTTCTTCTATTTTGAATGTTTCTTTTTTTGAATTTGCAGAACATGTTATTGCTGCTAAAATTATAATAGTAATTAGAATTATTGCTTTTAGAATTGTCATTTTTTATCTCCTAATTTTTAAGATTAAAATTGAATATAAAAATATTATATGTTTAATTATAAATTAAAACAAATTCTTATAAAAGATTAAATTATTATTTAGCCCCCGTTTTTCTCAATATTTCTTTTATCTCTTCACTATCCGCTAAATCTAAAGCGGTTTTTCCATCGTTATTTTTAATATTAATATCCGCTCCATTTTTAACTAAATATTTAACTATTTCCGAATAGCCTCTCCATGAAGCTCTCATTAAAGCAGTCCAACCATCATCATCTTTAGAGTTAACATTAACCTTTCCGTTCTCTATAAAATATTTTATTACTTTTAAATGTCCTTCGTATGAAGCTTCCATTAAAGCGTTCCAACCTTCGTTATCTTTAGCATTAACATCCGCTCCGCTCTCTACTAAAAATTTGACTATTTCTAAATCTCCTTTGCATGAAGCCCACATTAAAGCAGTCCAGCCATCCTTATCTTTATCTTTGGCTTTAACATCCGCTCCATTTTCTACTAATAGTTTAACCATTTCTAAATGCCCTTCGCTTGAAGATATCATTAATGCGGTTTTACCATAATAATTATTTGTAGTATTAATATCCGCTCCATTATCTATTAAATATTGGACTATTTCTAAAGATTTTTCTTTTTTTGTTGAATCTTCTAATGCATGTATTAAAGCGCTTTCTCCATCATCATCTTTAATATTAATATTCGCCCCATTTTCCACTAAATATTTAACTATATCTAATTGCCCATATTCCGAAGCGAACATTAAAGCGGTATTTCCAATGTCGCTTTTAATATTAACATCCGCTCCATTATCAACAAGAAGTTTAACTATTTCTAAATTTCCTTTGCATGAAGCTATCATTAAAGCAGTTTCACAGTATTTATCTTTGGAGTTAATATCCGCCTTTCCGCTTTTCAATATAGAATTGATTTTATTAATATCGTTATTTTTCACAGCTTCGATTAGATTATATCTATTAAACCGCATAAATATTAATTCCTTAATTATAAATTTTCAGAATCTACGGGAGTCGCTTGCAATCTATTTTTAAGTTTATCCGTTATATCGCCTTCTAAAGATTTTTGAAATTGAATCGCCACTTCTTTATTTTTTGTAAATTTTGGAATTGCATTCGCTATCAAATCGGGAATTCTTTTATCCGATTGAATCGTCTCGTATATCGTATCTGGAAGCGAAACTATTAAAGTAGCTCCTCTGCTTTCAATAGGATTTCCTTGAGAGAGTAAAGAATATATGCTTGGGCTTTCTCTTTCAATATAAGAAAGTATTTTATTATAGAATATTCTTCTTTTGTCGTCTGGATTTAATGCAGAATCGTATTGAGTTTTATTTTCAATTCTATTATTAAAATTATTTAAATTTCTCTCTTCGTTAATATTGTCAAAATTAATATTATTATCTTCGCTTATTGAAATATTTGAAGAGGAAACTATATCAAGCGGACTTATTAAATTATCCGTATTCAAAAGCATAATTCCGCGCATTTCAAATATTGTTCTTGGATTTGCAGCGTTTCTTATTCTCTCTTCAATAGAAAGTATATAATCAAGTATTTTTTCAATTTCATTGTCGCTATAATGACTTGCAAAAATTTTCAAATCGTCTCTTTCGTTTTCCGTTATTTCAAGAAGTTTTATATCGTTAATTCCGCTTTTAATCATAAGGACGATTCGCATATATTCGATTAAATTATTTATAAAAGTTCTTGCATCAACCGTTTCTTCAAATAATTTTTTTATAAATAGAAAATAATTTTTTTTATCTCCCGAAATCATAATATCGAAAAACTCTTTAACAAAACTAAAATTATTTCCGCCAATAACCGCAATTACATCTGACGCGCTTATAAGTTTTTTATCCGTTGTATAGGCAATCATTTTTTCTAAAATAGTTTCGCTATCTCTAACCGAACCTCTAGCCTGTTTTGAAATTAAAAAAATCGCTTCGTCTTCATAAGCTATATTTTCTTTATCGAGTATTACTTTAAGAATTTTTTCTAAATCGTTTATTCCCAAAGACTTAAAAGTATATTGTTGACATCTACTTCTTATAGTCGGTAAAACTCTTTCGGCTTCGGTTGTCGCTAATATAAAAACCACATGAGACGGAGGCTCTTCTAAAGTTTTTAATAAAGCGTTAAAAGCTTCGTTTGTTATTTGATGAACTTCGTCAATAATATATATTTTATATTTTCCCGAAACGGGCGATATTCTCACATTTTCAATTATCGTCCTTATATTTTCAATTCCTCTATTGCTTGCGCCGTCAATTTCAATAACATCGAGAGGATTTCCATTTTCTATTTGCGAACATGAAGGACATACTCCGCAAGGTTTATCTGTAGGACCATTAACGCAATTTAAAGCTTTTGCAATTATTCTTGCAAGAGAAGTTTTGCCTACTCCATGCGGACCTGAAAATAAATAAGCATGCGCTATTTTTTTTTGAGCTATGCTTTTTGAAATTGTTTTTGTTATATGTTCTTGTCCAATAACCTCTTCAAAAGTTTGAGGGCGATATTTTCTTGCTATTACTTTATAATTTTTTTCCATAATGTAAATAAATAATTATTAATAAAATATTAAATGTTAAAGCGATTAATTTATATTTTATCAAAATAAAAGTTATTTGTCAATTTGAAATAATATTTAATTGTTATAAAAAAGCCCCGTTATAAAACGAGGCTCTTTATAGTTTTCTAATTAACAAGTAGAAAAAAATGAAAATTAGAACCAATATCTAAATCCGAATTCTCCTCCAAAGCCTAATAATCCAGGCAACCAGAATCCTCCGCCATCGCCGATACGCACGCCAAAGACATAAAATCCAGAATTTCCAACGGCTACAACATTTACAGTCGGAGCAACTTCTATAAATATTTCCCAATTTTTCTTAACGATAAACGAGAAACCTACAGGCATCCTTAAACCAGCGGTTAAAAACCAATATCCACCGCTACCGAAGTCCACTGTAAAAGCTCCTCCAGGTCCAAGATATACCCAAGCGTCAGAATCTCCAGCGGGTCCAAAATTATGTTTGAAACCCCACCAGTCGGCAGTAAAACCTACTCCGAAATGACCAACTCCGAATCGAACCGTTCCTCCGAACATTACTGGCACTTTACTAGATTGTCCAGTTACTCCTATAGCTCCTCCAACTGGCCAACCTCCCATGAGCATCGCTCCAACAGCGTCTCCATCTGGAAAAGCCGCTTGAGCTTTTGTAGGGGCAGCTATTATTAATACCGCCGCTACAGAAATATATAATATGATTTTCTTAAACATATTATTCTCCTTTTTGTTTATTTTTTTGTTATTTAATTTTTAGAATAACAATTAATTATAAAATGTCAACTACTTATAGGGCGATTTATTAGTTAATATTAGTAATTTTTAATAATTTCATATTCGGGGGGGGGGGGTAAATACTACATTTCATACATATTTTTTAAATTTTTAAAATTAAATATCTTGATATGCATACAATTTCTGACGGCATTTCTACTATAATTTATAAATTAAAAATCTTATATAATTTTTTGCGATTATTATGATTTATTTTAATTCCGATAAAATAAAAATGTTTATGCAAACTTTTAAAGATATAATTTATTTTATAGCGATTATTTTCTCAAAAACTTTAATAGATTTATTTAGATTATTTGGAAATATAATAATTTTCGGTTTTATTTTATATGTTCTCTCTTCAATGACAAGAAGAATATTTGCAAAAACTTTAGGCGCAAAAACCGAACTTTATATAACGGGCTGGATTGGAACTCCGATTCATGAATTATCTCATGCATTATTTTGCATTATATTTAATCATAAAATAAACGATATAAAATTATTTACCACGAAATCGGAAACTATAGGTTATGTTCTTCATAGCTACGATTCAAGAAGTTGGTATCAACAAATAGGAAATTTTTTTATTGGCGTTGGACCTATTATAATTGGCGCTTTAATAGTTTATTTTCTTTTTTTATTATTAGCGCCCGAGCTTAAAGAAAATATTTTTTCGATTAATATCGATTATGATAAATCCGCTGGAATATTAAATATGATTTATAGCGGAATTTCAAATATATTTATTTCAATAGCGAATATATTTAAAAATATTATTAAAAATATTCTATCAAATCAATCTTTTAAGAATATCGGATTTTGGATTTTTATTTATCTTTCAATTTCAATTGCCTCGCATATGGAATTAAGTCCCGCCGACATTTCGCATGCTTGGAAAGGAATGCTTTTTATATTTGCTTTATCTTTAATATTTAATACTTTGCTTTTAATTATAAAAATATTATTTAATATTAAAATACCCGAATATATATTATTATTTATGAATCAGAATTTAAATATTTATTCTTCGCTTTTAATATTTTCATGTATTATTTCTTTATTCAATTTTTTAATTTCTTATATAATTTTAACGCCGATTAATTTTATTAAAAATAAGAATTTGATTAATCCTTTTTAGAGGTAAATAAATTAATTATTTTATAATTTTTACTTGATTTTTTCTAATAATTATATAAAATTATTTAAATAAAAAATTAAAAATTTTGAGGAGTATTTTATGTTAAAGAATAGTATTCTAAAATTAATTATGATTTCTGCAATAATTTTTATTGCAACTATTGGATGCAAAAAGGAAAATAAAAAATTGTTTGTCGGAACAAATGCCGAGTTCGAGCCCTTCGAGTATAGAGAGGGCGGAAATATTGTAGGTTTCGATATAGAACTTATCGGCGAAATATCTAAACTTATAAACAAAGATATTGAAGTCGAGGATATGGCTTTTGACGGATTGCTTCCCGCATTACAAACAAAAAAAATAGATTTAATAATAGCGGGAATGACGGCGACTGAAGAAAGAAAAAAATTCGTTAATTTCTCCGAATCTTATTATAAATCGCAACAGGCTATAGTAGTTAATAAAGACGAAAACGGAATAAATAATTTCGATAATTTAATCGGAAAAGAGGTTGGCGTAGTTTTAGGATATACGGGCGATATAATAGTATCTGAAATGGCAAATGTTAAAGTTCAAAGATATAACGCCACTTCGGAATCTATTATGGCTTTGAAATCTAAAAAAGTTCAAGCCGTAGTTTTGGATTATGAGCCAGCAAAAAATTACTCCGCTCAAAACCCAGAATTAAAATTAATTGAAACGGATTCTCAAAGCGAAGAATATGCGATAGCTATTAGAAAAGAAGATACTCAACTTTTGAACGATATTAATAAAGCTTTAACCACTCTTAAAGAAAACGGAACTTATGACGCTTTATTAAATAAATATTTTAAATAAAAATATTTTAATTTGTAAAAAGTTTTTATCTTAAAATTTTAATTATAAAAAATTATATAATGGAAAATTAAATGGAATATTTAGGGCTTCTTAAAGATATATTTTTTACTAACGGCAGATATATGTATATGATTAAGGGGCTTCTATTTTCCATTGGAACTACAGCTTTTGCCGCATTGCTTGGAATCGCTCTTGGAATATTTATAGCGCTTATGGAACTTTCGCATTTCTATCCGTTAAAAAATATAAAAGGATACGAAAATTTTAATCCTATTTCAAAATTGGCTTTTGGATTTGTCAATCTTATAAGAGGAACTCCCGCGGTAGTTCAGTTAATGATTTGGGCAAATGTAATTTTTATCGGTTCTTTAAGAAATACTCCAATATTATTAATTTCGGGAATTGCATTCGGCATAAACTCATCCGCTTATGTAGCAGAAATAATAAGAGCTGGAATTGAAGGACTCGATAAAGGACAGATGGAAGCCGCTCGCGCTTTGGGAATGAATTACGGTTTATCAATGAAAGAAATTATAATTCCTCAAGCTATAAAAAAAATACTTCCCGCTTTAGTTAGCGAGTTTATAACTTTGCTTAAAGAAACTTCTATTGTTGGATTTATCGGAGGAATAGATTTGCTTCGTTCGGCGAATATTATAACAAGTCAAACTTATAGAGGAGTAGAACCTTTGATTGCAGTCGGAATAATATATTTAATATTGACTTCTATCTTTGCTCTGTTTATGCGAAATATAGAAAAAGGATTAAAGGAAAGTGATTAAAATAGAAAATTTACACAAAAGATTCGGCAAACTTGAAGTATTAAACGGAATTGATATTAATGTAGAAAAAGGCGAGATAATAGCGATAATCGGACCTTCTGGAAGCGGAAAATCCACTTTTTTAAGATGCATAAACAGACTTGAAGAGCCTTCCGAAGGAAAAATATTTATTGACGGAGAGAATATTTTAAGCAAAGAAACTAATATAAATAAAATAAGAGAAAAAGTCGGAATGGTTTTTCAGCATTTTAATTTATTTCTTCATAAAAATGTTATAAAAAATATCACATTAGCTCCTATAAAAATTAAAAATTATTCGGTAGAATTAGCCGAAAAAAAGGCGGATAAACTTTTAAGCAAAGTCGGGCTTTTAGATAAAAAATACGCTTTTCCAAATCAACTTTCGGGCGGGCAGAAACAGAGAATAGCAATTGCGCGGGCTTTGGCAATGGAGCCAGAGATTATGCTTTTTGACGAGCCTACTTCGGCGCTTGACCCTGAAATGATAAAGGAAGTTTTGGATGTTATGATTGAGCTTGCAAGAGAAGGAATGACTATGCTTATAGTGACTCATGAAATGGGATTTGCAAAAAATGTGGCGACAAGAATATTATTTATGAACGATGGCAAAATACTTGAAGACGAAAAACCCGAAGAGTTTTTTAATAATCCTAAACATAGCAGAACGAAAGAGTTTTTATATAAGGTTTTGAATAAATAATTATTGATTATTTTTTGTTTTTTATACTAAAAAAATAAAAAGTTTTTTTGTAAAATTTTGCTTGTAAAAAATAATAAATTTTTATTAATTTTTACTTGCAGAAATATCTATATTATGGTAAACTATAAAATCATTAAATTATTTTTTATTTTATTTTTTAAGAAGGAGAAAATTTATGTATTTAAAAAAAATTACAATGTTATTTATAAGTTTGGCTATGGTTTTATCATGTTCAAATAATAAAAGCGGCTCTACGGCGTCTTTAGATTCCGTTAATTATTTATCGGGAGGCGAGGGAGATTGGGTTGTAAAAATCGACAATCTTACGATAAATAAAAGTATTTTCGATAGCGATTTAACAGCTTCAATGAAATATCAAGGCGCTAATGACGAGCAAATTTCTTTGGCTAAAAACGATAACGCCACAAAACAATATTATTCTGAAGTTTTAATTAGAGATGTTCTTTTATTAAAGAAAGCGGAAGAGGATAAATTTTTTGAAACAGAAGAAGCAAAATCTATAATGAATGCGGCTATAAGAACTCTTAAAGCTCAATATTATTTGCAAAAACTTATATTAGAAGCGAGCAAAAATATTCCAGACCCTACCACAGAACAGGCAAAAGCGTTTTTCGAGCAGGCAAAAGAACAGTTATCTCAAATGTATGGAATAACGGAATATAATACTCAAACTATGCCTTCGATTAATCAATTATATAAAGTCGCATACTCTGAGCAATTAGTTCAAAGAGATATAACCGACTTAAAAGATAAAGCCATTATAGAAAGAAATAATTCGATATTGGGCGAATTTTCTCCTTTACAACAAGGACAACAAACTAATTTATTGCCAAGGGGAAATTAATTTAATTAAAAATTACTGGAAAGGATTATATGCCTAAAAAAAGCGATAAAGAAAAAGAAAATATCACAGTCGATAAACCCAAAAAAGTTATCATTAAATCCAAAGCCAGTAGTTCAAGCAAGACTACAAAAAATACCGAAGATACTCAAGCTACGGCGGTAAAAAAGAAAGTTAAAAAAGTCGTAAAGAAAAAAATAATAATCAAAACTGAAAAAACCGATAAAGCCGAAGATACTAAAAAATCCGAAAATAATAAAACTGAAATCAATAAAAAAAATAAAGAAGGTTTTAAAGAAAATTTTAGAGAAAGAATTAAAGAAAAAAATTACTCTCATAATAGAGAGCATAAAGAAAATAAACAAAAATCATCTTTCGGCGAAGACAATAAACATTTTGGCAAACATTCAAATAAAGAATCCGCTCAAGCTCCGACTTCGACAGAAGATAATTCATATCAAAAAGGCGGCGGAAGAAGGGATTCTAAAAAAAGAGATTACGATAAAAAGAATTTTATAAAAGACGCTAAAGCCGAAGCCGCGTTAAGACAAGAAAATAAAATATTCAATAAATTGCAAGCTAAAAAAAGACAGCAGGAACAGAGACTTGCAAGCGTTGAAAAAGAAATTAATATAATGGAAACTATTACCGTTGGCGATTTGGCAAAGAAAATGAATTTAAGAGCTTCCGATATTATATCAAAATTAATGGCTATGGGAACAATGGCAAGAGTAAACGATATAATAGATTCCGACACGGCAACGATTATAGCGGACGATTTTGGTTGTAAAGTAAATGTAATATCATTGCAAGAAGAAGCTACTATTGAAGTAAAAGAAGACAGAGAAGAAGATTTAAAACCTCGTCCTCCTGTAGTTACGATAATGGGACATGTAGACCATGGAAAAACTTCGCTTTTGGACGCTATAAGACAGAGCAATATAACCGCAAAAGAGAGCGGAGGAATTACTCAAAATATAGGCGCTTATAAAGTAAAAATACCTAGCGGAGAGATAGCTTTTATAGATACGCCAGGACATGCAGCTTTTACTATGATGAGAGCGAGAGGAGCGAAAAGCACGGATATTGTAATATTGGTTGTTGCATCCGATGACGGAGTTATGCCTCAAACTTTAGAAGCTTTAAATCATGCAAAAGAAGCGAATGTTCCTATTATAGTAGCGGTTAATAAAATGGATTTGCCAAACGCTAGTATGGATAAAGTTAAAGCCTCATTATCGGAGTATGGATTAACGCCCGAAGAATGGGGAGGCGATACTCAATATATAGGCGTAAGCGCTTTGCAGAAAACGGGAATTAAAGAATTATTGGAAGCGATTATTTTGCAAGCGGAAATGCTTGAATTAAAAGCGAATCCTAATAGAGAAGCAATAGGAATAGTTTTGGAAGCGTCATTAGAGCAAGGACGCGGACCTGTCGGAACTGTTTTAGTGCAAAATGGAACTTTGAAAATTGGAGATTATTTTGTTTGCGGGCTTTCAGTTGGAAAAGTTAGAGCTATGGTTAATGATTTGGGTAAAAGAGTAAACGAAGCTTTGCCTTCTACACCCGTTGAAGTTTTGGGATTTGAAAAAACTCCTGAAGCGGGAGAATCTTTTAATGTTATGCTTGATGAAAAAGAAGCTAAAGCGATAGCCGATAAGAGAGTGCAATTAAAACAACAGGAAGCTTTGAAAGCTAATGTTAAAGTAACTTTAGAAAATCTATACGAAAAAATCGCTTCAGAATCTATGAAAGAGTTTAAAGTAATAATTAAAGCGGATGTTCAAGGAAGCGCGGAGGCTTTGAAAGACGCTTTAAATAAAATACAGAGCGATAAAATTCGTTTCGTTTCAATATATAGCGCATCGGGAGCGGTTTCAGAAAGCGATGTTAATTTAGCTCATGCTTCAAACGCGATAATAATAGCTTATAGAGTTCGTCCTTCGGCAAAAGCTAAAGAATTATCGGAAAAACTCTCAATACCGATTGAAAGATACGATATTATTTACGAAGCTATAGAATCGATTCAAAACGCTATGAAAGGCTCTCTTGAAAGAATTAAAAAAGAAGTAGACATTGGAGTCGTTGAAGTTAGAGATGTATTCCATATTCCTAAAGTCGGAACTATCGCGGGTTGTTATGTCACTTCGGGCAAAATAGAAAGAAATTCTGGCGTTAGAGTTTTGCGTGACGATGTTTTAATATATACAAGCAAAATATCAAGTTTAAGAAGAATCAAAGACGATGTTAAAGAAGTCTCTTCGGGATACGAATGCGGCGCTTCAATAGAAAATTTCAACGATATTAAAAAAGGCGATGTTTTAGAAATATTCAAAATAGAAGAGATTGCCCAAGAATTATAATTTAATATTTATTATGAGATAATGAATAATTAAAAGTCTGTTTTATTGGTAAAATTAATTTTGAATAAGTTTTATTATTTTCATCGTAAATTTTTAAATGTTCATGCGGATTTAATCCGTTATTATAAAGTCTCAAATCGCATAAAGCCAAACCGAATCCCGCGCTTTCAGAGTTATCCAACTGTTCTATAAAAAAGTTTTCAGTCATTCCTTTATTATAATATTCTTTAAAAGTTAATCTTTTTGAATCTATTCTCGTTTTATTTATCATTATTAAAGGCGAATCGTTTATAATCGTAAATTCGATATTATTTTTTTTAATTTCTATAATCAATTTTATTATAAATTTATTTTTATCGTTTTCTCTAAAAGATAATAATTCTTTATATCTTTCATCTTCTAAAATATTTATATTATTATTTTCGTCCATGTCGTTAATTAAACTTTTTTCTAATTTCATTATTTTTTTTAATTTTTCTTTATTTTCTTTTTCTTTGAATAAATCGGAGTATTGAGCCATTATTTCATTGTCGTTAAAATATTCTTCTTTATCTATTTTTTGATTATAATAAGGATAAATATTTTTTAAATATTTTATAGTAATTATATGCAAATATCTTGCCTTTATTCCGTTTGAAATAAGTTCCATTAATATATATGCAATGTCGTCATTATATTTTTCTATATTATATTTTTTTAATATTTCGCTTATCAAAAATATTATTTTTTTTCTCGTAATAAAATTAAGCCAAATAATATTGAATTCAATAACTTCTTTGCCAATTTTTGAAACGACTTTTTTTATATCGTCAAAATTACTTTGAGAATTTACTTCAAGCATATTTAAAACTCTCTTTTATTTATTTAAAAAAAATAAAGAATTTACGAATTTATAATTTCTTTAGCTGCTCTTTCCAAAACATTTTTTTCACCAAGCATATCTCTAACTCTAATTAAATTATCGCTTACTTTTTTGTAATATTCTTTATCGGTTAAATATTTTATTATATGGCTTGTTATCGCGTTTGGATTGCAATCGCTTTGTAATAATTCGGGAGCCGCTTCTTCGTTAAGCATAACATTTGGCATGCCGATATATTTTATATTTGTAAGTATTTTTCCAAGAAAAAAAGTTATATAAGAAATTCTATAGCATATAACCATAGGTTTTCCGTAGCATGCGGATATTAAGCTTGCAGTTCCGCTCGACATTATTAAAGCGTCAGAATATTTATATACAAAATCCTTGCTCTCTCCTTCTAAAAAAGTATAGGATATATTTTTTAATAAGTCTTTATGATTTGCAATTATTTTTTCTATCATTTTTTTGTATTCGGGATATGCAATCGGTATTACAAATCTAATATTTGAAGAAAGCATATCGTTAAGCATTTTCATTGATTTTATAAATACGGGAGATAATTTTTTTATTTCTTGATATCTGCTTCCGAATAATATTCCAACAGTCCATTCTTTTTCTTCCAAATTCAATTTTGGAATATCTAAATTATAATTCAAATCGGCAAAAGGATGCCCGCTATAAACTACATTGCAACCATATTTTTTATATACTTCGTAATCGAATTTAAAAGGCGTTATTATTTTTCTAGCCGAAATTAATCTTTTGGCGTTCCATTCTCCCCAAATTCCAACATGCGGCGGAAAATAATAAATATATTTAATATTATTTTTTTTGCAATATTTTGCAAGAAGTAAATTAGCGCCTTGATTGTCGACTAAAACCATAATATCTATTTTATTTTTTTTAAGATACATTTTTAATATTTTAAATGCGTCCAATTTCTTAAAAGCAAATTTTGGATTTATGCTTTCAAATATTCCCATAGTCGATAAAGTGGACATATCGGAAAGAATATTAACTCCAGAGTTTTGCATTTCAACTCCGCCGAAACCGTCTATTATCGTATTTGGGGATAATTCTTTTATCTTTTTTGCTAAAAGCGCTCCTTGAATGTCGCCCGATACTTCTCCCGTAGCTATAAATATTTTCATTATACCGTTTTTTTTGGAGTTATTCCTCTTTTAGATTTTGATATAAACTCCACAATATTTTTAGCTATCTTATTTAAAGAATTATCGTTTAAATATCTATCCAAAAATTCCTGTTTAGTTTTATTCCAATTATACCACATATTGTAAGATTCTTCAGCCTGCGATATTTCAATAGAAGTAAATCCCGCTCTTCTCATTCCTACAAGATTTAATTTATATACTATAGCCTCGCCCGCATGCGAAGTTAAAGCGTATGGAAGAATATCTCTGCCGACTCCCGCCATTCCGCTTATCATTGCATATTCTCCTATAGCGCAAAATTGATGAATAACGCAATTGCCCGAAATAAAAGCTCCTTTTTCCACTCTTACATGTCCCGCTACCAAAGAACCATTGCATATAATCACATTATCGTTTATCTCGCAATCATGAGCGACATGTCCCGTTGCCATTATATAACAATTATTTTTTATAATAGTTTTTCCGTTTTCTTTAGATGAGCGATGCAAATTAGCAAATTCTCTTATTTCGTTATTATCGCCTATTTCAAGAAAGGTTATTTTTTTTCTATCAAAACTTATATCTTGCGGCAAATCTCCTAAAACCGCATGAGGATGAATTATATTATTTTTTCCTATAGTCGTATATTCTTTAATAACGGTATGCGCGCCGATTATAGTATTTTCGCCAATATTAACTTCGCCTTCAATAACCGCGTAAGGACCTATTTTTACTCCTTCGGATATTTTAGCGCTTTTAGATATTATCGCCGTTTCATGAATTTCTTTTTCCATTTATTTTCCTAATTTTATTTATTTATTTTCATTGCTTCTTTATCTACTAAAAATAATCCCAAATCCGCAGAGCATGCAAGATTGCCTTCTACTTTAACTTCTCCATGCGTTTTTAATAAATTATTGCTGAAAGCTTCAACATTTACAAACATATACATTATATCGCCTGGAATAACGGGATTTTTAAATTTAACATTGTCTATTTTTGCAAAAAACATAAATTTTTTATCGTATTCTTCTGGCTTCAATATTTTTGTATAACAATAAATACCCGAAACTTGAGCTAAAGCTTCAACCATAAGAACGCCTGGCATAATCGGGCTTTCGGGAAAATGTCCCGTAAATTGAGGCTCGTTAAAAGTTACATTTTTTATTGCATGTATTTTTCCTTCTTCTATACTTTCGACTCTGTCAACAAGTAAAAAAGGATATCTATGAGGCAACAATTCCATAATTTTAATTATATTAATTTTTTCCATAACTTAATATTCCTTAATAATAAATATAAAAATTTAATAAACTATACTTTATAATTATATCATATAGTTAATAACCTTACAAGTAAAAATTAGTATAAAATATAAAATTAAAGTTGAAAAAGTTAATTAATAGTTTATAATTAAATAAAATAAATAAGGATAACTATATGGCAAAACCTATAACTAAAGAAGGATACGATAATGTAAAGGTTAAAATTTCCGAACTCAAAACGGAATTTGAATCTTTACCCGAAATAATAGCGGAAGCGAGAGAAAAAGGCGACTTAAAAGAAAACGCAGAATATCACGCGGCGAGAGAGAGACAGGGATTACTTCAAGCTCAAATATCTAAATTGGAAAGCGATTTAGCAAGCTGTGAAATAATTGACCCTTCAAAATTGGATAAAGATACCGTGACTTTTGGAAAAAGAGTAAAAGTGAAAGATAAAAACACGAATGCAATTTTGGAATATAAAATAGTCGGCGAGATGGAAGCGGATATTTCAAAAAATCAAATAACAATTATAACTCCGATTGCAAAAGGATTATTGACAAAAAAAGTGGGCGATACGGTTACTATAAAAGTTCCCGCGGGAGATAAAGTTTTAGAGATACTTGAGATTGGATTATGATTTTATATAAAGCTCTTTTAATTTTTTTATAGAATAACTAAAATTTTTATCTTAACTGTTTTGATATATTTGCCACAATTTTTTGAAAAAAGCTTAAAATTAATCTCATAAACATATGTAGAATTTATTGTTTTATAATCTTAATTTTTTATAAGTTGAAATATTAATTTTATAAAGATTTTATTAAGCGTTTAAAAATAATTTTATATATTTTATTCTTAAAATATTATATAATATATCAAAAAAAGGAGATGTAAAATGATAAATATAAAATTAAACAACGGAATCGAAATGCCGATTTTAGGACTTGGAATATATAAAATAACCGATAAAAAAGAATTGTATAACGCCGTAAAATGGGCTGTAGATTCGGGATATAGAAAATTTGACACGGCTCAATTCTACGATAACGAAAGAGAGCTTGGAGAAGCTATAAGAAAAACGGGAATCGATAGAGAGAAAGTTTTTATAACGACTAAAATATGGAATACAAATCAAGGATATAAATCGACTAGAGAATCTTTTGAAGAGAGCTTAAAAAAATTAAATATGGATTATGTCGATTTGCTTTTAATTCATTGGCCAGGACAGAAAAAAGAAAGATATTTAGACACTTGGCGAGCTTTAGAAAATATATATCAAATCAAAAAAGCAAGAGCAATCGGAGTGAGCAATTTTGAAATAAAACATTTAAACGATATATTCGCTAATTGCGTAATCGCCCCCGTAATCAATCAAATAGAAAGGCATCCGAACTTAAACAGAAAAGAATTAATAGAGTTTTGCAAAAGCCATAATATGAATATCGAAGCTTGGTCGCCTCTTGCAAGAGGAAAACTCATAGATAATAAAACATTGGAAAGTATAGCCGAAAAATATAATAAAACGGTAGCTCAAATAATATTAAGATGGAATATAGAAAATAAAATAGTGGTAATTCCAAAATCTATTACAAAAGAAAGAATAGAAGAAAATATAGATATATTCGATTTTAGTTTGGAAGAGGAAGATATTAAAAAAATAGACTCTATGAATAATAATAAAAGAACGGGATTTGACCCTATGGAGTTTGATTTTTAAATAATTAATTGTTGTTTTTCAAAACATTAATCAAAGTATTCGCAAATTCTTTAGCCGATTTTGAACCTTCCGCCGTTATAATATTTCCAGAAATTACCACATTATCCCCGACTATATCCGCTTCGCCATGTCGAACATGAGATTCGTCCGCCGTTGAGCAAGTGGCTTTAATATTTTTTAGTATTCCCGCATTAGCCATTATAACGACTCCGCTTCCAATTCCCGCAACAATTTTTTTATTTTCTAAAAATAATTTTGCAAGTCCCTGCGCTCGCCAATCGTCCCATAATGTAATGCATCCTAAACCGCCGACAAATATTATAGCGTCAAAATTTACGGTATCAACTTCGCTAAATAAAAGCTCTATATTAACGGAACTTCCCAATTTGCCTTGTCCTTCGCCGATTATTGAGGAAGAAATTTTTGTTTTATATCCGTTATTTTCAAATATTTTTTTTGTTTCAAAATATTCTTCATCTTGAAAATTTTTATAAGCCATTACATATAAAATATTATTTGTTTTTTCCATGACTTTTTCTCCTAGAGATTATCATTATAAAAATTATGATTATAAACTGCACATATCGTCATAATTTCTTTTATTCGCTATAGCAAGCTCATAAGCTTTAATATATTCTTTTGCGCTTTTTTCCCAAGAATTATCAATTTTCATTCCTCTTAATTGCATTTTCTTAAATCTTTCGGGATAGTCATAATAAACGCTTATCGCCCAACCTATAGTATTATATAATGCAGAAGAAGTAGCGTCATAAAATTTAAATCCCGTGCCTTCTCCCGTCTCTTCATTATAATTTTCAACCGTATCTTCAAGTCCGCCCGTAGCATGAACAATGGGAATAGTTCCATATTTTAGAGAATACATTTGATTAAGTCCGCAAGGCTCAAATAAAGAAGGCATTACAAACATATCCGCTCCCGCTTCTATTAAATGCGAAAGTTCATTATTATAGCCGATATAAGAGCCTACTCGTCCAGGATATCTTTTTGGCAAATCTCCAAAGAAACTTTCAAGTCCTTTATCTCCCGTTCCTAATATTACAAATTGCATTTTCATGTTATTCATTAAATAATCTATTATTGAAGCTATAAATTGATAACCTTTTTGGTCCACAAATCTGCCAATCGCTCCTATTAATGCAACTTTATCGTCTTCTTCAAGTAAAAATCTTTTTTGTAATTCTCTCTTGCATATTTTTTTACCTTTCATATTTTTATCAGAAAAATTAGCGGAAATAAATTTATCTTTTTCGGGATTCCAAATATTTTTGTCTATTCCGTTAAGAATTCCAAAAAAGCTTGTGGTTTTATTTTGTAAATAAGGAGCCATTCCATGTCCGCCGTAAGGAGATGATATTTCTTTAGCGTAAGTCGGACTAACCGTTGTCACGACATCCGAAAAGAATATTCCGCCTTTAAGCAAATTAATATTTCCATGGTCTTCAAAAGTATCGGGACTATAATTATTCCAACCTAAACCTAAATAATCATAAGTAGTTGAAGAATTATAAATTCCTTGATAATTTGCATTATGAATTGTAAGCAAACTTGCGGCGCGTCCAAGCTCGTTGCTCCAATGCCAAGTTTTTATATAAGCGGGAATAGCCGCCGTCTGCCAATCGTTTACATGAGCGATATCGATATCTAATTTTAAATCTCTGCATAATTGCAAAGCCGCCATTGAAAAAAATCCAAATCTCCAAGCGTTATCTTGATAATCGTTAAAAACATTATCATGATAAAGTCCTTCTCTGCTAAAAAAATTATGATGTTCTATAAAATAAAAATCAATTTCGTTATAAACCGTTTTAAATACAGAACACCATTCTTCGCCATTTCCCATACGAACGCACATAGTCGGAAGAACATTTTCTAAATAACAGTCCTTAAAATCAATATCTCTATATTTTGGAATAACGACAAAAGCCTCTACTCCAAACTTTTTTAAATATATCGGCAGAGAACCCGAAACATCGGCAAGTCCGCCCGTTTTTATAAAAGGAACGGCTTCAGAAGCCGCTATCATTACTTTAAGTTTAGGCATAAAAACTCCTTTATTATAATATACTATTTTATTTAAAAACTTTCAAGGCAAAAATATAATATATAAGAGCATTTAGTATGAATTATTAAAAGTATTGACAAATAATAAAATTAAATTTATAGTTTAATTATTCTGCCTCATACGCGAATAGACGACATTTTTGCGCCAGTATAAATTAACGCGTTAGGGATACAGAGCGAAATATTAATGATAGGCTCGCCTCTTGCGGTTTTGAGAAATCAAGGTCATGTTTCAGAGTAGCCCACCTGACAAAATAGTCAGGCGCATTTATGTCTTATACGATGAGGCGGATTTTTTATTTATTAATAAATATTATTTAACTAGGCAACTTACTTAAATCTAAAAATGGTAAAATAAATTTACTTAAAATGGAGGTAGTTAGAATGCAAAAAGCCGAAAATAAAATCGGTAAAGTTAAGAAAAGTAAATACCCTCAACAAAAGAGACATAGAAGTCAGATGAGCGAATGGGCATTAAATACTTTAGTTGATAAATTTAATAAATTAGACAAATTAAAGACAACTATTCATGGACATTTACTAGGTAAAAAGACTATTACATTTAGTAAGGAAGATATTGATAAAATTCTTAATAAAAATAACATTAAAGATTTGATTATAGAATACAATAGAACTCTTACCGATAAAAATAAAACTTGGGATGAAAGAATAGTTATAGGAGATAATGAAATAAGTAAAACAAATAAAGGCGAACAAAATCTATGTATAGTTTTATCTTTAAGCAAGAATGAAGTGATAACCGCTTATTATAATCCTTTATATGATAACCATGCTACTATAAATATGGATAGATATGACAAATTCCCAATAAATGGCATTTAAACTTATTTCAAAATAATATAAAACTAATAATCGTTTGAAATAAAATATTACCACATTCTTTCCACTTTAGAAATTCCTATAATATCAAAACATATTCCTAAAATCTTTTTTACCGCTTTTACTAAAGTTAATCTTTCTTGCCTAATAGATTCGTTTTCTTCTAAAACTATATTATCGTAATAAAATTTATGCAATGCGCTTGCAATTTCGTAAGTATAATTAAGCAAAGCGTAAACTTCCAAAGATTTTGAAGATTCGTAAATTTCGTCTTTAAATCTTAAAATTATTTTTGCAAGTTTTAAAGAGCTTTCGTTTGAAATATTATTTATATCGAAAGATTTATTTTTATCGTAGCTTAAATTCTTTTCTTCAAGTTTGAAAAATATATTGCAAATTCTCGCGTAAGCATATTGAACATAATAAACGGGATTATCGTTATCTTTCTTTTTTGCAAGTTCCAAATCAAAATCAAGCGAACTCGAATAAGAACGCATAAGTAAAAAATATCTTGTAGAATCTACACCAATCTCGTCAATAACCTCTTCCAAACTTATCATATCTCCCGTTCTCTTGCTCATTCTTATAAGCTCATCTCCTCTATATAATCTAACCATTTGTCCCAATATTACTTTTAAAGTCGCCGTATCGCCCGAAACCGCCCGAACCGCCGCCGTAATTCTCGGAACATATCCATGATGGTCAGCGCCCAAAATGTCTATTAAATATTTATAACCTCTGTCGATTTTATTTTTATGATATGCAATATCGGGAGCAAAGTAAGTATATAATCCGTTGCTTTTTTTAATTACTCTGTCTTTATCGTCTCCGAATTTTACGCTTCTAAACCAAACCGCGTTATCTTCTTCAAATAAAAGTCCTTCTTTATCTAAAAAGTCAATAGTTTTTTCAAGTTCTCCATTTTCTCTTATTTTTGATTCTAATGCATAGTTGTCCATTTCTACGCCGAATCTTTTCAAAAGTTTTTTCTGACTTTCTAAAATTATATCTTTAGGAATTCCATTTTGTTTTGCAATATCTTTTATATAATCGCCATGATAACCGTCTTCTGGTATTTCTTTGCCTTCCTTAACCGCTTGAACGCTTTGATTTAATTTCGCTATCTGCTCGCCTGCATCATTAACATAAAATTCCTGATAAACTTCATGCCCTACGAATTTAAGCATATTTGATAACGCGCTTCCAATCGCCGCCCATCTTCCATGCCCGATATGAAGCGGTCCAGTCGGATTTGCGCTTATATATTCTATTAAAATTTTCTTTTTTTCGTTTTCGTTAATAATATTTTTTCCGTAATTTTCGTTTTTCAATAAATCGTTAATTTTTTCGTTTATAAATTCTTTCGACAAAGTCATATTTATAAAACCTGGTTTTGCAACTTCGATTTTATCGAAATATTTATTATTTTCTATATTGTTTATAATTCCTTCTGCAATTTCCATTGGATTTTTTTTTAATATTTTTGCAAGTCTCATTCCTATAGGACTTGCATAATCGCCGAATTTATCGTCAGCCGAATAACCGATTTCTATATTATTATTTTCAATATTTATATTTAAATTTTTTAAATAATTATCAAGCGATTTTTCAATTATATTTGAAATAAATTTTTTTAGCATATTTGCTCCTAAAGATAATAGAAAACTACAGTATATCAAAATTTTAAAGTTATGCAAGGGTTTTGAGATTTTTATTAAAGTTTTATAATTAACTATTAAAATTAATAGAAATACCGATAATATTATTTAAGAGATAAAAATAATAAAAACATATTTTTTAATTAGAATTGACACTTTTAAGGATTATCAATGTATAATTTCTATCTTTATTCCGTAGCTTTTATATGCTTTTTGCTTGTTATCTTACTTGCAATGAAAATACTTTTCAGAGATAAAAATAAAGTAAAAATAAAAAGAAACACTTTAAAGAAAATAGAGGAATTAAAGAAAAATTTAACCGATAATTTTAAAGATTATAATTCTATGCATCAACTTGCTTTGCTTGAAGATGAAGCGGGAGATTATGAATCTGCTTTAGATATATACGAAAGACTTGTTGAAGTTGGATATTTAAGAGATTTTGAAGAACTTCAAATATGCAAAAGACTCGAAGATAAATACGATAAATTAAACGAAAAAGAAAAAAGTTTTATATATTCTTCCAAAATAATTAAATTAGAACCAGGTAATATTTTTTATATTATAAAAATTGGAACTATATTGGGAGAAAACGGTTATAATTTAGTAGCTTCAAATTATTTCAATAAAGCTTTGCTTTCAAAAAATGAATTTGAATTGGAAAGTCTTAAAGTCGCCGCTTTTTGTTTTTTCAATATTAAAGATTATAATAAATCAATAATGTTTTTAGAAGAATTTTATAAAAGAATATTAAAGTATTCAAATAGAGATTTAGACGAAATTTATAATATTGAAAAAAGTTTAATATCTATGTATATAATTTCAGATAAACTTAATATTGCAAAATATTTTATAGAAAAGCTTTCAATAGAAAAAAATATAAGCGATGATTTTAGATTCTATATTAATAAAACATATTTATTTATTCTTTATAAACTTGGCGATAATGAAAGATTTAAAAGAATTTACGATAGTTTATACGATTTGTATTTATCGAAAGGCGTTAATATTAATTATGCCGATTTAATTTTGGATTATTCTTTTTATTCTTACTTTTTAAGAGAAATGGAACTTTCAATAAAATATTTTGAAACTATTGAATCTTTTAATGAAACTAAATTTAATATTTATAATATAAATACGATATTAAAATATTTGTATCAAATTAATAAAGCAAACTATCAATTATCGCTTTTAAGAAATTTAAAAAATTCAAATAATAATAAATATATAAACGATAATTATGAAAAATATATAGATAAAGAAAATATAGAAACTTGGGAAAATTCAATTAATATATGGGAGCAATCTTTTTTAGATTTGTCTTATATATCAAATTTAATACAAATAGAAAAAACGGTTAATATAGACGGAAGAATATTAGAAGATTTGAAAAATGCAGTCGACTCAAACGAATCTCGTAGCGCGATAAACATTACAAAAAAAGTGGATAAAATATACGATTTGGATATTAACGAATTTAAAAAACTTTGCAAAAATATAATAACTACAAAACTATCTTATATTATAACGCAAGAATACGAAGATAAATTTAACGATACTAATAAAGACGAACTTAATTTTTTAGCCTACGATGTTAAAGGCAGTAAGAGAGAGTTAACTTTAATATCATTTAAACGATGGAGAAAAACTTCTATAGGAGAGTTAATGGTTAGAGATTTTTTTATGCTCATTAATGAAGTTGACGCTAAAAACGGAATATTGATAGTTCCTAACGAATTAAGCAATAGCGCAAGAAGTTATGTTTTCCATAACGATAGAATTATAGTTTACGCTAGAGACCAATTTAATAATCTTTTAAATAATCTTATAAAAGATTAAAAATTATAATTTTTTAAATTAAACGCTTGACATATTTTTTAATCTATGTTATATTTTATACATAAATAAATAATGGATTGTAAAAATATGAATAAAAATACTGTAATTTTGTTAAGCAAAGCAAAGCAAAGCAAAGCAAAGC
>ERZ857984.1002-NODE-1002-length-26940-cov-19.206584_pt1 | contig 26940 bp, 24 predicted proteins | sample MGYA00519914_ERZ857984 | MGnify/ENA primary metagenome ERZ857984 (study PRJEB31778, sample SAMEA3449417) | human gut metagenome | biome: human gut; feature: human-associated habitat; material: faeces | place: United Kingdom | collected 2010/2012 ... | reverse complement strand
TTGCACCCCAAGGGCACTTCCTCGCGCTTCGCGCTCAGGGCGCCACGTCGGCCTTCGGCCTCCTCGCAATGACAATTCGGGGGCCAGTACCATTTTAACGTCAGTCTGTATCAGTCGCTCGTGCTGCGCCGGGCCGGGCTGTCCCCTCCCCTACAGCGCACGGCTGGCAGCCCTGTGCTAACTTTCCATTTCCCATTTCCTGCTTTTTCTCTCTTTTCCGAGAATGCCTATTGACAAAGTCGGATTTCTGTGCTATGATGCGTCCATCAAACGAAGTGAGGTGGCAGCAATGTTCTTTGCAGCAGTACGAATGCTTGGCTCCCGGGCAGAAGAACTGGCCGGGCGTGCTGCCATGCGCGGAGCATGCCGTGAGTGAGGAGCCGCACTCCATGACCGTTTCTCTGACCGGGAGCTGTTTTCAGCCCCGGCTTTTTTGTTGCCGGAATACCGGCGGACGGAAAGATCCCGTCCATACGATCTGAAAGAATCACAAAGGAGACATCCCCATGAGCTATCATTTTGAGACCCTGCAGCTTCACGTCGGACAGGAGCAGCCCGATCCCGCCACCGGCGCGCGCGCCGTGCCCATCTACCAGACGACATCCTATGTGTTCCGCGACTGCGCGCAGGCTGCGGCCCGCTTCGGCCTGACGGACGCGGGCAACATCTACGGCCGCCTGACGAACTCCACGCAGGACGTGCTCGAGCAGCGCGTGGCGGCCCTTGAGGGCGGCGTGGCCGCTCTGGCCACTGCCTCCGGCGCAGCGGCCGTCACCTATACCATTCAGGCGCTTGCGCGGCAGGGCGACCACATTGTCGCGCAGAAGACGATCTACGGCGGCACCTATAACCTGCTGGCGCACACGCTGCCGCAGTACGGCATCACGGCGACGTTCGTGGACGCGCACGATGCCGCAGCGGTCGAGGCGGCCATTCAGCCGAACACGCGCGCCGTCTATCTCGAGACGCTGGGCAACCCGAACTGCGACATTCCGAACATCGAGGCCATTGCCGCCGTCGCCCACCGCCACGGCCTGCCGCTCGTCATTGACAACACGTTCGGCACGCCCTACTGGGTCAAGGTCATCCCGCTCGGCGCGGACATCGTCGTCCACTCCGCCACGAAGTTCCTCGGCGGCCACGGCACGACGCTCGGCGGCATCATCGTCGACGCCGGTACGTTCGACTGGGCGGCCAGCGGCAGCTATCCGCAGCTCGCCGCGCCGAACCCCAGCTACCACGGCATCTCGTTCGTGCAGGCCGCGGGCAAGGCAGCCTTTGTGACCTACGTCCGCGCCATTCTCCTGCGCGACACCGGCGCCAAGCGGTACAAAAGCCCCTTGCTTCTGACGGAGAAGGGGCGGGAGGCCGGTAAAAGGATTGCGGAGAAGATCGGCAGCATTCTTGAAACAATCAGCCATGCTCTCACGGAGAATGAAAGGATTGAATTCTACCGTTGTCTATCCACCATCAGCAGAAGCCTTGAGGCTATCGTCCAAAACAGTGAAGAAAAGGAGATGTGATGCAATTGAAAACAAGGATCATTGTTGATTCCACCGCGGATCTGCTCCCCGAGATCAAAGAGCGGGTCTATACGGTTCCCCTCAACGTTCACTTCGGTCAGGAGGAGTATATCGACGGCGTGACCATCGACCACAAGACCTTCTATGAAAAGCTGGTCGAGAGCGATGTACTGCCCACCACCAGTCAGGCAACCCCGAACGACTTCATTGGCGCGTTTGAAACGGCAAGGCAGGCGGGAGAAGCCGCCGTTGTCATCACCCTTGCGTCCAAGTTCTCCGGCACGTATCAAGGCGCCGTAATTGCGGCGGCGGAATATGAAAACATCTATGTTGTGGACGGCGCAAGCGCGGCGATGGGGACCGGCATCCTTGTAGAGCTTGCGTTCCGGCTTTTGGACGCGGGGTCCTCCGCAGAGGAAATTGCGAAGGCTCTGGAGGAAGAGAAGAAAAATATTGTCATTGTTGCCTTGGTGGATACCCTCGAATACCTCAAACGGGGCGGTCGCATTTCAAAGACAGCCGCATTTGCCGGCGGGATACTGAACATCAAGCCCGTGATCTCCGTCACCGACGGCGAGATACATCTGCTTGGAAAAGCGCGCGGCTCGAAAATGGGGAACAATCTGCTCGTTCAGGAGATCGACAAGGCGGGCGGCATTGATTTCAGCAAGCCGGTGCTGCTTGGCTACAGCGGACTTTCCGGTGCGCTTTTATTGAAGTACATCGAAGACAGCCGCCACATTTGGGAGGGGCATTTGCGGGAGGTTCGCTACACAACGGTGGGCAGCGTGATCGGAACACACCTCGGCCCCGGCGCTGTTGTGGTAGCGTTTTTCAAGAATCAATATAACGCAGAACAGAACAGCAGCGATTGAAGAAGTTGCAATAAAGACAGGACTGCGCCGCGCCACCGTCAAATGAAACGGCGATGCGGCGCAGTATCGTTTTATCTGACGCCATAAACCATAATCGAGATCACACAGGCTAACAGACTGACCGCCGAGCCGGCCAGAAGCTGCGGCAGGGTATGGCGCGATAGCTTTAGGGAGGAGCGGTACACTGCTGCGATCAGCAGAACGGACGGTATGGCAAAAAGCGGATGCAGCTTCCATGTCAACAGAAACGCCGGAGCTGTTGTGCTGCAGGCGTGTCCGCTTGCGCGAAGGCCAAAGCCCACGTTGAGCAGCAACAGCGCCGCGATAGAAATGACATAAGAGAGAAACAGGATATGGACGAGCCAGGAGCATGGCGTCAGCATTGACCAGAGAAACCCGCACAGATACCCAACGGCGCTGCATACCAGCGCCGTGCCGCGCTGCCCCCTGCGCCGGTCCTTTCCAATGTGGAAGATCTCCCGCAGCGGGTACGCCGCCAAGGGGATAACCAGCAGGAACACCTCGCACAGCAGCAGCTCCCTGCGCGTCAGAAGCCCTGTCGGAGCGTACATCAGAAGCAGCGTTACCCCGATGACGATGGGCGGCAGTGTCAGAATGCGTACCGCAAGATGCAGCAGCGCCTTCCTGTCCGAGACCTTCGTTTTCATGACTCAAAGCCCAGCATAATCCCGCCGTGTTCTGCATAGTAGCTGCACAGCCCACGTAGCGGATGGCTTTTCACCTCTGCCCCCGGAAATCGCCGCCGGATCTTGGTGCAGAGCTCCAATGCAAATGTCGCGTTCCGGCAATGCCCGATGCGGACGCTGCCGCCCCTGTAGCCAAGCCGCACCATTTCACTCAACAGGAGCTCCTGCGTTTTTCGAGCGCCCCGACATTTGCCGAGCATCTCAAGCGTGCCCTCCTCGCTGGCCTGCCCAACGGCACGGATGCCGAGAACACCGGCCATCGTTGCCGCCAGCTTGCTGATTCGTCCGTTCTGGGCGAGATTGTGCATGGATTCCAGCGCAAAGAGCAGATGGGTACGGCGCTGATACTGCTGTACGGCTGTGCAGACCTCCTCGAAGCTCTTGCCGGAGCGCAGTTCGGCGGCTGACTTTTCGATGAGCAGGGCGATCTCCGGACCGGCGGACAGCGTGTCCACCACAAAAATGCGGCGAGAGGGATTCTGCTCCTCGCAGCGTTTCTTTGCGGCAAGTGCCGCGCTGCAGCTGCCCGAAAGGCTGCTTGTAATGGTGAACGCGAGTACATCGCCGCTTTCGCCAAAGGCGGACTCCCAGTCCGCGATGTTCGGGCAGGCGCTGAAGGTGCGGCCCTTCGTGCCGCGAAGTGCTGTGACCATCGCGTCGACATCGAGCGCGGCGTCATCGCGAAATTCCTCCACAGCAGTACGGACGGTGAGCGGAACGCTGACAAAGTCCACGCCGTCCATGGTAAGCAGGTCGCAGCTTGAGTCTGCGGCAATGCGGATCTGATCCATAAGATGACCTCCAACTGAAAAAGTGTCGTTCGGTTCCGGTAAGGGATGGATGCAGTTTATCAGCTTTTTATTTCTTCGTCAACGGCTTTTAATAAACTGTTAAAAATATTTCGCAAAGCCGTTGAACTTTGCAGAGGAAACGCTTATAATAACAATATGGAAAAAGAAATGCAAAACAGAATCACGGCGGACATCGCGGCCTTCCGTCTGCCGCGCTATGCACAGATCCCGGAGGTCGGACTGTATCTGGAGCAGGTGGTGCGCTATATCAACGCCCGGTTGGCACCGTTAGGAGAGCCTGAACTGACTGGATTCATGGTGAGCAACTATGTCAAGCAGAAGCTGGTTCCTGCCCCTCTAAAAAAGCTGTATACAGCCGAACATCTTGCGCGGCTTCTGTTCATCGCGGTGGTCAAGCCTGTTGTTCCTTTGGAGGGGCTTCGACTGATGTTTAGCATACAGGAGGAGTGCTATCCCCTTCAGACCGCCTATGACTACTTCTGCGATGAGTTTGAGAATATGCTCGGCGCAGCGTTTGGTGTCGCTCCTGCAGTGGAGGGACTTGGTGAAACCGAGTCTGATGCCAAGGATCTCCTGCGCAGCACGATCTCGGCTACCGTCAACAAGGTCTGTCTGGACCGGTATCTGGAGGAGTATCGAAAGCGGCGGGAGCAGGCTGAGACTATTGTGGGAAAAGAAATCTCCCTGTTATAGTAGAAATGCTGTCTGGCAGCTGCAAAAGGAATATCCCCGGCTTGGCCGGGGATATTCCTTACGTCTCTCTGCCATGATTACAGTGCAAAACAGAAGAACATGCTCCGGGCCCTTCATCGCCATGTCCTAATTGATAAAGAGCTTTCATTGTTCCTGCATCGCTGCAATAGAGGGTATCCGAAGATTCTCTCTATTGTGATGATATGCCGAGCATCCTCCATGGTGCATCTGAAGCCTTCGGCTTTGCGCCCGGACAGTACAGCGTGCTGAGAGGAGGCTCCCTGTGCGTCGAGGCTTGTCTGATTCTGCATACTTCTCTGCAAGCAGGATCTTCTCGACTTCTGCCTTACAAAAGCCTATTTACCCGCCTGCGTTTCGCAGTAGCGGCAGCGGTAAACGCGCTTTTCACGATCCGTTAGCACAAACTCCTGCGGCAGCTCCTGCTCAACGGAGGTGATGCAGCGCGGGTTTTTACACTTGAGCACGCCGCGGATGCGCTCAGGCAGCTTGAGCGTGCGCTTTTCCACAAGTTTCCCGTCGCGGATGATGTTGACGGTGATGCTTGGATCGACGTAGCCGATCAGGTCCCAGTCAAGGTCCATTTCGCGGTCGATCTTGATGATGTCCTTGCAGCCGAGCTTGCCGCTCGTAACGTTTTTGAGGATGGCCACCGTGCAGTCAAGCTGATCGAGGCCGAGGATCTGATAGAGCTCCATGGATTTTCCCGCGGTGATGTGGTCGATGACGATGCCGTTTTGAATAGAGTCAATGATCATTGTGTCGCACTTCCTTTCTCACTTGATTTCCAACAGCTTGAGGATCAGCGCCATGCGGATGTACTTGCCGTACTGCACCTGCTTGAAGTAGCACGCGCGCGGGTCGTCGTCCACGGCGACGGAGATCTCGTTCACACGCGGCAGCGGATGCAGGATGCGAAGAGACTCCTTCGCGCCCCTGAGCTTGTCGGACGTGAGGATGTAGCTGTCCTTGAGGCGCAGATAGTCTTCCTCGTTGAAGAAGCGCTCGCGCTGCACGCGCGTCATGTAGAGGATGTCCAGCTCCGGCATGACGGTCTCGAGGTCGGTGGACTGCGTGTAAGGGATGTTCTTGGCCTTGATGTACTGCTCCTTGACATAGCGCGGCAGCTTGAGCTCCTCGGGGGAGATGAGCACGAAGCGGATGCCGGTGTAACGGCTCATCGCGGCGACGAGGGAGTGTACCGTGCGGCCGAATTTGAGGTCGCCGCAGAGGCCCACCGTGAGGTTTTCAAAGCGCCCCATCTCGCGGTGGATGGTCAGAAGGTCGGTCAGCGTCTGCGTGGGGTGGTTGTGGCCGCCGTCGCCGGCGTTGATGACGGGCACGAGCGAGTGCATGGAGGCGACCAGCGGCGCGCCCTCCTTGGGATGGCGCATGGCGATGATGTCGCTGTAGCAGCTCACGGTGCGGATCGTGTCCGCCACGCTCTCGCCCTTGGCGGCGGACGAGCTTTTCGCCTCCGAGAAGCCGAGCACCTGCCCGCCGAGGGAGAGCATCGCGCTCTCAAAGCTCAGACGGGTGCGGGTGGAGGGCTCGAAGAAGAGGGTCGCGAGGATTCTGCCGTCGCACTTGTGCGCGTATTCGGCGGGGTGGTCGATGATGTCGCAGGCGGTATTCACCAGCTCCATGATCTCCTGCTCGGAGAGCTCCAGAATATCGATCAGGCTTTTCATATCAGTTTGTTCCTCCTTTTTTGATCCAGCTTTCGTCGGCGGGGTCATCGCGGAAGGCCAGCAGCCGCGCAACGTCCGCCTCGGTGATGTAATGCTCCTCTGCGCCCACGCGGGCGATGGTATCCAGATTTGTCAGGCTCACGCTCTTGACCTTCGCCTCGACCATGCGCTCAACGCCCTTTTTCATGCCGTAGGTGAAGATGCTCACGACGCCCAGCACCTCGGCGCCTGCCTCGCGCAGCGCCGCGACCGTATCCAGCACGCTGCCGCCGGTGGAGATGAGGTCCTCGATCACGACGACCCTCTGCCCCGCCTCGAGCCTGCCCTCAATCTGATTTTTTCTGCCGTGGTCCTTGCTGCCCGAGCGCACATAGCCCATGGGCAGGCCGAGCAGATGCGCGGCGATGGCGGCGTGGGCGATGCCCGCCGTGGCGGTGCCCATCAAAACCTCCGCCTGCGGAAACTCACGGTGTACTGTGTCCGCAATGGCGCGCTCGACTGTCTCACGCACGGCGGGGGCGGTGAGAATGAGGCGGTTATCGCAATAGATCGGGCTTTTGATGCCGCTCGCCCAGGTAAACGGCTCCTGCGGGCGCAGAAAGACCGCGCCGATGGAGAGCAGGCCTTGAGCGACCCTGCTGCTGATGTCCATATCCATGTTCCTCCCGTTGTTTTTTATTCCTGAAGCAGAATTGCTTTCAGCTCGTTGAGATCGGCGGCAAGATGTTCCGCTCCGGCGGCGGTCAGCTCCTCGCGGCTGCCGTAGCCGTAGAGTACGCCGATTGCCTCAAGACCGTTGGCGTGCGCCCCGTATATGTCGTGGCGGCGGTCGCCGACCATGACGGCGTGTCCCGTCACATCGGCGCGCATGAGCGCCGTGCGCACGACGCTCGCCTTGTCCGCGCTGGACCTATCCTCCAGACGGGAGCCGCAGATGTCGTCAAAATACTGCGCCAGCTCAAAATGCCGCAAAACTCTCCGCGCAAATTCCTCCGGCTTCGACGTTGCAATCACCAGCCGCAGTCCCGCTGCGCACAGGCTTGCAAGCAACTCGGCCATTCCGGCATAAGGGGCGTTTTCCGCCCAACCGTAGCGTTCAAAATAAATGCGGAACTCGCGGATCGCCCGCTCTGTTTCCTCTTCATTCATCCCGCAGAGCGCAGGGAAGCTTTCGTGAAGAGGCGGACCGACAAAAGTGGTCAGCATGTCTGGAGAGGGGACCTCCCGGCCAAGACGCTTCAACGCATAGGACACCGAGTTCACAATGCCCTCCTGCGAATCCGTCACCGTTCCGTCCAGATCAAAAAGGACCGTATCCCAGCGCATCAGCCCACGAACTCCTCTCGGCAGCGGCGGTAGGCGGCCGCGGGGTTCTCCGCCTGGGTGATGGGACGGCCCACCACGATGTAGTCGGAGCCAAGTTCTTTGGCCTTGGCCGGCGTGGTGACCCGTTTCTGGTCGCCCGCGTCCCCGTCGGCAAAGCGCACACCGGGGGTCACGGTGAGGAAGTCCTTGCCGCAGCGCTGGTGGACTGCCCCAGCCTCCAGCGGAGAGCACACCACGCCGTCCAGACCTGCCTGCGCGGCGTTTTCGGCATAGTGCATCACCACCTCGGCGATGGGCTTTTCGATCCACAGCTCTCGCTCCATACTCTCCTGATCCGTTGAGGTCAGCTGCGTTACGGCGATGAGCAGCGGCCGAGTACCGTCGGGGCGCGTCAGGCCCTCCAGCGCGGCGGTCATCATGGCGGCGGTACCGGCGGCGTGGAGGTTCACGATGTCCACATCCAGCGCAGACAATGCCGCCATGGCCTTTTTCACGGTGTTGGGAATGTCATGCAGCTTCAGATCCAGGAAGATCTTGTGGCCTCGGGCCCGGATCTCCCGCACGATGGAGGGGCCTTCGGCGTAAAACAGCTCCATGCCGATCTTCACAAAGGGCTTTTCCTCGGTGAAACGGTCTAAAAAGGCCAGTGTCTTTTCCTTGCTGTCGAAGTCCAGCGCAACGATAACGTCCTTACCCATGATGTGCTCCTCCTATGATCTCCGTCAGATTTTCCATGCCGTATCGTTCCATCACGGCAGGCAGATTTTCAATGATGGTCTTGCAGGCATACGGCTCCACAAGGTTCGCCGCGCCCACGCCGATGGCAGTGGCGCCCGCCAGCATCAGCTCGATAACGTCCTCCGCCGTGGTGACGCCGCCCATACCCGCGATGGGGATGGAAACGGCCTCGTAGACCTGATACACCATCCGCACCGCCAGCGGGAGCATTCCCGGGCCGGACATACCGCCAGTGGTGTTGGCCAGCAGCGGACGGCGGCGTTTCAGGTCGATGCGCATTCCCGGCAGGGTGTTGATCAGGCTCACGCCGTCAGCCCCCGCGTCCTCGCAGGCTCTGGCGACGGCGGCAATATCAGCCGCCGTGGGGGACAGCTTTAAAATGATGGGCTTTTTCGTCACTGCCCGGACCGCCTTCGTCACCTCGGCAGCGGACTTGGGGTCCGCGCCGAAGGCCGCGCCGCCGCCGTGGACGTTGGGGCAGGAGATATTGACCTCCAGCCAGCCCACCTGCTCCTGCGCGTCTAACTTCTCGCAGACCTCGGCGTATTCCGCCGCGGAAAAGCCGCTGACATTCGCCATCACCGGCTTGTGAAATACCTGCTTGAGCTTTGGCAATTCCGTTGCGATCACCGCGTCCACGCCGGGGTTTTGCAGACCCACCGCGTTCAGCAGGCCGCCGGCGTACTCCGCGATGCGGGGCGTGGGGTTGCCGAAGCGGGGTTCCCGGGTCGTACCCTTGAAGGAGAAGGTACCCAGCATATTGATGTCGTACAGCTCCGCGAACTCATAGCCAAAGCCGAAGGTGCCGCTGGCGGGGATGATAGGGTTGTCCATCTCAATGCCGCAGAGGGTCACTTTTGTGTTCACCATACGATCTCCTCCTTTTCCAGCACGGGGCCATCCTTACAGATGCGCTTATTGCCGTATTTCGTCTCGCAGGAGCAGCCCATGCAGGCGCCGAAGCCGCAGCCCATCCGCTCCTCAAAGCTGAACTGGCCGGAGGTCTTGCAATCAGCGTACACCGCCTTGAGCATCGGCTCCGGGCCGCAGGTGTAGAGATAGGTATAGTCGGACACGGCGGCCATGCCGTCGGTCACAAGGCCCTTGAGACCGACGCTGCCATCGGCGGTGGCGATGACGACCTCCGCACCCAGCGCCCGAAATTCCTCCGCTAAAAAAATCTCGGATTTTCGGTTAAAGCCCAGCACGGCGGTGACGCGCTTACCTTGTGCGGTCAGCCGCTTGGCAAGGCCATACAGCGGCGGGATACCCACGCCGCCGCCCACCAGCAGGGGGTGTTCCCCACTGCGGGACAAGTCAAAGCCGTTGCCAAGGCCCGTCAGCACATCCAGCGCCGTGCCGACAGCCATGCCCGTCATGGCCTCGGTGCCATGGCCCAAAACCTTATAAATCAGGGTCACTTCCCCGTTCTCCCAATCGCACACGGAGATGGGGCGGCGGAGAAAAAAACCTGAGAGCTTCAAATTCACGAACTGCCCCGGTGCGGTGATGGCAGAGGTGTCCCCCGCCAGCCGCAGACGGTAGATGCCGTCTGCCAGCCGGGTATTTTCCAAAACAGTCAGCAGTGTCTCCTTCATTCGGCGTCCTCCCCCTCCAGCAAGGTCTTATCATACCAGACCGCCCGCCCCTCCATGGCTGTCAGCAGGCAGCGGCCCTGTACACTCCAGCCCGCAAAGGGCGTGGCCCGGCCCATGGACAGAAATTCAGCGGGGTCGATCGGATAGGTACGGTTCAAATCAAACAAGGTAAAGCCGGTGGCCGGCGCAATGCCGAAGCGGCGGCAGGGCGCGTCATGGAGCAGTTCCATCAAGCGGGCAAAGGAAATGACGCCGGGCTTTACCAAATACGTATAGAGCAGCGGGAAGGCCGTTTCCAGTCCCACGATGCCCATGGCGCTTTTTTCCAGTCCCCCGCCCTTTTCCTCGGCGCTGTGGGGGGCGTGATCCGTGGCGATCATGTCGATGGTTCCGTCCGCCAAACCCTCCAACAGGGCTTCCCGATCCGCCTTGTCCCGGAGGGGCGGGTTCATTTTGAAACGGCCGTCCTCCTGCAAGCAGGAATCGTCCAGCAGCAGGTAGTGGGGGCCGGTCTCGCAGGTGACATTCAGGCCCTCAGCCTTGGCCTTGCGGATGAGTGCGACGCTCTCCTTGGTGGAGATGTGGCAGACGTGATAGCCGCAGCCTGTCTCCCGCACCAGTTCCAGATCCCGCTGGATGGGCCGCCACTCGCTCTCGGAGCAGATACCCCGATGTCCGTGGGCGCGGGCATAAGCGCCGTCGTGGATGTAGCCGCCCCGCAGCAGAGAATTGTCCTCGCAGTGGGCCACGATCAGCTTGCCGAGGCGCTTGGCCTCCAGCATGGCGCGGCGCATCATATCACGATCCTGAACGCCCTTTCCGTCATCGGAGAAAGCCACCACATAGGGGGCCATGGCGTCCAAGTCCGCCAGTTCCCTGCCCTGCTCGCCTTTCGTGATGGCCCCGTAGGGCAGAACGCGGATCACGGCGTCTTTTTGAATGGCGTCCATCTCCATTTGCAGCGTCTCCATGCTGTCCGGCACAGGGTTCAGATTCGGCATGGCGCCCACGGCGGTATAGCCGCCGTGGGCCGCCGCTAAAGAGCCGGTGCGGATGGTCTCCTTATAAGAAAAACCCGGCTCCCGAAGATGCACATGCACATCAACGAAACCGGGTAATATGGTAAAGGAAGAAACATTCAGGGACGAAGGAAAAACAATATCCTTGCAAAAAACACGATCCCCAAAGGAAACGGAAACATCACCGCCGCTGAAAGCACCTCGGTGGAACACCTGCGCACCCTTCAAAACCACGGTCACAACGATCGCCTCTCTTTCCTCAAGTTTTTGATAGAATACCACGCGAGGATCGCCTTGTCAAGACAAAAAATGGTTTTTCGACGATAAGTTTTCTCAAGACGCGATATAAGCGTATCTTATGAATTGTCATAACGATACAAATATAGCTAAGATTTTCTATCTTCTTTCTCCTTTTTGCGGAATGGACGAAAAGCAGGGCGTATGGTACACTGAATTCAAGTTGAGCCCCTTGTAACTGATTGAGCCCCTTGTAACTGACGGAATGTGGGCTACCACGGGGGAGCAGGGAGCATCGCTCTGAGGCGGCGCGTTTCAGAGGCCGACCGTCCGGGCACTCCAACTGCAAAGGGCAGCGGAGCGCCTATTTTTATGTTTGAAGGAGGGAACGCAAATGAGAAAGGTTGCGATCGTTATGGGCAGCAAGAGTGATCTGCCCGTCGCGGAGAAGGCCGTAGGCGTATTGCGAGACTACGGCGTCCAAATGGAAGTGCGCGTATTATCCGCTCACCGCTGTCCGAATGAGGCAAGGGAATTTGCCGCGTCGGCTCGGGAGGGCGGATTTTCTGTTATCCTCGCGTTCGCCGGCATGGCGGCGCATCTTGCCGGCGCGATGGCGGCAAACACCACGCTGCCGGTGATCGGCGTGCCGTGCAGCGGGACGAAGCTTGACGGCATGGACGCACTGCTCTCCACCGTGCAGATGCCGAGCGGCATCCCTGTGGCGACGGTGGCGGTGGACGGCGGGAAGAACGCCGCGCTGCTGGCGGTGCAGATCATGGCGGTCTCCGACGCGGAGCTCGCCCAAAAGCTGGACGAGGCGCGGACGCGGGAACGGGACGCCGTGCTGCGCGCGGACGAAGAGGTTCGGGCGCTTTATCAGTAAATAAAGAATACACTTCAAGAAATAAAAGGAGAACGGAAAGAAATGAAACTCGTATATACCGGAAAGACCAAGGATGTATTCGCACTGGACAACGGCAACTACCTGCTCAGGTTCAAGGATGACTGCACGGGCAAGGACGGCGTGTTTGACCCCGGCGAGAACAGCGTGGGCCTGACCATCGAGGGCGTGGGCAATGTCAACCTGCGCATGACCAAGCACTTTTTTGAAAAGATCAACGCCGCCGGCATCCGCACGCACTATGTCTCCGCGGATCTGAAGGAGACCACGATGGAGGTCCTGCCCGCGAAAGTCTTCGGCCACGGGCTGGAGGTCATCTGCCGCCTCAAGGCGGTGGGGAGCTTCCGCCGCCGCTACGGTGAGTACATTGAAGAGGGCGCCGACCTGCCCGCCTATGTGGAGACGACCTTCAAAAATGACGCGCTGGGCGATCCGCTGGTGACGAAGGACGGCCTTGTGGCGCTGGGCGTGATGACCGAGCAGCAGTATGACGACATCAAGGCCATGACGCAGAAGATCACCGAGGTCGTCGCGGACGACCTGCGCGAAAAGGGCCTTGTCCTCTATGACATCAAGTTTGAGTACGGCTACGCGCCGGATGGCAGCGTGATGCTGATCGACGAGATCTCCTCCGGCAATATGCGCGTCTATCGGGACGGAAAGTACATCGACCCCATGACGCTCTCCGAGCTGTTCTTTGCGTAATGGGGGGCTTTTTCGGCGCGGTCTCGGACCGCGATGTCGCGCTGGATGTCTTCTTCGGCACGGACTATCATTCTCACCTCGGCACGCGCCGCGGCGGAATGGTGCTCTTTGACAAGAAGGAGGGCTTCCAGCGCCAAATACACAACATTGAAAATACGCCCTTTCGGACGAAGTTTGAGCGGGACCTCGCGGACTTCCGCGGCCACGCGGGGCTCGGCTGCATCAGCGACAGCGACCCTCAGCCGCTGCTCGTGCGCTCCCATCTGGGCCTGTACGCCATCGTGACGGTCGGCATCATCAACAACACTGACGAGCTGGTGAAGACTTATCTCTCCGACAAGGGCCAGCAATTTCTGACGCTGAGCAGCGGCCGCGTGAATGTCACCGAGCTGACCGCCGCGCTCATCAATCAGGAAAACGACCTTGTCTCCGGCATCCTCCACGCGCAGGAGGTCATCGACGGCTCCATGACGATCCTGATTTTGACCGAGGAAGGAGAGCTGATCGCCGCGCGTGACAGCATGGGACGCCTCCCTGTGCTGATCGGACAGCGCGAGGACGGCTACTGCGTATCGTTCGAGTCCTTCGCCTATCATAAGCTCGACTATCAGGACGCCTATGAGCTGGGGCCGCGGGAGATCGTCCGGCTGAACGCCAAGGGCTTCCAAACACTCTCTCCCGCAGGGAAGCAGATGAAGATCTGCGCCTTTTTGTGGACCTATTACGGCTACCCGAACTCTAACTACGAGGGTGTGAATGTGGAGCTGATGCGCTACCGCAACGGCGCGATCATGGCGCGGGATGAGGCGGAGCGCGGCGGCGTGCCCGAGGTGGATTTCGTCGCCGGCGTGCCGGATTCCGGCGTGCCGCACGCCATGGGCTATGCCAACCACAGCGGCAAGCCCCTTGCGCGTCCCTTTGTGAAATACACCCCGACCTGGCCGCGCTCCTTCATGCCGGAGGATCAGCAGGTGCGCAGCAGAGTGGCGCGCATGAAGCAGATCCCCGTGCCGGAGCTGATCGAGGGAAAGAAGCTGCTGTTTGTGGATGACTCCATCGTGCGCGGCACGCAGCTGCGCGAGACCGTGGATTTTTTATACAGCACCGGCGCGGCGGAGGTCCATATGCGCTCGGCCTGCCCGCCCATCATGTACCCCTGCCGCTACCTGAACTTTTCGCGCGGCAACAGCGCCATGGACCTGCTCGCGCGCCGCATGGTGCAGGAGCTGGAGGGCAACGAGGGCCAAAAGCATCTGGAGGAATACGCCGACAGCCGCACCGAGCGCGGAAAATGCCTGCTGCACGAGATCTGCGCACAGTTCGGCTTTGATTCACTCTCCTATCAGTCCCTTGACGGGCTGCTGGAGGCGATCGGTCTTGACAGGGACAAGGTCTGCACCTACTGCTGGACCGGAAAGGAATGACATTATGGGCATCTCTCACTCGGAAGCATACGCGGCCGCCGGCGTTGACATCGAGGCGGGCTATCAGGGCGTAAAAATGATGAACCGCTATGTACAGCGCACGCTCACAGCCGATGTGATCTCCGATCTCGGCGGCTTCGGCGGGCTTTTCTCGCTGGACATGCACGGGCTTGAAAAGCCTGTGCTGGTCTCCGGCACGGACGGCGTGGGCACCAAACAGCGCATCGCGCAGCTCATGGATCGTCACAACACCGTCGGCATCGACTGCGTGGCGATGTGCGTCAACGACATTATCTGCTGCGGGGCGAAGCCGCTGTTCTTCCTCGACTACATCGCCATCGGAAAGAACATTCCGGAAAAGGTCGTGTCGCTGGTCTCGGGCGTATCCGAGGGCTGTGTGCGTGCGGGCTGCGCGCTCATCGGCGGCGAGACCGCTGAGCACCCCGGCACGATGAAGCCGGACGACTATGACCTTGCGGGCTTTGCCGTGGGCGTCGTGGACCGTGACAAAATTCTGGACAAGAACAAAATGCAGCCGGGGGATGTGGTCATCGCGCTGCCCTCCAGCGGACTGCACTCCAACGGCTACTCGCTCGTGCGCAAGGTGTTCGATGTGGAGAACGCCGACCTCGGGCAGTATTACGGCGAGCTGGGCTGCGAGCTCGGCGAGGAGCTGCTGCGCCCGACGAAGATCTATGTCCGTCCTGTGTTAGCGGCCGTTGAGGCCGCCGATGTCCGCGGCATCAGCCACATCACTGGCGGCGGCTTTTATGAGAACATTCCGCGCTGCATTCCCGACGGCCTGTGCGCGAAGATCGAAAAGAAAGCGCTGCACATCCCGCCCATCTTCCCCCTGCTCGCGCGCATGGGCGGCATCTCGGAGCGCGATATGTTCAACACCTTCAACATGGGCACGGGCATGGTGCTCGTCGCTGCAAGAGACAGCGCCGATAAGGCGCTCGCCGCGCTGCATTCTCTCGGTCAGGAAGCGGGCGTCATCGGTGAGATCGTATCGGGCGAGGAAAAGGTGGAGCTATGCTGACACGCGCCCGCATCGCCGTGCTGGTCTCCGGCGGCGGCACGAATTTGCAGGCGCTGCTCGACGCGCAGCGCGACGGAAAAATGCCGCACGGCGAGATCGTGCTGGTCGTTTCTTCCCGCGCGGGGGCCTATGCGCTCACGCGGGCGGAAAACGCGGGTGTTGCGGCACGCGTGCTCTCGCCCGCCTGCGGGCAGAAGCCGTTTGAAAACGAGCTTTCCGCACTGCTGCGCGAGCAGGAGATCGACCTCATTCTCCTCGCAGGCTTTACGTTCATCCTCAGCGCGGCGTTCACGAAGCAGTGGCCGCGGCGCATTCTGAATGTCCATCCGTCCCTGATCCCCGCCTTCTGCGGCAAGGGAATGTATGGCTTGAGGGTACACGAGGCCGCGCTCACGCGCGGCGTGAAGGTCACGGGCGCGACGGTACACTTTGTCAACGAAATTCCCGACGGCGGCGAGATCCTGCTGCAAAAGGCGGTGGAGATCGCGCCGGACGACACGCCCGAAACGTTACAGCGGCGCGTGATGGAGCAGGCGGAATGGCAGTTGCTGCCGCTTGCGGCAGAGCGCGTCTGCGCAGAGATCGTAAGAGAGAAGGAGCAGAAAAATGACTGATTTTCTGGAGTTTTTAAAGGCGACCTCTTATCCCGGCCGCGGCATCCTTGTCGGACGCCGCTGTGTGTATTATTTCATCATGGGGCGCAGCGAGAACAGCCGCAACCGCGTCTTTGTCAAGACCGAGGACGGCATCCGCACCGAGGCGCACGACCCCGCCAAGCTCTCTGACCCCAGCCTCATCATCTATCATCCCGTGCGCACGATGGGGCGCGACCTCGTCGTGACGAACGGCGACCAGACCGACACCATCTGCCAGCACGGCGACTTTCGCCGCGGCCTCATGACACGCGAATACGAGCCGGACGAGCCGAACTGGACGCCGCGCATCTCCGCCATCATGCACGAGGACGGCTCCTTCGAGCTGTCCATCCTCAAGCGTAAGGATGGGCGCTGTCTGCGCGAGTTCTTCTGTTACGAAGGCTGCGACGAGGGCAAGGGCTATTTCATCAGCACCTATCAGGGGGACGGAAACCCCCTGCCCACCTTTGCGGGCGAGCCGATGGAGGCGAGCGTCCCCTCGCCCGAAGAAGTCTGGGCGGCGCTCAACGCGGACAATAAGGTGTCCCTTTATGCGAACGTGAACGGCGAAGTGAAGCTGTTCAACAAAAATTCAGGCGACTGAGGAGGACGACATGAACGAGCTGGAACTCAAATACGGCTGCAACCCCAACCAGAAGCCCGCGCGCGTTTTCATGAAAAACGGCGCAGCCCTTCCCTTTACGGTTCTCAACGGCAAGCCCGGCTACATCAACCTGCTCGACGCCTTCAACTCGTGGCAGCTCGTGCGCGAATTGAAAGAGGCGACGGGCCTTCCCGCCGCGGCGAGCTTCAAGCATGTCTCCCCCGCGGGCGCGGCGCTCGGCCTGCCGCTCGACGAGGTGGACAAAAGGGCCTATTTCGTCGCGCTTGATGCGGCGCTCTCCCCCATCGCCTGTGCCTACATCCGCGCCCGCGGCGCGGATCGCCTCTGCTCCTACGGCGACTGGGCGGCACTCTCCGACGAGTGCGACGCCGCCACCGCCGAGTATCTGAAAACCGAGGTTTCCGACGGCATCATCGCCCCTGCTTACAGCGACGAGGCGCTTGCCATCTTAAAGACGAAAAAGGGCGGCAAATACAACATCGTGCAGATCGACCCCGCCTACACTCCCGCGCCGCTGGAGCAGAAGGATGTTTTCGGCATCACCTTTGAGCAGGGGCACAACGACTGCAAAATCGATGAGAGCCTGCTCACGAACATCGTCACCGAAAATAAAGACCTGCCCGAGGGCGCAAAGCGCGATATGCTCCTTGCCCTCATCACGCTCAAATACACCCAGTCCAACTCCGTCTGCTATGTGAAAGACGGTCAAACCATCGGCGTGGGCGCGGGCCAGCAAAGCCGCATCCACTGCACCCGACTTGCGGGACAGAAGGCGGACAACTGGTATCTCCGCCGCCATCCGAAGGTGCTCGCCCTCTCGTTCGTGGACGACATCCGCCGTCCCGACCGCGACAACGCTATCGATGTCTACCTCTCCGACGAGTGCGACGATGTGCTTGCCGACGGCGCGTGGCAGCGCGTCTTTCAGGAGCGCCCCGAGGCGCTCACGGGCGAGGAAAAGCGCGCTTGGCTCGCGCAGCAGCGCGGCGTGACCGTCGGCTCGGACGCCTTTTTCCCCTTCGGCGACAATGTCGAGCGCGCGCGCAAGAGCGGCGCTTCCTACATCGTCGAGCCGGGCGGCTCGATCCGCGACGACAATGTCATCGAGACGGCGAACAGATACGGCATCACTATGACGTTCACGGGTATGCGCCTGTTCCATCATTAAGCAAGGAGGAACTTCTCCATGAAGCTCATGGTCATCGGCGGCGGCGGCCGCGAACACGCCATCATTAAAAAGCTGAAGGAAAACCCCGCGGTCGAGAAAATTTACTGTCTGCCCGGCAACGGCGGCATCGCCGCCGACGCGGTCTGCGTCAGTGAGATCGGCGCGAAGGACATCCCCGCGCAGGTCGAATTTGCCAAGGTGCACGGCATTGATTATGCCGTCGTCGCGCCCGACGACCCCCTCGCCCTCGGCGCGGTCGACGCGCTGAGCGAGGCGGGCATCCCCTGCTTCGGCCCTGACAAAAAGGCCGCCGTCATCGAGGCGAGCAAGGCGTTTGCAAAGGACTTGATGCAAAAATACAACATTCCCACCGCAAAATACCGCGTCTTTACCGACGCGCCCTCCGCCTGTGCCTACATCGACGCCGAGGGTGCGCCCATCGTCGTCAAGGCGGACGGCCTCGCGCTCGGCAAGGGCGTCGTCGTCGCGCAGACAGTTGAGGAGGCGAAGGCCGCCGTGCGCGCGATGATCGAGGATAAGACCTTCGGTCAGAGCGGCGCGCGCGTCGTCATCGAGGAATATATGGAGGGTCCCGAAGTCTCGGTGCTGAGCTTCACCGACGGCGAAACGCTCGTGCCGATGGTCTCCTCCATGGACCACAAGCGCGCGCTCGACGGTGACAAAGGCCCCAATACCGGCGGCATGGGCGCGGTCGCGCCGAACGCGTACTATACAAAGGAAATTGCGGCGGAGTGCATGGAGAATATTTTCCTGCCGACGATCCGCGCGATGCGCGCCGAGGGCCGCCCCTTCCGCGGCTGCCTCTATTTCGGGCTGATGCTCACCAAGAGCGGCCCGAAGGTCGTGGAGTACAACTGCCGCTTCGGCGACCCCGAAACGCAGGCGGTGCTGCCGCTGCTCAAAAGCGACCTGCTCACCGTCATGCAGGCGACGACGAACGGTACGCTCGCGGATGTGAGCGTGGAATTTTCGACTGATTCTGCTTGCTGTGTCGTGCTTGCGTCCGAGGGCTACCCCCAAAAGTATGAGAGCGGCTTCCCCATCACAATGAGCGAAGAGGCCGCCGCGCACTGCTATGTCGCGGGCGCGAAAAAGGACAGCGATACGCTCCTGACCGCGGGCGGACGCGTGCTCGGCGTCACCGCCGTCGCCCCCACACTGAGGGCCGCCGTCGAGGACGCGTACCATCTGGCGGAGGGCGTAGATTTTGCCAACAAATACTGCCGCGGCGACATCGGCAGCGCCGCGCTCGCGGCGCGGGAGGAAAGAGGATAAAATGGTATTTCGGACCTATGTGGAAAAGCGGCAAGGTCTCGCGCCCGAGTGCGAGGCGCTGCTGACGGACTGCCGCGATTTTCTCGGCGTGCAGGGCCTGCGCGCCGCGCGTATCTGGAACCGCTATGATGTAGAGGGGATCGAGGCCCCTCTCTTTGAAAATGCCTGCAGGAGCGTGTTCTCCGAGCCGCCGCTGGACCTTGTGTCCGACGCGGCGGACACGCAGGACGCCTGCGCGGTCTTTGCCGTCGAGCCCCTGCCCGGTCAGTTCGACCAGCGCGCGGACAGCGCGTCGCAGTGCATCCAGCTTCTGAGCCAAGGCGAGCGCCCGCGCATCCGCACGGCGAAGGTCTACGCGCTCTATGGGATGCTGACGGATGCCGATGTCGAGGCGGTCAAGCGTTATGTCATCAACCCCGTCGAAAGCCGCGAGGCGAGCCTTAAAAAGCCCGAAACGCTCGCCGAGGAGCTTGCCGAGCCGAAGTGCGTTTCGTCCGTCGAGGGCTTCACCGCCATGGACGAGGCCGGGCTCTCCGCACTGCTCTCCTCTATGGGGCTTGCCATGGATATTGCCGACCTCAAGGCGCTGCAAGACTATTTCCGCGAAACCGAGCGCCGCGACCCCACCGTGACCGAGCTGCGCGTGGTCGACACCTACTGGTCCGACCACTGCCGCCACACGACCTTCTCCACGCACCTTGACGAGATCCGCATCGACGATGACGCCGTCAAGGGTGCCTATGCGCGCTATCTCGCTGCGCGCGAGGAGGTCTACGGCGCGGAGAGGGCTGCCAAGCGCCCGCAGACGCTTATGGATATTGCGACCATCGGCACAAAGACGCTCAAAGCCCGCGGGCTGCTCCCCGAGCTCGACGAGAGCGAGGAGATCAACGCCTGCTCCATTCATGTGCCCGCCGTGGTGAACGGCAAGGAGCAGGACTGGCTTTTGATGTTCAAAAACGAAACGCATAACCACCCCACCGAGATCGAGCCCTTCGGCGGCGCGGCCACCTGCATCGGCGGGTGCATCCGCGACCCGCTCTCCGGCCGTGCCTATGTCCATCAGGCAATGCGTGTGACGGGCGGCGGTGACCCGAGAAAGGAGCTTGCCGAAACGCTTTCAGGCAAGCTCCCGCAGCGCAAGCTCGCGCAGACCGCCGCGGCGGGCTATTCCTCCTACGGCAACCAGATCGGCCTTGCCACCGGCCATGTCGCGGAGCTGTACCACGAGGGCTATGTCGCCAAGCGCCTTGAATGCGGCGCAGTCGTCGCCGCCGCGCCCGCGGACAACGTTGTGCGCGAGCGTCCCGCGCCGGATGATGTGGTCATCCTGCTCGGCGGGCGCACGGGGCGCGACGGCATCGGCGGCGCGACCGGCTCCTCCAAGAGCCACGATATGAAATCGCTTTCCACGATGGCGAGCGAGGTGCAAAAGGGCAATGCGCCCGAGGAGCGCAAGATCCAGCGTCTGTTCCGCGACGGCGCGGTCACGCGCCTCATCAAGCGCTGCAACGACTTCGGCGCGGGCGGCGTGTCCGTCGCGGTCGGCGAGCTGGCGGACGGACTCATCATCGACCTCGACGCCGTGCGCAAGAAGTACGAGGGCCTCGACGGCACGGAACTTGCGATCTCCGAATCGCAGGAGCGCATGGCGGTTGTCGTCGCACCGGAGAACGAGGCGAAATTCATCGCCGCTGCCGCGGCGGAAAACTTAGAGGCCTACCGCGTGGCGGTCGTGACCGAAAGCCCCCGCATGGTCATGCGCTGGCGCGGACAGACGATCGCCGACCTCTCCCGCGCCTTCCTCGACACCAACGGCGCGACGAAGCACGCCTCCGTCGCCGTCCCCGCGAGGGAATGTGCCGCTCCCGCCGCAGCTCAAACGCTGCGCGGCATGGCGGGCAGGCTCAAGAGCGCGTCCCGCCGCGGCCTTGTCGAGCGCTTCGACTCCACCGTCGGCGCGGGGACGCTCCTCATGCCCTTTGGCGGCAGGACGCAGCGCAGCCCCGCGCAGGCGATGGCGGCGCTCCTGCCCGTCCTCCCCGGTGAGAAGACCGCGCAGGGCAGCGTGATGGCCTGGGGCTGCGACCCCGACGCGCTGAGCGCCGACCCCTATCGCGGTGCGCACGACGCGGTCTATACCTCGGTCGCCAAGCTCGTCGCCGCAGGCGCAGACTATCATAAGGCATATCTTTCCCTGCAAGAATTTTTTGAAAAGCTCCGCAATGAGCCCGCGCGTTGGGGCAAGCCCTTCGCGGCGCTGCTCGGCGCGCTGGACGCGCAGTTGGAGTTGAGCGCCGCCGCCATCGGCGGCAAGGACTCCATGTCCGGCAGCTTTCTTGACCGCGATGTGCCGCCGACGCTCATCTCCTTCGCCATCGCGCCGCTGCTCGAAGGCGAGCTGCTGACGACCGACCTGAAGGCGGTGGGCCACGGCGTCTACCTCTTCGCAGGCAAAACGCCCGAGCAGCAGACCGCCGCGTGGGAGCGTTTCACCGCGCTTGCGCGCGCGGGCAAGGTCGTGAGTGCGTGGGCGGTCGAAAACGGCCTTGCCGAGGCGGTGATGAAGATGTCCTTCGGCAACGAGATCGGCTTCGCCGCGGAAAATACGGTGCTTGACTGGTTCGCCCCCATGCCAGGCGCGATTGTCGCCGAGCTGAGCGATGAAGTCTCCGACGCCGTGCGCATCGGCGTCACCACAGCGGAAAAGGCCATTGCCCTCGGCGCGGACAGTGCCTCCATCGAAGAGCTTGCCGCGCTGAACGACGCCGTGCTCGAAGCCGTCTACCCGACAAAGACGCGGGACAGCGGCACGGTCGAGAGCTTTTCCCATGAAACGAAGACGCGCGTCGCCCCCGCCGTCAAGCAGGTGCGTCCGAAGGCGCTCATCCCCGTTTTCCCCGGCACGAACTGCGAGTACGACACGCAGCGCGCGCTTTCGGAGGCAGGCGCGGACGCCGAGCAATTCATCGTCCGCAACCTCACGAGCGCCGATGTCGCAGACAGCGTCGAGCGCTTTGCCGCTGCCGTCAGGACCGCACAGATGATCGTCATTCCCGGCGGCTTCTCCGGCGGCGACGAGCCGGACGGCAGCGCCAAGCTCATCACCGCGTTTTTCCGCAATGCCGCCGTCCGCGAGCAGGTGACGGCGCTGCTCGAGCAGCGCGACGGCTTGATGCTCGGCATCTGCAACGGCTTCCAGGCGCTCATCAAGCTCGGCCTCGTGCCCTACGGAAGGATCATGGATACCGACGAGTCCTTCCCGACACTCACCTACAATGTCATCGGCCGCCACCAGTCCAAGCTCGTGCGCACGCGCGTGTGCTCGACGCGATCTCCGTGGCTTGCGGGAACAGAGGTGGGAGATATTTACACCGTTCCCATTTCGCACGGCGAGGGGCGTTTTCTCGCCTCGCAGGAGCTGATCGAACAGCTTGCCGCAAACGGCCAGATTGCCACGCAGTATGCAGGCCTTGACGGATATGCTACAATGGATACTGCTTTTAATCCCAACGGCTCCGTCTGCGCCATCGAGGGCATCACCTCCCCCGACGGGCGGGTGTTTGGCAAAATGGGGCACAGCGAGCGCATCGGCCCCGCGCTTTACCGAAACGTGCCGGGGACTTACGATATGCACCTGTTCGCCTCGGCGGTGCGTTACTTCAAAAAATAGGAGGGCAAGTCATGGCCTATTACTATCCCGATCCGTCTCATACCTTCAGCGAGTACCTGCTCGTACCGGGCTACACCTCGGAGGAGTGCGTGCCCGACCGCGTTTCGCTCAAAACGCCGCTGGTCAAATACCGCAAGGGGCAGGAGGACTGCCCCATCAGCCTGAATATCCCGATGGTCTCGGCGATCATGCAGTCGGTGTCGAACGATACGCTCGCCGTCGCGCTTGCCAAGGAGGGCGGGCTTTCGTTCATCTTCGGCTCGCAGTCCATCGAAAGCGAGGCGGAGATGGTGCGCCGCGTGAAGAGCAGCAAGGCGGGCTTCGTCGTCAGCGCCTCGAATCTCACGCCTGAGCACACGCTGGCCGATGTGCTCGCGCTCAAGGAGAAAAACGGCTTCTCCACCGTCGCCATCACTGAGGACGCCATGCCCAACGGGAAACTCCTCGGCATCGTCACGAGCCGTGACTACCGCGTCAGCCGCATGAGCACAGACCTCAAGGTGCGCGATTTTATGACGCCGCGAGAAAAGCTCATCACTGCTCCCTCCTCCACCACGCTCAAGGAGGCCAACGACATCATTTGGGAGCACAAGCTCAACGCTCTGCCCATTGTGGATGAGAACGACTGCCTGCGCTACTTCGTTTTCCGCAAGGACTACGCCGAGCACAAGGAGCACCCCCTCGCCCTCCAGGACGCGCAGAAGCGCTATCTGGTCGGCGCGGGCATCAACTCCCGCGACTACCACGAGCGCATCCCCGCGCTCGTTGAGGCGGGCGCGGATATTCTCTGCATTGACTCGTCCGAGGGCTACTCTGTCTGGCAGAAGAAGGTCATTGACTTCGTGCGTGAGAACTACGGCAATACCGTGAAGATCGGCGCGGGCAATGTGGTCGACCGCGACGGCTTCCGCTTCCTCGCCGAGTGCGGCGCAGACTTTGTCAAGGTCGGCATCGGCGGCGGTTCCATCTGCATCACGCGCGAGACCAAGGGCATCGGCCGCGGTCAGGCGACCTCTCTCATCGAGGTCTCCGCCGCGCGCGACGAATATTTCCGCGAAACGGGCGTCTATGTTCCCATCTGCTCCGACGGCGGCATCGTCCACGACTATCACATGACGCTCGCCCTCGCCATGGGCGCGGACTTTCTGATGCTCGGCCGCTACTTCGCCCGCTTTGACGAATCGCCCACGAATAAGCTCCTTGTCAACGGCGTGTATGTCAAGGAATACTGGGGCGAGGGCTCGAACCGCGCGCGCAACTGGCAGCGCTACGACATCGGCGGCAAGACGGGTCTTGCCTTTGAGGAGGGCGTGGATTCCTATGTCACCTACGCAGGCTCTTTGCAGGATAATGTCGCGCGTAGCCTTTATAAGGTCAAATCCACCATGTGCAACTGCGGCGTGACCACGATCCCCGATCTTCAGAAGAACGCGAAGCTCACGCTCGTCTCCGCCACCAGCATCGTCGAGGGCGGCTATCACGATGTGATGCTCCGCTCCACCGGCAAGGGGAATGACTGAGCAGGGGCGCGCCAATTGACAACGCAAAGCGCATCCAGCTTATCGCTTATTGGGCGTAGATTTTCAGAAATTCGCGGATCTGCGCCGCGTTCAGCTTTTTTCGCAGGGTAAAAAAAACGGCGGCTCGAAAGCCGCTGCACATAACGCTTATCAAAAACAACGATGACCCTTGGCCGATCTCCTGCGTTTCACGGCCAAGGGTCATCCATGGTTCTTAATATCTAACATCATTGACTACCTCTCTTTCTGCGGAGTCACGGCATACAAGATCTTTCCTGTGCTGGGGTGCTCTCTGCTATGCAATGCACCGTTGCGCGGTTCTCATGATGCGGGGAACATTGGAGTGTTTTTCTCAGATCCCTTGCAGCCGTCTTCCCCGTGCCGCCATGGCTCGGGGGTATCCTCACTGTACATTGGTCTCACCCTTTCTTTTGTACTTAAAGGATAGCATCTTTTTGTGGGGACTGCAATTCGCAAAACAGCAGAAAAAAGCAGTGAAAAACTGTTTAAACTGATGAAATTCTGCACGGTCCCGAATTTTCACTTGACCGATTTATCGCTTTATCATATAATACTATGCCCTGACCTCCGGCGTGGATGTGAAAACGCTCTCAGGCATCCTGGGTCATACCCGGGCGGCCTTCACGCTGGACACCTACACCCACACCACCGGCGATATGCAAAAGAGGGCGGCAGAGATCGTAGATGAATTTTTGACCGATATTTTCGGAGAGGAGCTGAAGCCGTGGCAAGAAAATGAAAAAACGGAGAAGGAACTGTCCGCCTGAGAAAGGACGGCCGATGGGAAGGACGCGTGGTCATCGGCTACGATGACAAGGGTCTGCCGAAAACGAAAAATGTGCTGGCTAAAACAAAATCTGAGTGTGTGGAGAAGCTGAAAACGCTGAAGGACGCCCTTGCGCCGCCTGCACCGCCGAGGACCAGGGCAGATATGCCCTTCGGGGACTGGATGGAGCACTGGTATGAGACGCACAGCAGACCCGCCGCCCGTCCCGGCACACGGCGGATCTACGAAGGCTACCTCCGGCTGTACATCAGACCGGGGCTGGGTCATATCCCGCTGAACAGGCTGACCGCGAAGGATATGCAGCAGTTCTTCGTCTGGCTGAAAACAGAGGGGCGTGCGGACCAATCGGACGGTGAAACGGGGCTGGCGGACTCCCAGCTCCGCAACATCCACAGCCTGTGTTGGCGGGCACTGGAAAAGGCAGTATCGGGAAACCTGATTCCACAGAACCCAGCGTCCGGCTGCAAGCTGCCGCCCGCCCGAAAAGGGGAAATGAATCTCCTCTCGCGGGAGGCCATGCAGAAGCTGCTGATCCAGGCGAAGGAGGAAAAGTACTACGAGTTGTTCCTGCTGGAATTTGCCACAGGACTGCGGCTGGGAGAGCTGACGGTCCTGCAATGGGAGGACCTGAATTTGACCACGGGCGAACTGCGAATCAGCAAGCAGGCGGTGGTCATAGGCTCGGAGGTGGTGGTCACCGAGCCGAAAACAAAGGCGGTGGTACGCACCCTGCTCCTGCCGCCCAAAGTGCTGGAGGTGTTCAGAGAGTACCGGAAAAGGAATGTTTCCAGATGGCTGTTCCCGTCCCCCAAGAAGGAGGACTCTCCTCTGCTGCCCTCGGTGGTGCGCCAGCGGCTGCACCGGCTGTTGGACCACGCGGGCTGTGAGCGGATGCGCTTTCATGATCTGCGGCACCCGTATGTCAAGCACACGACAAAAATTTTTAGCTTGCGCTTGATGGATTTTCAAGCGCAGGCTTATCCTGATGCTCGGCGAAAAACTCGCGGAGCTTGTCAGCTTCATCGGGGAGGACAAAGCCAAAGCCCTGTCCGTCCACTCTGCAATAGAAAGCAATTTTCATGACTGCCACCTCAATCAAAAATGTCCTGGATTTTGTATGCGATCTCAATGCGCTTGTCGGGGTACACCAGCACCCTGTCGATCAGCAGCTCGGCCAGCTCGGTGGTCAGCGTGTCCGCATCGAAAATTGCCTTGGACGCTTCCATGCGGCTGTCCTGCCGTGCCTGTTCGTCCCGTTTCTGCTTCGCCTGTGCCAATACTGCGGCATAGGCGTTTTTCGTTTTCAAAAGCAGCTCGTCACACGCAGTCTTTTCCGCCTTGTAGGTGTTCAGGTCAATCTCGCCCATGAGATAGCGTTCATACAAGGCGCGCTTACCGTCTTGCAGTGCCTCGATCTGCTGCTCATATTCGGTGCGTTCCGGTACGGAAGCATCCACCCGGAGCGTACCGTCAGGGGCAAGTGGCGCGGCGGCTTCCATCTGCTTTTTCAGCGTCAGGAATACCGCCTGCTCCAGCTCTGCGGCGTTCAGGCGCATCTTGTGGCAGCGGCTTTCTTCGTCTGCTTCGGAATGGCGGCAGTAATAATACGAGGTTTTCTGCATGGTGCGGGACAGTGCATGGCCGCAGCAGCCGCAGAAGGCTTTGCCCTTCAGCGGGTAGTCCCGCTTCTTTTTGTTGGGCTGTGAAAAGCGGAGCTGACTGGCCTGCGCGGTATCAAACACGGCTTTCTCAATGATGGCCGGGTGATGGTCGGGGATGATGTACCATGATTCTCTGTCCTTCAGGCGGCTTCTGTTGCCGCCTACTTCGAGAACTGCCCGCTTGCCAATCACATACACGCCGGTGTAGCGTTCGTCCTCCAAAATGCGGAGAATGGTGGATG
>ERZ857984.1000-NODE-1000-length-26969-cov-17.939920_pt1 | contig 26969 bp, 23 predicted proteins | sample MGYA00519914_ERZ857984 | MGnify/ENA primary metagenome ERZ857984 (study PRJEB31778, sample SAMEA3449417) | human gut metagenome | biome: human gut; feature: human-associated habitat; material: faeces | place: United Kingdom | collected 2010/2012 ... | reverse complement strand
CGGCTTCATGGAATCCGCTACGGCAATCACCACCCCGGAGCCTCCCGACCCGCCGAAGGAAAGCCGGTGCAAGGTGATTCCGTTCGAGAAGGTTGGGTAATAGTAGCCCCCGCCCCTGATATATATCAAATCAGGGGCGGGATGTTTCTCAAGATTTCCAAGATGCTATTAATTTTTCCGTATCGTCTTGATAAGCTCCACCGCTATAATCTGGACTTCCAGAATGGGCTAAAGAGAATGCTGCACACTTGTGCTGCAATTCTTCCGGAAACCGGAAAAATGTACCATTCTTCCTACAAGATTCAATCGCATTAAGGACTCGCTCAGTCGAGAAATAGTCAGTGTATCCTTTCTGGATTTCGTATTCTTTGCCAGTTCCAGTCCAAACATTTACAAAATGACCAAGGAACCACAAGACATTTTCGTCTTGGATCAGTGCGCTGTCCAAATAGCTCTTGGTGTATTCTGGATCGAATGAATCCAACAAATGATAGACCATACGCCATTCGGAGAAATCGAACAGACTACTGGTTTTTAAAACTTCCTTGACTCGGTCTACAAACATGGTTTCCACGGTGATCAGCTCGTCCAGAGTGATAACTTTCTTATAATTCCGCTCTTGGCCTTCTGCTGCTAACCGTCCATAACCCAATTCGAGCATATTAATGACAGTTGCGATGGACTGTAAGGCATCCATATCAGAGCAAGAAATTAGCGTGGATATAAATGGTACTCTCTCTTTAGTAGGGATTCGTTCTATCAAATCGAGCATCATATGTTCCGCATAAACACCCGTACTCATAGAAAGCCAGCTTTTGCGCACGGTCTTATTGAGACTTTTCATAGATTTGAATAGAGCGCTGATAATGATTTTAGCACGGTTGCCAGATAATTCAGTGATTCGAGCCCGGATATCTTCTAACAGCTCATAACTTGTGCCGTTTTCTTCCTGTTTAAGTAAGAAGTCTATGATCTCGCCCTCATCGAGGTTATAGATAACATTCCGAACATCAACCGTCTTGTACGCTATACTGTCCATATCCAATTGGAAGTAACGATCAAATCTGTCTGGATGGGCGATTTGGTTATTACGATTAAACTGAGCCATATCATAGACTTCGTACGTCATACCGACTCTATGCCCAAAATGCGGGAACAAATCTGCCAAAAACTTGACTACCAATTTTGTTTCAGTCTCAACAGAAACATCTGGGCGCTCCAGCAGAACTAATTTGCTTAAAGTTTCGGTATAATGCGCCAACCACTCTTTTTGAGCTCTATTGACTCCCAGATTAGAATAATCGTTTTCACCAGTCAGAATGGATTTGTTATTTTTTACCCATTCATAAATCAATGGATGATGGATTTCCAGAACAGACAGTGCAATCATGTCAGCGAAATCTATTTCGGAAGATATACTCGTTAGTTTAAAGCGCAACGCATTGCACAAACGGTTGATATCCCGGAGATGCGTGACAAAGGGATCAACGCATGAACCAAACAGTTGTTGCCAGTGCTTCTGGTTATATCCGAGTTCTTTGAAATCTGCAATAATTTCATCAAGCCGTTCAAAAAGGGCATTGCGTAAATCAGAACGCTGAATGTTGGGAATCTGAATTGGCATTTGGATGACTTTTTCAAGGTAATCCTGTCCATTTCCGCTTTGGACACCCTTTAATGCCTCAACAACTATTTCTTTGTCGAAGACCAAAAGGTAAGTCGTGTTTGGGAACCTCGCAACCGAAGTAATCAACTGAAAAACATAACGTATCTGTTCGTTGCTTAAGCGATCAATGTCATCGAGAATGACTAAAATACGATTGGATTGAGCCTTTAGCAACTGAATGACCTGCTCCTTTTGCTTCAATACATCGCGTTCATCGAGTCCCTTTTGCATCTTCTGCCCTAATCGAGAAAGCCCCCACTTGCTGGCCGAGGCAATAGGCGCTCCAACTCCGGGAATCAATTCCAAAAGGCCAAAGGCATCAGAATAGCTTTCTAACGCCTTTCCAATCTTGGTTAGATTCTTGTTGCCCTTCTTTTGGAACTCATTTGCCAGTCGAACAAAAAATTGTGTTAGCAGCTGATTAGTATCCGTGAAGTTCCAGGGTTCAAAATGTACAACGATAATCTGTTCATCAGTTTCATTTTTAGCTTGGATATTTTCTATCTCTGCCAAGGTCATGTTGACAAGAGAGGTTTTGCCACATCCCCACTTTCCAAATAACCCAACTGTGAAAGTGTCTTTGCTATCCAAGTGTACGAGAGTGTGAGCCAGGAGTTTAGCAAAGCCTTTCCGGTTGAGTTTATCTTCATTGTTGGAGCTAATGGGTTTATCTGAATAGAACATACAATCAGCCTCCGATGTATGAAAGAGAAAAAAAGCCGCGTGGAAGTACACCCACACGGCTGCCTTGGTGGCGCAAAGGCTCACCGTAGAATCATTATAGGGGATAATGCTGGAAAATTCAAGTTTCCGTCGTATTTGGGGTGAAAAAACTTGAGCTATGCCAATTAGGGATGGGTTAGGGATTTTGCGGTTTTCACAGTTTTTCTGCACCGCAGTTATTGCCGCCATTTTGCCTCTCTGACCACAGTTAAAATGTGGTCAAGCGTACTCTAAAAATCGAACTTTTAACGCAGAAAAACCGCCTTTTTAGGCGGTTTTTCGAGGAAAGGTGGTCCGAGTGACAGGATTTGAACCTGCGGCATCCTGCTCCCAAAGCAGGCGCGCTACCAACTGCGCTACACCCGGTTATTCAGTTTTTTATCCGGCTGGTCGTATTCTCCCAAACCAGGCGCGATACCAACTTCGCTATACCCGGATATTTACTTTTCTCCATGATACCACGGAGAACGGTAAAAATAAAGTTTTTTCTGTCTGTGGTCATTCCTGTGGTCAAAGCCGCTTTTGCGCCGCCTTCAGCAACCGGGGAAAGTCCCGCAAATGCAGGTGTCGCAAGGCTTTGCGGCGTTTCACCTTACCCCGTCCCGGATACAGCCACGGCACTCCCAAACCAGGCGCGATACCAACTTCGCTATACCCGGATAAAGATATGCCGCCCGCATCCGGGCGGCATACCTACTATACCAGCTTTTTTCCTCGCTTGCAAGGGGAAAATTTGTCTTGGTGCCTTTTGTATTCCGGGGGCTTTTACTCCCCCGCCGGATTACAGCCCCAGCGCCGCCTTCAGGGCGTCCACCCGATCGGTCTTTTCCCAGGCCACGCCCAGGTCCTCCCGGCCCATATGGCCGTAGGCCGCCAGCTTACGATAGATGGGCTTTTGCAGATCCAGATCGCGGATGATAGCCGTGGGCCGCAGGTCAAATACCTTCTCCACAGCCTCCTCCAGCTTATCGTCGGACACCTTGCCGGTGCCGAAGGTCTCCACCAGCACGCTTACAGGCCGGGCCACACCGATGGCGTAGGCCAGCTGCACCTGGCAGCGATCCGCCAGGCCCGCGGCCACTACATTCTTGGCCACCCAACGGGCTGCGTATGCGGCGCTGCGGTCCACCTTGGTGGGATCCTTGCCGGAGAAGGCGCCGCCTCCGTGGGGTGCGCTGCCGCCGTAGGTGTCCACGATGATCTTGCGTCCGGTGAGGCCGCTATCGCCCTGGGGACCGCCGATGACAAATCGGCCGGTGGGGTTCACATAGATCTTGGTGTTCTCGTCCAGCAGGTCGGCGGGCACGGTGGGCTTGATGACCAGCCGGATCATATCCTCGCGGATCTGCTCCAGAGATGCCTCAGCGGCGTGCTGGGTAGACAGCACCACGGTGTCCACCCGAACGGGCTTGCCGCCCTCATCGTACTCCACGGTGATCTGGGTCTTGCCATCGGGGCGCAGATAGTCAACCAAGCCCTGCTTGCGCACATCCGTCAGGCGCTTGGCCATTTTCTGCGCAATGGAGATCGCCAGGGGCATCAGCTCCGGGGTCTCATTGCAGGCGTAGCCGAACATCATACCCTGGTCGCCGGCGCCGTTGTCCAGGGCGGCATCGCCGGAGCTCTTGGCCTCCAAGCTCTTATCCACGCCCAAAGCGATGTCGCCGCTCTGCTCGTCGATATTGGTGATGACGGCACAGGTGTGGCCGTCGAAGCCGTACTTAGCCCGGTCGTAGCCGATGTCCAGCACCACCTGGCGGGCAATCTTGGGAATGTCCACATAGCAGTTGGTGGTGATCTCACCCATAATGTGGATCAGGCCCGTAGAGGCGCAGGTCTCGCAGGCCACGCGGCCATGGGGATCCTTCTCCAGAATCGCGTCCAAAACGGCATCGGAGATCTGATCGCAGATCTTATCGGGATGTCCCTCGGTAACGGATTCGGATGTAAATAATCTTCTTGCCATGATTTTTTGCTCCTTTTCGTATAATATTTTGCAAATCCCATACGATAGCATCAACTGACGGGGCAGACAGGGTTTTGGCAAGTCAAAGGATATGTTTCCCCTGTCAGTCAATGTGGTCCGGAGCTATGAAAAAAACACGCTCCGACATTCGACGGATCGTGCTTCAAAATCGCTCCTCATCTGTCGAAGGACGAACGCGGGACTATCACTTCCGCATTCAGCATACTCGTCGGATTTGGCACCTTGCAGTGCAGGTTGCCGTGGTTTCATCGGGCCGTTCCCTCAACCACTCTTGATAAGGTATTCAGTTATCAGGGATTTGCTACGCTTATTATAACAGATGTCCCGCTTCCTTGTCAACGGCTGCCTCTCTCCTTTTTTAACAAAAAAAGCTGCCGAAATATGCCTTTCTACACAAAAATTATATTTCTTCCCTCTGCTTCCCATGGGCTACCGAGGCGCACAGTCCGGCAAAATACTTGTAAAAGGGCACCAGCATCTTGAAATTCTCCAAAATTTCCTCCGCCAGCTCCGGATGAAAAATTTTCTCGTCCAAAGGCAGCTCGTGGCTGAGAGTGATGGATTTCTTCTGAAACCATGGCCGCAGACGGTCGCTGATCTCCCCCCTGCTGCGGGCGTAGCTATCACCGTTGAGAGTGAACACATCCTGCTTTTCAAAGCCCCGCACCAGCTTCTCAAATTTCGCCGGATGTGCCTGCAGATCCCGGCGAAATGCCTCCATCAGCCCCGCCGGAGCCTGCCAGAAGCCCATGCCGTAGCTGTAATACTCCGGCGCGATCTCAAAGTAAAAGGTGGGCCGACCGGTCCAATCCTTATCCCCGGTGCGCACGCAGAACCACAGGTGGTCCTTGTAGGGTCCCCGGCCGAAAAGCCGCCGGGCATCCCGGTAAATGCGGCTTGTTTTCAGCATCAGCGGCTCCCGGGGCAGCATCGCCTGCACGCCCTCATAGACCTGCTCTCCCAGGGCTCGAGTGGGCTCCAGCAGTTGGGTCTGATACTGCTGCTTATGCTCTAAAAACCAGCCCCGCTCATTGTTAAAGCGGATGCCCCACATAAAGTCCACCGTTTCCTGCGTATAGCCCTGAAACATATGGCTCCCTCCTGTATGATCTGTAAATATATAATAAGTATATCCCTTATCGCGGCAAAAAACAAGAGTACACCCTCCATTAAACCAACAAAACAATACCTTCACAGGGAGCGTCCGCCCCTACACCCCATTTTGTAGGGGCCGATGCCCACATCGGCCCGCCTTCGCCAGCTACCAATCCATCCGTAGGGCGGGCTGACCACAGCCCGCCGCCCCATTGCACACCCCCAATGGTGTATCCGTAGGGGCGGACGACTCTGTCCGCCCGCCGGGTTTATACCGCAACTCTTGTAATTGCGCAGGGCGGGGTGCCCGCACCCCGCCGCATACACCGCCCCCACGCAAAAGGACGGACGCCCCACAAGCGTCCGTCCTTCCCAATTCTGCAAAAATTATCTGTTGTTATAGGCCTGAATGCCCAGGGCCAGCAAATCCATAGCCCGCTCCAGATCCGCCTGCTTGAGAACATAGGCAATGCGGATCTCGTTGATGCCCTTGCCGGGGGTGGCGTAGAATCCGCCGCCGGGAGCAAACATCACCGTGTCGCCGTGGTCGTCGAAGTGCTCCAGCAGCCAGATCTGGAACTTCTCCGCGTCGTCCACCGGCAGGGCAGCCATGGCGTAAAATGCGCCCTTGGGGCACTCGCACACCACCCCGGGGATCTCCTTCAGCTTGCGCATCACCGTGTCCCGGCGGCGCTTGTACTCGTCCCGGACGGCAGCGAAATACGCCGGTCCCACATCGTACAGGGCGGCGGAGGCCACCTGGTCGATGGTGGGCACGCACAGGCGGCACTGGGCGTACTTCATGGCGTGGGCCATCAGCTCCTTATTCCGGGAAATGAGGCAGCCAATGCGCGCGCCGCAGGCGGAAAAGCGCTTGGAAACGGTGTCGATAACAATGACATTCTCCGCCGCGTCCTCAAATTCACCCAGAGACTGCAGCGGCTCCCCGGCGTACACAAACTCCCGGTACGCCTCGTCGCCGATGATAAACAGGCCATGCTCCTTGGCAATATCCACCATCATGCGCATCTCCTCCGGGGTCAGCACAGTGCCGGTGGGGTTGCCGGGGTTGGTGCACATAATGGCCCGGGTATGCTCGTTGATCTCCGCCTCGATTTTTTGGCGATCAGCGTAGTGATACCCCTCCTCGGGCTTGGTGGGGATGGGATGGATGGCCGCACCGCAGGTGCAGACCATGGTGTTATAGTTGGGATAGAAGGGCTCGGGGATCAGGATCTCGTCCCCATCGTCCAGGATGCAGTTCATGGCGATCTGCAGGGCCTCGGAGCCGCCGTTGGTGATGAGGATGTCCGCCGGAGCAAAGTGCATATCCAGCTTGGCGTAGTAGCTGCGGATGGCCTCGATGAGCACCGGCATACCGGGAGACGGGGCATACTCCAGCACCGGCTGGTCGAAATGCTTCACCGCGTCAAAATAGGCCTTGGGCGTCTCAATGTCGGGCTGGCCGATATTCAGATGATAGATTTTCTTGCCTTTTTCCTGGGCCGCCACCGCATAGGGATGGAACTTCCGCATAGGGGATAGGCCGCACTTTTCCACTTTCGTTGAAAACTTCATACTTGCTCCTCCTATTTTTCTTCACACGGAGAAATACTCTCTCCATTTGTATCATACTCCGTCCGGCCCCAAATAACAAGCCATAAATCCTCCAAAAAAGCGCCGCAAGGAAAATCCTTGCGGCGCTTGATGCTGTCGAAAAAACCTCCGGTTTTTTCCGACAAAGGGCCCCAAGTCTGCTGCGCGCATAATTTGTGCGCCATCGGCGCACAAATTCCACACTGGCAGCCTGAGAGGTATTTTTCCCCACGCACATGTCGCGGCGAAAAATGATTTGAAATATTTGCCGCCTGCGGGCGGCAAACTCTGCGAGGCTTTTTTACAAACTGAAGCGCCGCAAGGAAAATCCTTGCGGCGCTCTGCTCTTGCAATAGAATTTGTCACTGCGAAGCCGGTGCACACACCGGCTGTGGCAATCCGCTTCTCTGCTGCGCGGCAAAAATTATACGCACAGCAGGCTATAAACTCTTTGGCAGAAAAATCGCGGATTTTTCGCCAGTGAATCTTAGCCCATCTGCCGTCTGCGGGAGAGGTTCACGGTGCCGTCCTGCATATCGTTCAAGGAATCCAGGCTCTTGCCGGTGCCCTGGGCCACGCAGGAGATGGCATCTTCGGCCACCATGGTATGGATCCCCGTCCGTGCCTCCACCAGCTGGGCAAAGCCCTTTACCAGGCTGCCGCCGCCGGTCATGACGATGCCGTTGTTGGAGATGTCGCCCACCAGCTCGGGAGGCGTGCGCTCCAGCACGCTGTGAATGGCCTCCAGGATCCGCTCCACCGGCTCCTCAAACGCCTCCAGCATTTCAGAGGAATGAACGGTGATGGTCTTGGGCAGGCCCGTCACCAGGCAGCGGCCCTTCACATCAATGCTGGCGTCCTCCTCCTGGGGATAGACGCAGCCGATCTCGATCTTCATCTGCTCGGCTGTGCGCTCACCCACCAGCACATTGTGCTTGCGGCGCATATACTTCACCACAGCCTCGTTAAACTGGTCGCCGGCCACCTTGATGGAGGCAGACTCCACCACACCGGACAGGCTGATAACGGCAATATCGCTGGTGCCGCCGCCGATGTCCACCACCATATGGCCATCAGGCAGGGCAATGTCAATGCCGGCGCCGATAGCCGCGGCCACAGGCTCCTCAATAAGATATACCCGCCGGGCGCCGGCCTGGATGCCGGCATCCACCACGGCGCGCTCCTCCACCTCGGTAATGCCGGAGGGCACGCAGATGATGATGCGGGGCTTGAAGAAGTAACTGCCGCCGGAAACCTTGCGCATAAATTCCTTGAGCATCCGCTCGGTCATATCGTAGTCGGAGATGACGCCCTCCCGCAGAGGACGGATGGCCACGATGTTGCCGGGGGTACGGCCCAGCATGGCCTGAGCGTCGGCGCCCACCTTCAGGAGCTTGCCGGTATTCTTGTCGATAGCCACCACGGACGGCTCATTGAGCACAACGCCCTTGCCCTTTACATACACCAGAACGGAGGCCGTTCCCAGATCGATACCAATATCTTTTCCCCATGCACACATAGCTTTGCACCTCATCATTTCGTCAAAATATGGCAGCGGCGCAAAAAACGCCGATTCTCACCTAAAGTAGTATTATAAAGTGTCTGTTTTCATTTTGCAAGCGATTCCCAAGTTTTTTTCAAATTGTTCCCATTTATTTACAAAATAGTCACCATTAGCCACAGGGGCACCGTCACCACCGCGCACAGGGTGGACAGCATCACGCACCGGGTGGCCAGGCCCCAATCTCCGCCGTACTGCCGGGTAAACAGGGCGCAGCAGGTGCCCCCCGGCATGGCCGACAGCAGCACCAAAGTCTGCCCCACATCCGTCAGCTGGCCCAGGCACAGCCGCCACAGTCCCAGCACCGCCGCCGGAATTACGAAAAGCCGCAGGGCCGTTAAAATCCAGGCTTTTTTATCCCGCACCAGGGCCTTCAAATCCCCCTCGCCCAGCTGTGCGCCCACCAAAAGCAGCACCATAGGCGCTGTGGCGTCCGCCGCCATGGACAGGGCCTCCGCCGCAAAGCTCGGCAGCGTAAAGCCCGTGGCAAACAGCAAAAAGCCAATGGCCACTCCTGCCAGCCCCGGGGACAGAAGTCCCCGCAGGGCCGCCTGCCGGGGCCTTCCGCAGCCGGTCTGAATGAGCAAAATCCCCACGGTAAAAATGAGCACGTCATTTACCAGCTCCACAATGGACGCTAAAAACAGCATCTCCTCCCCCAGCAGCAATCTGATGAGGGGCATGCCAATGAGGCCGGTGTTGGCAAATGCGGCCGCAAAAACGAGGACACCACCCGGCACACTGCCTATTTTACCCACCTTCAACCAAATCCATGCGCACACTGCGCCCACCGCGATGACCACCAGCGCCCATAAGGCCGCCTGGCCCGCTTGCCGCACCAGCTCCCGGCTGGCCTGCACCCGAGCCATAGCGTCCACCACCATGGCCGGCCACAGAAAATTCACCAGCACAGAGGACAATCCTTCCACCTGCCGGCCCGTGAGGATTTTTTTCTTTGTGAGCAGAAAACCAGGCACAGCCAGCAGCAAGAACACACCTACAGAGGTAACGGCCTTCAAAAATGCCTGTGTCTGCATGGTTTATTTGTCCCTCTCTGTCGCCGCCAGGGTCAGGCACAGCACGTCCGCGGCCCCGGCCTCCTTCAGCACCCGCACGCACTCGGCCAGGGTCGCCCCGGTGGTGCGGATGTCGTCAATGAGCAGCAGGCGCTTTCCCGCAAATCTCTCCGGCTTCACCGCCTCATACACGCCCAGCACGTTGGCCCGGCGCTCCTCGGGGCTGTCGATGCCGGATTGGGCGGGATTGTCCACCACCTTACGCAGAGTCTCCAGAGGCTCCGTATGCCAATCCACACACATAGACCCCGTCAGATACCTGGCCTGATCGAAGCCCCTCTTTTTCAGGCGTTTCTTGCTCACCGGCACCCAGGTGATGGCGTCAAACTCCCCGGAAAAGTGCTCTGCAGCGCACTGGGCCATAAGGCTGCCAAAGCATTCCAGGGCGCCGACCTTTCCGCGGAATTTGAAGTTCAGTATCGCCTGGCGCACCGGCCCCTCATAATAAAACGGTGCGGCACACCGGGCAAAGGCCGTCTCCTCCACGGCATGCTCCCCGGTAAAGGGCAAGGTCTCGCTGCAATGCTCACACAGCAGCTTCTTTCCTGCCACCGCACCGCAGAAGGGACAGCGCCGGGGCATGAGGAAATCCAGTATGCCCCGTGCGGCTTTATCCAGTGAATTGTTGATGTCTGGTAGATTCATTCTCCTGTTCCTCCGAATTTCAGTCTCCTGCGCAGGCCGCTGTAGCGCCGGGCCCGGCGGTCATTTTCGGCCATTTGGCCGGGGATAGTATCGTCCCCCACTATGATAAGCAGCTCTCTGGCCCTGGTCATGGCGGTATACAGCACCCCTCGCACCAGCAGCCCCGGGGCCGCCGGGGCCGCCAGGAGGATCACCGCCTTGTACTCGCTCCCCTGGGCCTTATGGACCGTGATGGCATAGGCCATGTCCAGCTGGTGCAGCAGGTCCGCGGTATAGCTCACAGTGCGGTCGTCAAACCGCAGGGTGATGAGCTCCCCGGAGGGGTCGATCTCCTCCACGGTACCCACGTCGCCGTTGAAAATGCCGGTGCCCACGGTGCCGTCGTCCTTTTCCCACAGCACATCGTAGTTGTTTTTCGTCTGCATCACCCGGTCCCCCTCCCGGAAGATCAGGTCTCCGAAGGCCTTCTCGTTTTTGCCCGGCCCCGGCGGATTCAGTGCCGCCTGGAGGCAGCGGTTTAAGTACACCGTGCCGCACTCGCCCTTGCGGGTGGGAGTCAGCACCTGGATGTCCTCCGGAGCAATACCCATTTTCTCCGGCAGCCGGGTCTTGCACAGCTCCACCACCGTGCTCACCATCCGCTCCGGTACCCGCCGGCACAGGAAGAAAAAGTCTCCCCTGTTGGTTTTCAGGTCCGGCCCCACGCCGCCGTTGACCAGATGGGCATTACGGATGATGTAGGACTCATCCGCCTGGCGGAACACCTCCGTCAGGGCCACCATTGGGATGCGCCCGCTGCGGATGAGGTCGCCGAACACATTTCCCGCCCCCACAGAGGGCAGCTGGTCCGCATCGCCGATCATCACCAGGCGGCACCCGGGCCGCAGGGCCGAGAGCATCGCCTGCATCAGCGGCAGATCCACCATGCTCATCTCGTCCACCAGCACAGCCTCCGCCTCCAGAGGGTCACTCTGCCCTTTTTTGAAGGTCACCTGCCCCGTCAGGTCGTTGTAGCTCATGCCCAGGCATCTATGGATGGTCTGTGCCTCCCGCTCACATAGCTCGCCCATGCGTTTGGCCGCCCGGCCCGTGGGAGCCAGCAGCAGGATGTCCAGGCCCATCTGTTCAAATAGCCTCACAATGGCCCGGGTGGCGGTGGTCTTTCCCGTGCCGGGCCCGCCGGTGAGCAGCAGCACCCCGGATTGAGCCGCGAGGGTCACCGCCTCCCTTTGCAGCGGTGCGTAGCGGATGCCCTGGGTCATCTCCATTTCCCGGATGATCTTATCCACATTCCCCCGCTTTTCATAGGGAAAGGCCAGCATGGACAAGAGCTTGTCCGCCACAAAGCACTCCGCCCCATATAGCTCCGGGGTGTAGCAGGCCAGGACACCCGCCACCTGCTCCTGGCATACAGCACCCTTTTCCTCCATGGCGTCCAGGCAAATTTCCACCTGCTCGGCCTCCACGCCGATGAGCTGTGCCGCCGCGTAAATCAGCTTCTCCCGGGGCAGGAACACATGGCCGTTGCCCTGGTTATACTCCAGCTCATACACCAGCGCCGCCTGGGTGCGGCAGGCGCTGTCGCCGTCAAAGCCCATGCTCAGAGCCATCTCGTCCGCCACGGAAAAATCCACCCCGAACTGCTGCCGGGTCAGCAGATACGGGTCCTCCTGCAGCTTTTCCAGAGCCTGGGCCCCATAGATGCGGTGGGCCTGCACCGCCAGATGCACCGGCAGATCGTACCGGGCCATAAACTCCATGGTCCGCCGCAGACCCGTCAGCTCCCGGAAAGCCTGGGACAGCTCCATGGCCTTCTTAGCGGTGATGCCCTTAATGCGGCTGAGCCGTTCCGGCTCCTCCTCCAATACTCGGAGGGTATCGGTGCCGAAGGCGTCCACCATTCGCTCCGCCGTGGCCTGGCCCACCCCCTTGAGGATACCGGAGGCCAGATAGCACACCATCTCCGCCTCGTCCCGGGGCAGGCGGCGCTCCGCCTGCTCACAGGTGATCTGCGGGCCGTAGAGTGGATGGGTGACCCACACCCCGGTGATGGTCATCCCCTCCCCGGGGGCGGCGTAGGGAATGCACCCCACCACCGTCACCACCTCTCCCAGCTCCGTCAGCAGGGATAGCACCGTATACCCATTTTCCTCATTCTGGAAGATCACCGATTGAACGGTTCCCTCCACAGTGCATCGCTCACCCATATTTTTTCCTCTCTACTCTATGATCTGCTCCAGTTCTTCCCTCTCCAGCATCGTCACCTTGGGAAACCGCCTGGTCAAAAGCTCCGCCCGGCGCATTCCCTCGGTGCTGAGACCGCAATCCACAATGAATATCTCGGCCGTCCGGCCCAGCTGCGGGCGCATCTCGTGCAGCGCGCGCACCCAGCCCTCCAGGGCCTCTCCGCCGCCGCAGACCGGCAGCACCAGCATCGCCGGCACCTCCCCCTGCCTGCCCCGCAGCAGCATTCCCGCCACCAGCCACACCAGCGCGGCGATCCCCACCGCCGCCAGGAAAGCCAGCACACTGTTTTCTATTCCCTGCACCGCCATCACCTCACACCAGTGTATGACCCTGCCCTGAGAATGGTTATTTCTCCAATACTCTTTTCAGATATTGTCCCGTGTAGGATGCCTCACACCGGGCCACCTCCTCCGGTGTGCCCACAGCCACGATCTCGCCGCCGCCTATGCCCCCCTCGGGGCCCAGGTCGATGATCCAATCCGCGGACTTGATCACATCCAGATTATGCTCGATAACCAGCACCGTGTTCCCTCCATCCACCAGCCGCTGCAATACCTCCAGCAGCTTCTTCACATCCTCTGCATGGAGGCCTGTGGTTGGCTCGTCCAAAATATAGAATGTGTTGCCTGTGGACCGCCGGGAAAGCTCCGTGGCCAGCTTCACCCGCTGGGCCTCGCCTCCGGACAGGGTGGTGGAGGATTGGCCCAGCTTCACATAGCCCAGGCCCACGTCCATCAGCGTCTGCAGCTTCTCCGCGATTTTCGGCAGTGCCGCAAAAAACGGCAGTGCCTCCTCCACGGTCATGTCCAATACCTCGGAGATATTTTTTCCCTTATAGCGCACCTCCAGAGTCTCCCGGTTGTAGCGCTTGCCGTGGCACACCTCGCAGGGCACATATACATCCGATAAAAAATGCATCTCGATCTTCAGCAGACCGTCGCCGCAGCAAGCCTCGCACCGGCCGCCCTTGGTATTAAAGGAAAACCGCCCCGGCCCGTAGCCCCGGGCCTTAGCCTCCTGGGTGGAGGCAAAGAGGTTTCGAATTTCATTGAATAAATTTGTATAGGTTGCAGGGTTAGACCGGGGCGTCCGCCCAATAGGGCTCTGGTCAATGCCCACCACCTTGTCCAGGTACTCCATGCCCTGAATTTTTCTGTGCTTTCCGGGATGAGCCTTCATACGGTTCAGCTCCACCCCCAGCTTCTTATAGAGGATCTCGTTCACCAGGGAGCTTTTTCCGCTGCCGGAGACCCCCGTTACACAGGTAAAGGTTCCCAGGGGGATGGACACATCAATATTTTTCAGGTTATGCTCCGCCGCACCGTATACAATTAGGCTGTGTCCATTTCCCTTCCGCCGCGCAGACGGCACGGGGATGGACCGTTTCCCGGATAAATACTGCCCTGTCAGGGAGTCCGGGTTTGCCATGACCTCCTCCGGAGTCCCGGCGGCCACCACCCGGCCGCCACCTGCTCCGGCCCCGGGGCCGATGTCAATGAGGTAGTCCGCCGCGCGCATGGTGTCCTCGTCGTGCTCCACCACAATCAGGGTGTTGCCCAGGTCCCGGAGGTTCCGCAGCGTGGCCAGCAGCTTGTCGTTGTCCCGCTGGTGCAGCCCGATGGACGGCTCATCCAAAATATACAGCACTCCCATCAGGCTGCTGCCGATCTGGGTGGCCAGGCGGATGCGCTGGCTCTCGCCGCCGGAGAGAGTCCCGCTGGACCGGGATAGGGTCAGATATCCCAATCCCACCGATTGCAAAAACCGCAGCCGGGACCGAATTTCCTTCAAAATCTGCGCTGCGATGATCTGCTGCGTCTCCGTTAGCATAAGCTCGTCAAAAAACACGATGGCCTGATCCACGGAGAGGTCCGTCACCTGGTAGATGGACTTTCCCCCCACTGTCACTGCCAAGGCCTCCGGCCGCAGCCGCTGGCCCCGGCAGGCCGGGCAGGGACACTCGCCCATGTACTCCTCCAGCTCCTTGCGGCTGGCGTCGCTTTGGGTGTCCCGGTAACGCCGCTCCACATTATTGGCCAGGCCCTCAAAGGCCTGGTGCAGCACACCCTTTCCCCGGGGCTGGTCGTAGTGCAGCTCCAGCTTTTCCTCCCCGGTGCCGTAGAAAATGACCTTCTTCACCTGCTCAGAAAGATTCTTCACCGGTGTCCGCAGGTCAAAGTGATATTTTTTCGCCAGGGCCTCAAAATACATCCGGCTGATGCCGTCACTTCGGATGGAGTTCCACCCGCTGGCCACCACCGCCCCATCCAAAATGGACAGGTTCTCGTCCGGTATGATCAGCGCCGGGTCCGCCTTCAGCTGCATCCCCAGGCCCATGCAGGTGGGGCAGGCGCCGAAGGGGCTGTTAAAGGAGAACATCCGGGGCGTCAGCTCCTCAATGGAGATGCCGCAGTCGTCGCAGGCGTAGTTTTGGGAGAACTGCAAATCCCGCTCCTCCCGCAGGAGGTTCACCGTCACCAGTCCTCCGCTCTGCCCCGCCGCCGTCTCCACGGAGTCCGTCAGCCGCTGGCGGATGTCGGGCCGGACAATGAGCCGGTCCACCACGATCTCCACCGTGTGCTTTTTGTTCTTCTCCAGGGGGATTTCTTCCGTCAGCTCGTAGAGGTGTCCGTCCGCCCGCACCCGGGAAAAGCCTGCCCGGCGTGCGTCCTCCAGCACCTTGGTGTGCTCCCCCTTGCGCCCTCGCACCACCGGCGCCAGCACCTGGATGCGGGTCCCCTCGGGCAGGGCCAAAATTTGGTCAATGATCTGATCCACCGTCTGCTGCCGGATCTCCTTGCCGCACTTAGGGCAGTGGGGCGTGCCCACCCGGGCCCACAGCAGCCGGAAATAGTCGTAAATCTCCGTCACCGTACCCACGGTGGACCGGGGGTTTTTGCTGGTGGTCTTTTGGTCAATGGAAATCGCCGGGGAAAGCCCGTCGATGTAGTCCACATCGGGCTTGTCCATCTGCCCCAAAAACATCCGGGCATAGCTGGACAGGCTCTCCACATACCGCCGCTGTCCCTCGGCATAAATGGTGTCAAAGGCCAGGGAGGACTTGCCGCTGCCGGAAAGCCCCGTCATCACCACCAGCTTGTCCCGGGGGATGGTCACATCAATATTCTTGAGATTATTCTCCCGTGCGCCCTTAACAAAAATATGATCCTGCATGGTTTCTCCTTTGCGCTGAAAAAGATATAGGCTCTCGGCTCAAATGAGCCCTACCCATATTCCGACTGCTATCAATACTATACCTGCTATTCTGCCTGCGGTCTTTGCCCTTTTGTACCCCAAAAAAGCAATGGTCTCCGGCGTGGTAAACGGCAGTAAAAAAACAACAATCCCCATTATTATAACGCCGATTCCCACCATAAAAACGCTCTTTGTAAACGCGCTGACCGCAATGACCAATAGTCCTAAGACTATACCGCCCGCAAAATACTTGATTCTGCGTTCATCCTTCTCATTTTCATCTTTATAGCTTTTCTCGCACCCATCGCTGCAAAAATCCAGCTCACCCTTAACTTCTTTCCCACAATATCCGCACTTTTTCATATCCATTCCTCCATTGGTCCCCAAACTCATACCCGCATGTTCCCATCCGTAGGAGCCGATGATCCTGTTGCGGTGCCCAAAATTTCTGCGCCGCCTCCGGCGGCTCCCTTTCTTTCTACGGCGAAAGAAAGGGAGGAAAGAACGCCGCCAAAACCAAGGTTTTGGAATCCTTTCCGCGGGCGGAGTGCTGCCTGCATCGGTTCCCTTACGCCGCGCGAATGGAAAAGAGCAAATTTCATTCCTTGCTTTCGCATTGTCTCTGCGTCTACAGCCGCTGGCCGCTCACGCGGGCCCGCGCTGCCCTGGCACAGCAGGGGTGCCCTCTGCGCCTATCGCGCAGTGTATAACTTTTTTCATCACTCCACAATAATATCCGCCGCGGCGGCCCGCAGCAGCGCCATCAGGTCCTTGGGGTCGCACACCACCTGGTATCCGATCTTTCCCGCCGAAACCGCCACCTGGGAAAGGCTCTCCGCCGTCTCGTGAAACACCGTGGGAAACTGCTTCTTCATTCCCACCGGGCTGCACCCGCCGTGGACATAGCCCGTCAGCGGCAGCAGCTCCTTCTGGGGCAGCATGGCAACGGACTTCTCCCCCACGGCCCGGGCCGCCTTTTTCAGGTCCAGGTTCTCCGCCACGGGGATGTCAAACACATAGTATCCCCCGGACGCGCCCTTGCACACCAGGGTCTTAAACACCATTTCCGCCTCCAGCCCCACGGCCCTTGCCACGCTGACTCCGTCGATGGCGTCCCCCTCTCCGTGGGGATAGGTCTTTGCCGTGTAGGCGATCTTCTTCTGCTCCAATGTGCGCATCACATTGGTTTTTTCCTCTTTATTCTTTGCCATAACCGTCCTCCTTATGTCAGGGCCTGTATGCCCTCCAGCACCAGCAGATGGACCGGATAAAACGCATAAAACGCCCATCGCCAGCGTCTGTTTACGCCAGGCCGTCCGTTATACAGCCAAATCACCGGCAGCGCCGCCGCCGCCAAAATCTGTATAGGCACCGCTATGCCGAAAGCCGGCACTGTCCGGCTGCTGATACACAATCCGTTCAGCGCCAGCATGCCCAAGAGCAGGCCGCACCTTGCGTATCTGCCCTCCCGGCACAGATAAAACAGCGCCACGGTCATCACGCCCCAGCCGCCGTAGTCCACATGCAGCAGCTCTCCGGCAGCAAAGCCTGTCGCCAGCGCCAGCGCCGCGCCTGCGTACCCGATGGCCCCGGGCACCCGGCGCAGCCGGTCCAGCCCCCGGAGGGTCAGCAGCGCCAGGCAAAAGGTCCAAAGCACATTCTGCCGCCCCGGCACAAAAAAGTGCCCGAATTCCAGGTTAAACGGTATCTCCGACACCGCCGCCCAGATTGCCATACGCAGCAGATACCTCCCAAAGCTCTGGGTATGGGCATAGCCCTCGGCGATGAAAAACGCGAAAATGGGAAACGCCAGCCGCCCGATGCACCGCAAGATTACCGTCTCCGGCAGCAGGATCGCTCCCACATGGTCTATAAGCATCAGCGCCGCTGCAATTAGCTTCAGCGTCCCGCCGTCAAGCCCTTTGCTTTGCTCCATCCGTTTCCTTTCCGCTTGCCAGCAGCATCACCGCGCCCAGCACACACGCAACGCCCAGGATCATCCACCCGGTCATTCTCTCGTGAAACACCACCACGCCCATCAGCGACTCCACCACCGGCTCAATGTTGGTGATGATGGACGCCCGGCCGCTCTCCACGCCCTCCAGGCCCTTGGTATACAGGTAATACGGCAGCGCTGTGGACACCACTATCACCAGCATGCACCCCAGCGCCCCCTTAGGCTGCCGCAAAATCGGCCCCAAGGCCGAAAAGTCCGCCAAAAGCACCGACCCCAGCCCTGCCACCAAAAATGTCCAGTAGATCATGGTGTAGCTGCTGTAATGGGTCATGCCGTAGTGGGCGAACACCGTGTAGCTGGCATAGCACAGTCCCGAGGCCACCCCCAGGGCGATGCCCGGCAGGGAGGCCGTAGCGCCCCCGCCCAAAACGCCGCTGACCAGCACGCAGCCCACCAGCGAAATGCCCAGGGCCGCCAGCTTCCGCCCCGTGAGGGGCGTTTTCCACAGCACCGCCGAGATAAGCACCACAAACGACGGCGCCAGGTAGAGCAGGATCGCCGCCACCGACAGGGAGCATAGGGTCTGACACTGGAAATACACAATGCTTAAAAGCAAAATGCTCACCAGCCCCGACCCCAGGAAAATAGGCAGGTGCCTTAGCTTAATGCGAAATACCTCCCGGTGCAGCAGGCCGAACACCACCGTCAGCACCACCAGCGTTCCGAAGTTACGCACGAACACCCGGTTTCCCAGACCCATGCCCATCTGGGTCAGCATGCGGTTGGACAGCCCTATGCAGCCCCAGCAAATACCGCTGAGCAAGATAAATATGTACGAAATGCTCTTTTTCATAGCCCGCCTCCGCCTCTTCTCTTTTTCTTTGCCGCAGGCCGCCGGGCCGCATATTCCTCCACCGGAAAGTCCTCGATCCGGCTGTCCGCACGCAGATACAGCGGATGGTGGGGATGTCCCGCCGCCGAAACCCGTCCGCACTTCACCCACCGGGCCCCATGCTCCTGGCCAATGGCAATCATCTCCTGCAGGCAATCCCAAAGGTAGTCCCGCTTTTCAATGACGGTCCCCCAGGCCGCCCACACCGTGGGCCGCTCCGAAAGGGACAGAATGTAGTCAAAGGCCCGCATATTCTCCCGGTGCAGCTCGGCGTTCAGCGTCCATTCCATGTCGTCCGGCGAGGTGGCCCGCTGGGCGTACACATTGAACATGATAAAGGAGTCAAATCCATTCCTTAGGGCGATCCGCTCCACGCTCTTGAGGGTAGGATCCAATGCCCCGGGCCGGGCAGTAGAGGGGTTGATGCCGATGCAGATCAGGGGATTTTCTCCCCGGGTGCCCAAAATATATCGGTACTCTGTGTAGGTGTTCGGCACAAACAGCCACTTATCCACGTCGTATTCTTCATTTGGCTCCAGGGCCAGCCGAAGCTGCCCGTCAAAGCCGATATCCCCCAGCGTGCGTATGTCCATAGTCGGTATGTGCTGCATAGTTTCTCTCTTTCTTTATAAGCGTGCCTAAAAAGGCCTCGCAGAGTTCGCGTCCGCAGACGCGAAAAAGTCAAATCATTTTCTCTCGCGACCTGTGCGTGAGAGAAAATACCTCTCAGTCTTTTTGTTGAAAAAAACCGGAGGGTTTTTTCGACAGCCTCTTTATTTCTGTCCCCGCAGCTCGATGATCTGATCCCGGAGCAATGCGGCGTATTCGAATTCCAGCATTTTGCTGGCTTCCTTCATTTCCTTCTCCAGGCGGCGGATGGTCTCCTCCCGCTCCGCCTCCGTCAGCTTGCGGCGGGCCTTCTTATTCTCCTCCTCCGCCGAGTGGGAGATCTCCAGCACCTTCCGCACGCTCTTACGGATGGTTTTCGGCACGATGCCGTGGGCCTTGTTATATGCATCCTGCTTTTTCCGGCGGCGCTCCGTCTCCGTGATAGCCGCCTTCATAGACGGGGTAACGGTGTCCGCATACAGCACCACCAGGCCCTCGGCATTTCGGGCCGCCCGGCCGATGGTTTGGATGAGGCTGGTCTCGCTGCGCAAAAAGCCCTCCTTGTCCGCATCCAAAATGGCCACCATGGACACCTCCGGCAGGTCCAATCCCTCCCGCAGCAGATTGATGCCCACCAGCACATCGAATTCGCCCAGCCGCAGATCCCGTATCAGCTCCATCCGCTGGATGGTGGCGATGTCCGAATGCATATACCGTACCCGCAGCCCCAGGCCCTTCATATGCTCCGTCAGGTCCTCGGCCATGCGCTTGGTAAGGGTCGTCACCAGCACGCGCTCGTCCCGATCCGCCCGGGCACGTATCTCTGCAACCAGGTCGTCGATCTGCCCGGTAATGGGCCGCACCTCCACCCGGGGATCCAGCAGGCCCGTGGGCCGGATCACCTGCTCCACGATCTGGTCTGCGCCGTTTTTTTCGTAGTCTCCCGGGGTGGCTGACACCAGCACCACCTGGTGAAACCGCTCCTCGAACTCCTCAAATTTCAGCGGCCGGTTATCGAAGGCGCAGGGCAGCCGGAACCCGTAGTTCACCAGGCTCTCCTTCCGGGCCCGGTCGCCGTTGTACATGGCCCGCACCTGGGGCAGTGTCACGTGGCTCTCGTCCACAAACAGCACGAAGTCCTCCGGGAAGTAGTCCAGCAGCGTCATGGGCGGCGAACCGGGCTCCCGACCGGAGATGACCCGGCTGTAATTTTCAATGCCCGTGCAGTAGCCCAGCTCCCGCATCATCTCCACATCGTACCGGGTCCGCTGGTCAATGCGCTGGGCCTCCACCAGCTTGCCGTTATCCTCGAAAAATTTCTTCCGCTCCGCCAGCTCCCGCTCAATTTCCTCCGTGGCCCGGGCCATTTTCTCCTTGGTAGTCACATAGTGGCTGGCTGGATAAATGGCCACATGGTCAATGATCCGCTGGGCCTGACCGGTCACAGGGTTAAACTCGCTGATGCGATCCACCTCGTCCCCAAAGAATTCCACCCGGATGGCGTATCCGTTGGCATACACCGGATAAATCTCCACCGTGTCCCCCCGGACCCGGAACATATTCCGCTCAAAGGCCACATCGTTGCGCTCGTAGCGAATTTCCACCAGCTTGCGCAGCAGCTGATCCCTTGGGTACTCCTTCCCCCGGCGCAGGGAGATGACCATGTTGGCGTAGTCAATGGGGTCGCCCAGGCCGTAAATGCACGACACCGAGGCCACCACGATCACATCCCGCCGCTCAAAGAGAGCCGCCGTGGCGCTGTGCCGCAGCCGCTCGATCTCCGCGTTGATGGATGCGTCCTTTTCGATAAAGGTATCCGTGTGGGCAATGTACGCCTCCGGCTGGTAGTAGTCGTAGTAGGAGACGAAATACTCCACCGCATTCTCCGGAAAAAACTCCCGGAACTCCTCGCACAGCTGGGCCGCCAGCGTCTTGTTGTGGGCCAGCACCAGCGTGGGGCGCTGCACCTTCTCGATGACCTTGGCCATGGTGTAGGTCTTGCCGCTGCCGGTGACGCCCAGCAGCACCTGCTGGCGCAGGCCGTTCTCCAGTCCCTCCGCCAGCTTTTCAATGGCCTGCGGCTGGTCGCCGGAGGGGGTATATTCCGAAACAACTTTGAACTGGGGCATGGAAAGCGCCTCCTGCAATTTCAGTGTGTATCACTTTATTTTACCACAAAAATCCCATATGTAAATATGAATTTTGAAACAAATGTTCTGATTTTGTGGAAGGAAAACATGGCAGCGCCCCGCTTCATCCGGAGCGGGGCGCTGGGGGAATTTTCTTTGAGTGGGTCAGCCGTACAGAAGGCCGCTGGCCTCCATGGAGACGAAATCACCGTCGGCCACGATGATGTGGTCCAGCAGGCGGATATCCATGGTGGCCAGAGCGTCCCGCACCTGCAGGGTGGCGGCCCGGTCCTCCGCCGACGGCAGAGCCACGCCGCTGGGGTGATTGTGGCCCAGCACCACGCCTGCGGCGCCGGACAGCAGGGCGTTCTCCACCACCTGCCGGATGCTGAGGGAGGTCATATCGGCGCTGCCTTGGGACAGGCATTTGCAGGAAAGCACCTTCCCCTTGCCGTCCAGACACACCTGATACAGCAGCTCCCGGCGCTGACCATCCAGCAGGTCCATGAAGTAGGCACCGCAGCGCTCCACGGAGTTGAGGATGCGTTCGGCAGAGACGCTGCGCCGGGCGCAGCGTTGGGCCGCCGGCACCAGATTCAACAGCACGGCGGCATTCTCCCCGATGCCGGACACCTGCATCAGTGCCTCCGGCGGAGCCTGAAACACGGCGTCCAGCGTACCGAAGTGCTGGATCAGCCGGTGGGCCAGCTCGTTGGTGTCCCGGCGGGGGATGGCATAGTACAGCAGCAGCTCCAGCACCTCATGATCCGCCAGACCGTCGGCTCCCTGCTTCAGGAAGCGCTCCCGCTTGCGCTGGCGATGTCCGTCGTGCAGTCCCATGTGTGCTCCCCCTTCCGGCTTTCTGGGAAAATTATAGCATGACGGCCGCCGGTTGACAAGCGGGATGCCGCAAATCTCCACGGGAGGCATCCGCGGCTTTGGAGAAAAAAACAGCGCCCGTGCAGAGCACGGGCGCTGTGGAGTTCGACACGCAGAGGCTTAGCCGACGATGTTCAGAGTGACATTCTCGGTGCTGGCCAGATTGTCGTAGTTGTTGTCGATGGCGATCTTGCCGTCCTTGATGTCCTGCAGCATGACCTTGTAAGAATCAACGCTCCACTTGGTCAGGGACCAGGTAGCAGTGGGCAGACCCACGGCGTTCTCATTGGCACCCAGAGAGGTCTGGACACCGCCGATGGAGGCGAACTCACCGGCATAGAACTTGCCCAGAGCCCACTGAGCAGAGTCAGCCAGGCCCTTCATGGCGGAGGTGATCACGGTGGGGGACTCACCAGACTGGTCCACGTCCACGCCGACGACCTTGCCCTCCTCAGCGCCGGCAGCAGCGGCGACAGAGGCGAACATGGAACCGCCGCAGGCGAAGATGACCTCAGTGCCAGACTGATACCAGCCGGCGGCCATGGTCTGCAGCTCGGGGGAAGCGGAGAAGCTGGCGCCATACTGCCAGGAATAGTTCATATCGACCTTCACGCCCAGCTCCTTGGCAGCGGCGTCAGCGCCCTGGACGAAGCCATAGCCGTAACGGCAGCAGGCGGGGTTGGTGCCGCCGCCACCGCCGGTGAAGCCCAGCTTGGTGAAGCCTTCCTTGACGACAGCGTAACCGGCCAGATAGCCGCACTGCTCTTCCTTGAAGGCGATACCGGCAACGTTCTTCAGAACGGGGGAGCCGTCAACGCCGGCTTCCTCGGTGATGGGATAACCATCCACGAACACGAAGGAGACATCGGAGAACTCCTTGGCGGCCATGCGCAGAGCGCCTTCCTGCATGAAGCCGGCGCAGACAACCACCTTGGCACCGTTCTCCACGGCGGCCTTCATGGCCTCGTAACGGTCATCATCGGTGGCCTGGTCCTTGTTGGCGGGCTGATAATACTTATAGGACAGCTTGTTGTTGGCAGCGTACAGCTTCACGCCGTCATAGGTGCCCTGGTTGAAGGACTTATCCTTCAGCTGGCCCACGTCGGTGATGAAAGCGATCTCGTACTTGCCATCCTCGGAGGTCATCTCGTCGTTGATCTGATCGGGATTGGTGATGGTCTCGGTCTGGTTGGGATCATCTTTGCCCTTGTTGGGGTCCTCGGCGGGCTGCTTGGAGCAGGCTACCATAGACAGGACCATGACCACAGCAAGGAGCATTGCCAGAAACTTTTTCATGGTGAATCTACCTTCCTTTTTAATTTTGGGCGCGAAACGCCCTTTATGAGCACATTATAGCAGGGTGGGGTGAAAAGTGCAACCTTTTTTGCGCTAAGTTCTGTCTTTCGCCGGACTTAACCCCGCTGGGCCATTTTCACGGCGGCCTCCAGGCCGATCTTCATCATGTTGGTGAAGGTGGTCTGCCGCTCCTGGGGGGTCAGCTCGGTGCCCAGCACCAGGTTGTCACTGATGGAGCAGATGGCCAGGGCCCGCTTGCCCAGGAAGGCGGCGGTGCAGTACAGGGCGGCGGCCTCCATCTCCACGGCCATGACGCCCATCTTCTTCATGCGGTCGTTGCGGCCGGCGGCGTCATAGAAGGTGTCGGAGGAGTACAGATTGCCCACGGGCATCTTCACGCCCAGCTCCCGGGCAGACTCCACGGCGGCCATCAGCAGGTCGAAGTCGGCAATGGGGGCATAGTGGACCCCCAGCTCATACTGGTCGGCAAAGCTGGAGTTGGTGCAGGCACCCTGACCGGCCACCACGCTGCCCAGCTCCAGGTCCGCCCGCAGAGCACCGGCGGAGCCCACGCGGATGATGTTCTCCACGCCGTACTGGGTGTACAGCTCATGGGAGTAGATGCCGATGGAGGGCATTCCCATGCCGGAGGCCATCACGGAGACGGGCACGCCCTTATAGGCGCCGGTGTAGCCCTGGACGCCCCGGACGTTGTTCACCAGCACGGGGTTTTCCAGGAAGGTTTCGGCGATGAACTGGGAGCGCAGGGGGTCGCCGGGCATCAGAACGGTTTTGGCGAAGGCACCGGGTGCGGCGCTGTTATGGGGGGTAGACATGGCTGAGTTCCTCCTTGTATTGTGTTTAATTGTGTTTATTTCTGCTCCAGGGCCTTCACGGCCTTGACGATGCGGCTGGTGCCCAGACGGTCGGCCCCCAGGGCGATGAAGTCCCGGGCGTCGTCCAGGTTGGCGATGCCGCCGGCGGCCTTGATCTTCACATGGGGAGCAACGTTTGCCTTGAACAGGGCCACGTCCTCCCGGGTGGCTCCGCCGCCGCCGAAGCCGGTGGAGGTCTTGATATAGTCCGCGCCGGACTGGGACACCACCCGGCACATCTCCACCTTTTCGGCGCTGGTGAGCAGGCAGGTCTCGATGATGACCTTCAGGAGCCGTCCCTGGCAGTGGGCCTTTACGGCGCGGATCTCGTCCAGCACCCGATCGTACAGGCCGTCCTTTACCCAGCCGATGTTGATGACCATGTCGATCTCCGTTGCGCCGTTGTTCACGGCGTCGGTGGCCTGGAAGCACTTGGAGGCGGTGGTGTCGTAGCCGTTGGGGAAGCCGATGACGGTGCACACGGCGATCTTGCCCGCCACATACTCCGCCGCCTGCTTCACATAGGAGGCGGGGATGCACACGCTGGCGCAGCCGTACTTCACGCCATCGTCGCAGATGGCCTTGATTTCGTTCCAGGTGGCACTCTGGGCCAGCAGGGTATGATCCACCCGGGACAGGATGGATTTGAGCTCGTTGTTCATGATAAAAATCTCCTTTCGGATGCCATACATATTTTTGCGGATACAATTCCATTGTAGCAGAAAAAAACGACTTTGTAAACCTTGACACCGGCGGCGGGGCAAGGGTCTGCAACAGCGAATTCATGAACAGGAGCAGCAGGCAGAGGGTACATATCGAACATGACCTCGTAGGCTACATCCCCTTGGACGAGCTGCTAAAAGCGGAACAGGCATGACCGAAATCATGCCTGTTCCAAGAAATTTGATTTTACTGTCTTACCAGCAGAGAGCATTTCGCCGCAGCCTTTTTATAGCGTTTTCACACAATATAGTGCGCCAAAAGCATCAGATAAAGTATTTTTTCCGGCAGTAGTGGTACGGCGTGTCGGGAACGGCGGCGCGGCCATAGATGTTGGCGGCAAAGACCAGGTCGTGGATGGCGATGCCGTAGTTATACACCAGGATGCGCTGGACATTGTCCGTGCGGCCGGGGGCGGCACCGTTGAGCACGTCGGTGACGTTGGTGGTGACGGGGGCGAAGTGGTCGAAATACTTGAAGCCCCGGATCTGCTCGATCTCATCGGTGAACACCCGGTCGAAGAACAGGTCGCAGTTCTGGAAGCCCATGGTGCAGATGGGGATGACGGTGCAGCCCTCCTTGAAGTATTCGTCGGTGACGAAGTTCTCCGTGACCTTGGTAATGGCGGAGATCACCAGGTCAGAGCCGCCGATGACCTCCTCATAGGTGTCGCACAGGACGAAATGCACGTCCGGGTCCTGACGGAACAGGTCCATGATGCGGTTTTCGTGGCCGTGGTAGCGGATGAGCTTCAGGGTGATGGCGCGGCGGTCCCCCTCCGCCCGCAGAGAAGCGATAAACGCCCGGATGCACACAGTCATGATGTTCCCCAGGCCAATGAGGCCCACGGTCTCGAAGTCCGGCCGGGTGAACAGGCGGGCGGAGTGGGCGGCGGAGATGCCGGTGCGGAGGGTGGTGATGTACTCCCCGTCCATCAGGGCCTTGAGAATGCCGGTGTCGGACTCGTAGAGCAGGATGTCGCCCATCATTACGGAGCGCTCCTCGCCCCGCTTGATGCCGTGGCGGCCGATCATCTTCACCATGGCCAGGTTGCCCCGCTCATAGATGCAGGGCATGACGTTGTAATAGTCGCCATCCTGCTGGGAGATGTGGATTTTGGGGGGCAGGGTGTAGCCGGACTTTTCCCGCAGGGCCTCGTCCACCCAGCGGATGAGCTCGCTGTCCGGAGTCTCGGCTGCAATGGCCCGGACGGCTTCAAAATCAAGTACTTTCGTGTGTTCTCTCTCCATTTTCATCTTTCTTCTCTCATATAAGCCCTCCGGCTTTCGCCGGAGGGCTTCGGGGGTCATCAATAGAGCTTTGCGCCAGCGGGGATGTGGGGATCGACCATCAGCAGGTGGAGCTTCTCCTGGCCGTTTTCCTGGTGCACGGCGGAGATGAGCATACCGCAGGACTCGATGCCCATCATGGGCCGGGGCGGGAGGTTCGTGATGGCGATGCAGGTCTTGCCTACCAGCTCCTCCGGCTCGTAATACTCGTGGATGCCGGAGAGGATCACCCGATCCGTGCCGGTGCCGTCGTCCAGAACGAACTTTAAGAGCTTCTTGGACTTCTTCACGGCTTCGCATTCCTTGACCTTCACGGCCCGGAAATCGGACTTGGAGAAGGTGTCGAAATCCACCAGGTCGGTGAACAGCGGCTCGATCTGCACGTTGGAGAAGTCGATCTTCTCCTCCACAGCCGGGGCGGTGGGAGCGGTCTCGGCGGGCTTTGCGGGCTTCTTGTCGGTATCCAGCGGCTTCATGGTCGGGATTTTCGTGACCAGCCTTAGATAAGCTCCGCTTAGCGTCTATAAGTCCC
>ERZ857984.998-NODE-998-length-27120-cov-4.002882_pt1 | contig 27120 bp, 30 predicted proteins | sample MGYA00519914_ERZ857984 | MGnify/ENA primary metagenome ERZ857984 (study PRJEB31778, sample SAMEA3449417) | human gut metagenome | biome: human gut; feature: human-associated habitat; material: faeces | place: United Kingdom | collected 2010/2012 ... | reverse complement strand
CTTGATGGACTTGTGCCATGTCGAGTGCATCGCCTCATATTCTTCCCCCGTAATGGTGAACAGCTCCGGCATATCCACTTTGAATGCGGCCGTCATATCGGCATCCTTCGAGAGGATATAACCGTTCTCGACAGACAGCAGCGGGAATTTCTGTTCCAATGTGGAAACCTTATGTCTGTTTATCATGGTTCTTGTCTTTGGTGAATAAATGAATGGCCGACTTCCTGTTTATCAGGAAATCGGGATGATATTTGGCGGCGGCACGTTTCATAAGGCCGTGCTCGCCGTACTTGCGGTTCATGGAGAAGGTCTGCCAGACCACCACAGTGGATCCGGCAAGACACAATACGAGACAAAGGACCTGGCCGATTCCGCACAGGTACAGAATGACCGTAATGACAAATACGGCCAGAAGTCCCCCGGCGAAAATGAACAGATACTGGGCCTTGAGTCCCTTGAACTCCACAGACCTGCCGATGCCCTTGTTTACTTCCCACTCAGTCATAGTCCTACAAGAAGAATGAACGCAGAATAGTTGCCGCCACTATCAGGAAGATGCAGGCGCCGAACCATGAGGCGGCTGTCTTTGAGGTGTCCGGATCTCCCGAACTGAACTTGTTATAGACCTTCACCCCTCCGATAAGTCCCACAACCGCACCGATAGCGTATATCAGTTTGGTCGCCGGATCGAAATACGAGGTGATCATCTGGGTGGCCTCCTGAATGCCCGCCATGCCGTTGCCTTGGGCGTACATCCTTGAAAATGCGATGCAGAGCATCAACAGCGATAGGGAAACTTTTTTCTTCATTGCCTGTATCATTTATTGGTTATAAAAAATCTTCCAGAGAAATGTCTTCAGTCTCTGATTTGTCCGTATTTTCGGGTGGGGACGGGACAGGTTCATCTTCAAGCATCTTCATCAGCTCCAAATTCCTCTTTTCCGCTTTTGCCTCATTCTCCCTGAGCATCCGCAGGAATTCGCTGCCGTCGAGTTTCCTTATGGCGGATTCCACTGCCGGCCGTTCGTCCTCTTCCATTCCGTCACCGGTCTGTATTCTCTGCAACAGGGCTATTTCCCGGCTGACAAGTTCCGACCCGTCCAGACGGATATCCGCCTTGGTCACAGCGAAAAGTTCTTCCAGCTCGACTTCCTCCCCGTTCACCTCGTCAGTGTCCGGAAAGAACTCGTTGTATTCGGTATCCTCTGATTCACGATGCCCGTCGGACGGTGTAAAATTATTGCTATTATTTACTTCTTTATCAAATGATTGACTATTGGGTAAAATGGGAGAAAATTGAGCAAAGACGGTTTTTGTCCTGCCCATGATGTCTGTGTCATCCCGGGCTGGAGTGTCGGTTTTTGATTGGCCTTCGTCCTTTCTTGCGGTCAGCCGGAGCAGGATCACCGATGCGAACAGCACCGATGACAGAGCCAGTAGGATAATTATTGCTGTATTCATATTCAATATCAGATATTTGGTATCGTGGGCTTTCGTATCTTCTCGGCCGTGGCTTCATTGATGAGCCGGCGATAGGTGTGCAAGTGTTCCAGCAGGATGTTTTCCACAAATGACGACAGGCTGGTCCTGCTGTCCATGTCGTGAAGAATGTTTTTCAATATATCCAAAGTGGTACGGTTCAGGGGGAATGATGTCCGTTTCTCAAACGGGCGGCTGACCAGAAAGGTCCTTTTGTATTCCTCTATGTCCGTCCGGATGCCTGCGGTGTCGGAGCTGTCGGATGACAGGCCATGTTCCGGCATCACCGGTGATGGTGGAACGGTGTCCGGTTTCGGGTCAAAGTCATCCAGAGTCATTCCCGTTTTGCCTTCAGCCATTTGCCTGATGCGGGCTTCCAATATGCCCTTGCTGTTATTTTTGTCCATATGCACGAAGATTTAATGTTTCTATAAGTTCGTCCGCCAGCCGGTCGATGTTGCTGTCCGAAAGCAGTTCCTTTTCCGGGGCCATATAGGTGGATCGGAATATCCCTCCCGTATTCATTGAAAGCTCCTTGCTGAATTTGACGGAACGGGGAAGCCGCGTCGAAAGCATGCCCAGACCACAGTCAAGGATTTCCTTGTCATAGCTTTCCATGATTTTCGGACTGACACGCCTGTCCACCTTGTTCCACAGCATGAATATCTGCCTGATGCGGCTTCCGCTCAACATGACACCCATGTCCCGGATTGTAATCGCATAAGCCATACAGGAAGCGATGGACTGCAGGTCCGCTTCTATCGGGGATATGATGTAGTCCATGTCCAGGGCGAGCGAGAGCAGCTCCGAACTGTCGGAACGGCCGGGCAGGTCATACAGGACCAGCGAGATCTCATCTTCGGGATGCCCGGCGATATAACTTTCCGTCACGCTTATGGCATCCTGTGGCTTGGCTTTCAGAATACGGTATGACCGTTTCCCCGTTTTGCGTATGTACGCTTTCAGCTTTTCTTGCAGGGCGCTACTTCCTTCCACCGCCTGTTTGTCCCTCTCCCGCAGCCGGAAGAAACTGTGTTGCGCATAGTCGCAGTCCATGACCAGAAGACGGATGTCCTTTTCGTAATAAAGGTAGCTTGCCAGCACTTCGGCAACGGTGCTTTTACCGATTCCTCCCTTTTGGGAACCGAACCCCACACGGATTGGGGCGGGTGTGTCTGTTTTTGTATTCATATTCTTGTTGATGTATGTATATATGTTTGCATATAGGCAGATGGCTGATTGCGGCTTCACACATATATGCATATCCGTACAGAGTCTTATGTATGTCTGCATATCTGCATAATTGTGGATGTATCTGTACAGGCGTATGCAGATGTAAGTGTATAAGGAAATGCACCCGTGCATTGCGTATAGCCAAATCTTCATGCAAATAAAGCGTTAAATATGACCGTCCGCATATGTGCGGAGAATGGTGTGCAATATTGTGGAAAATAGGGCAATACCTGCGTGTAATTCATTGTAGGCAAAGCCTGTAACTTTGCGTCGGAAGTGATTGGAACTTTTTTCGTCCATCTCTTCGGAGACGGACTGAAAGGGAGTCTCCCCAATACGCGGATAACCTTTGGCAAGGTGTGTTTTTGTCCGACAAAACCGGGTTTGTCCGACAAAAGACCTTGCTCCGTGCGGAGAGCGGGGATGCTCCAAAGTCGCAGGTTGGACAGACAGAACAATGAAATATGAGGAAAGATTACAGGTATTACATACGCCTCTCCGAAAAGGAGAATGCAGATTTCCACTCGCTCTATGAGCGGTCGGGAACCAGAAGCAAGTCCGATTTTATCAGGGCCAGAATATTCGCGCAGTCATTCAAGGTCGTCACAATAGACAAATCCGCCGTGGATTTCTGCAACAGGCTGACGGAGGTGAACGCCCAGATAAGGAAAGTCGGGGTACTTTACAACCAGACTGTCCGGGCCATAAATTCCTATCATTCGGCAAAAGTGGCGCATACGCTCCTTGAAAAACTGGAATGCAGGACGGCCGAGCTGTATGCCCTGCTTGAAAAATCGGTTGCGCTGGCTGAAGAAATGAGGTTGAGATGGTCGCCAAAATAAGCTCGACGGCAAATTTGGGCGGGGCTCTTGGCTATAATTTCCGTAAGGTGGTGGCCAGGGATGCCGTTGTCCTTCTGACTTCCGGTCTCAGCCTGGACCGTGAGGGCAACACATCCCTGGAACGTGCCCTGGAAGACATGTCGCTGTTGATGCCGGTGATGATGAGAACCAAAAAGCCGGTATTCCATGTCTCGCTCAATCCGCACCCGGAAGACAGGCTGGACGACGGTCAGCTTGCGGAAATAGCGGAATACTATATGAGGCAGCTCGGATATGGGAACCAGCCATATATCGTTTTCAAGCATAGCGATATTGAGCGGGAACACATACACATCGTTTCTCTGAGGGTGGATTCGGACGGGCACAAGATAGACGACAGTTTTGAAAGGAGGCGCAGCAAGCGCATCAGCAATGAGATAGAGAGAATGTGGAAACTGCATCCGAGTGACCGCAATGCCGTTGTACCGGCAGATGAGTTGAAGGTGGCCGATACGGGCAACGGGGAAATACGGAAACAGATAGCCGCCATACTCTCTGCCGTCCTGAAGAAATATGATTTCCAGTCGCTCGGAGAATTCAATGCCATACTTGCCTCATATAATATTGTCGCGGAGGAAGAGAAAAAGGAAAGCCGTGGCCGGAAATATAACGGCATGGTATATTCCGTAACCGGTGCCGACGGGAAAAAGAAAACCGTCCCGATTGATGCCGGGGAACTTGGCAGAGGTTACGGATACAATGCGTTGCGTACCAGAATGGCGGATTCTGAAAAAAGGTTTGCCGGGCATCGTGCCTATTTGAGAAGAGCCGTGAGAAAGACTATGAGCGGTTCTCCTGACAGGGATGCTTTTGTCCGTCAGCTGGAGAAGAATGACATATCCGTCGTGTTCCGTGAGAATGAATCGGGAAGGATATACGGAATCACATTCATAGATGAACGCAACGGTGTCGCGGCCAACGGTTCGCGTCTTGGCAAGGGATATTCGGCGGTCGTATTCAACGACTACTTCAACGGTTCGGGACACAATCCGTTTGCAGACATGGCGGAAAGTCGTCTGGCCGAGCGTCCGGGACAGGAAGAACGGAGTGATGATATGATGGCCGGAATCGAAGATTTGCTGCTTGACGGGACTGTTCCGCAGGGAATAGACTATAAGGAGATGGCTTTCCAGAAGAAAATGAGGAAGCTGCATTCAGGGAAAATCAGACGGAAGAAATAATAAAAACGGAAAACTATGTCACAGGAAGAAGACGATTTGAGAGGATTGGCCAAGATCATGGATTTCATGAGGGGCATATCCATACTGTTTGTGCTGGTTCATTGCTACTGGTTCTGTTACGGGGCATTCAGCGACTGGGGATTTTCACTGTCCCTGATTGACAGGATACTGATGAATTTCCAGAAGCATACGGAACTGTTCTCTTCCGTCCTGTGGACAAAACTGTTTGCTGTGCTGTTCCTCGGGCTTTCTTGCATCGGGACACGCGGAGTGAAGAGCGAGAGCATCACCTGGCCTAAAATATCGGTTATATTGTCAGTCGGTTTTATCCTCTTCTTTTTCAACCGGTTTCTGTTGGGACTTCCGTATGGCGCAGTGCCTTATATCCTGTCGCTGGCCACCGGATATGTCTTGTTGCTGATGGGCGGAACATGGATGAGCCGGATGCTGAAGAACAATCTGATGGATGATGTGTTCAATGTGGAGAACGAGAGTTTCATGCAGGAAACGCGGCTGATGGAGAATGAGTATTCCGTCAATCTGCCCACACGCTTCTACTACCATAGGAAATGGAACAACGGCTGGATAAATGTGGTCAATCCTTTCCGCGCCACAATCGTTCTCGGCACGCCGGGTTCCGGAAAATCCTATGCGGTGGTCAATAATTTCATCAAGCAGCAGATTGAGAAGTCCTTTGCGATGTATATCTATGACTACAAGTTTCCCGACCTTTCAGAAATAGCCTATAACCATCTTCTCAAACACGCTTCCGGCTATGAGGTGAAACCGTCGTTCTATGTCATCAACTTTGATGACCCGAGATGCAGCCATCGCTGCAATCCCATCAATCCGGATTTCATGTCGGACATATCGGATGCCTACGAATCGGCCTATACGATAATGCTCAATCTGAACCGGAGCTGGATCCAGAAGCAGGGTGACTTCTTTGTGGAATCGCCAATCATACTGTTGGCGGCCATAATATGGTATCTGAAGATAGTGAAAGACGGTAAATACTGTACTTTTCCCCATGCCATCGAATTTCTGAACCGCCCTTATGCGCAGATATTTCCTATTCTTACTTCGTATCCCGAACTGGAGAACTACCTGAGCCCGTTTATGGATGCGTGGGAATCGAATGCCCAGGACCAGCTGCAAGGGCAGATTGCTTCGGCGAAGATTCCTCTGTCAAGGATGATTTCACCGGCTCTCTATTGGGTGATGACCGGGGATGACTTTTCGCTGGACATCAACAACCCGAAGGAGCCGAAGATTCTGGTGGTAGGGAACAATCCGGACAGGCAGAACATCTATTCGGCGGCTCTCGGTCTTTACAACAGCCGTATAGTCAAGCTGATAAACAAGAAAAAGCAGTTGAAGTCATCCGTAATCATAGATGAGCTTCCCACCATATACTTCCGTGGCCTTGATAACCTGATTGCAACTGCAAGGCAAAACAAGGTCGCCACCCTGCTCGGTTTTCAGGACTTCTCACAGCTGGTACGTGACTATGGGGACAAGGAAGCGAAGGTGGTGCGCCCATAAGGGTGTGTAATAATTACTTCTATAGCAAGAAGTTAGGCAAGTGTTCTTTGAAAAGACCTATCACCGCTGACTTATCTGAAAGAGAAATCGGACAGGGAGTATAGCATGTCAGCAATGCCATAAGTCAGCAAAGTTACCAAGCTGCGACTGAATGGTGGGTGAAAAGACAGATATGAGGATAAAGTCCATACTGATTGAATGATAGTCCAAGTGGTTAGAGCCTTAAACTGTGACGTCAAGGTAACTATAATCGTCATACTGCGACTCCCATTTCCATACTGCTTTGGGAAATGTGGCAAGAACTGGTCGCAGCACAACGTTATCAACGTAAAGGGCGGAAGTCATATCCGACAATCTGTCAAGCTATGTTATTATACACTTAAATGGGGATTACCTAAATCGGAAAGCTCTGTGAGCTATGAGGTGTAGCCTCTGAATATCCGACAAGGTAACGGAGCCGTCGTAGTAGTTTGAGCAAGGGAAAGCCTTGTACATGGCGAAGGACGGCAGTTGATTCTTTTAATACAATTAACGGAAAATGTGAAGAGACATTATGAGGAATCCAGAAAAAGTATTAAACAGTCTGACAAAACACAGCAATCAGACAGACTATAAGTTTGAAAGATTGTATCGGGTTTTGTTTAATGAGAAAATGTATTACCGTGCGTATCAGAAACTGTCAAAGAAGCAAGGTAATAACACCAATGGTTCAGACGGAAAGAATATTGACGGTATGAACATTGTAGAAATTAAACAGTTGATACAAAAGCTCAGAGATGAGAGTTATCAACCTGCACCTGCAAGAAGAACGTATATTCCGAAGAAAAATGGAAAAATGCGTCCTCTTGGCATACCTGCATTTAAAGATAAGTTAGTGCAAGAAGTTATGAGAATGATACTTGAAGCTGTTTACGAAGACAGTTTCAGTTATATGTCTCATGGTTTCAGACCTGCCAAAAGCTGTCATACTGCACTGAAATATCTTCAGGATAATTTCATCGGTGCAAAATGGTTTATAGAGGGAGACATAAAAGGTTTCTTCGACAATATAAACCATGATGTGCTAATTAAAATTCTCCGAGAGCGTATCAAGGACGAGCGCTTTATTCGATTAGTCAGAAAGTTTCTAAATGCAGGGTATATCGAAAACTGGGTATTCCACCGCAATTACAGCGGTACTCCACAAGGGGGTATTATAAGCCCACTGTTGGCAAACATATATTTGGATAAACTCGACAAATATATGATGGAGTACATAGGTAAGTTCGACAAAGGAAAGAAAAGGCGCAGAAATCCCGAACATCGTAAGCTTGAAGGTCGAAAGAGAACTGTTATCAAAAAACTCGCAAGAGAAACAGACATGGGGAATATCCTCATGTTGCAAAAGGAGATTAAAGAAATTGAAAAGAAGCGTGTGCAAATACAAGCAGCCGACGGAATGGACAGCAACTACAAGCGTCTTAAATATGTACGCTATGCTGATGATTTCCTAATTGGTGTTATAGGTTCTAAAGAGGACTGCTTACGTATAAAAGCAGACATCAAGACTTTTCTAGAAAACAAGTTAAAGCTTGAATTGTCCGATGAAAAGACACTTATAACTCACGGAAACCAATCCGCCAAATTCTTGGGCTTCGATGTCTATATTCGCAAGACCAATGGAGCTAAAAGAGACAAGAATGGAGTATTGAAAAGATACTTTGGCAACAAAGTTGTACTAAAGGTAACGACAGAGACCATTCGGAAGAAACTCCTTGCCCTGGATGCTGTTGAAATTAATACTATATACGGCAAAGAGATATGGAAAGGTATTCCAAGAGGGTATTTGTCAGTCAATGACGACCTTGAAATTTTGGATAAGTACAATTCCGAAATACGTGGCTTCTACAATTACTACTCTATTGCAAATAACAGCAAAGTCGTAAATTCGTTTTATACTATCATGAAACAAAGCATGATAAAGACTTTCGGACAAAAATACCGTATAAAAGGTAGTAAGCTTAGAAAAAAGCTACGTATCGGAAAGGAAATAGGCGTGCGTTTCAAGGACAGTAAGGGACGAGAGAAAACAAGGCTCTTCTACCACGATGGCTTTAAACGAAAAATAGATGGATGCAATATTGTTGATATTGATGAAATGCCCAAAACAAAATACACTTTTGTGCGCACAAGTCTTATGGACAGATTAAGTGCGTGTGTCTGTGAATACTGTGGGGCAACAAGCAACCTCGAAATGCATCATGTTCGCAAGCTCAAAGACTTGAAAGAAAAAGATGCTTGGGCACGATTTATGATTGCCCGTAAAAGGAAAACAATAGCTGTGTGCCATAATTGCCATAAACTTATACACAATGGCAAATTATAGACTGAATGAATCAATGGAAAGCCGGATACATCGAGAGGTGTACGTCCGGTTTGGGGGCGAGCTTTCGAAATCCCGTCATAGCAATATGAAAATGGGCGTTGGGAGCTTAGCCTACGTGATGAACACTGTCGGCAACATCTTCTCCGGTCAGGTGGTGGGCGAAACCGCCAAGACGCTTTCGGAGCGGTTCGGAAAGGTGTTGCAAAAACGGCAGTCTATCTCTATCAACCGGCAGGACGTTTCTACATCCATCAACACGCAGATGGACGCGCTTATCCCGCCGAGCAAGATTTCCGGATTGACGCAGGGCATGTTTGTCGGTTCGGTGTCCGACAACTTCAACGAGCGTATCGAGCAGAAGATTTTCCACTGTGAGATTGTCGTGGATGCCGAGAAGGTGAAGCGCGAGGAGAAAGCCTACAAGAAAATCCCCGTCATTACCGACTTTACGGACGGGGACGGCAACGACCGCATGAAGGAAACGGTTCAGGCGAATTACAGGCGCATCAAGGAGGAAGTGAAGCAGATTGTTCAAGAGGAACTGGAACGTATCGCAAATGATGAAAACTTGAAACACCTGTTGCAGCAGAAATAACAGATTCCTTTATATATGAAAAAGGGGATGTGTCAAAACACCCAAAATATGAAAATTACCCCTGTCACAGATATCTGTAGCAAGGGTAATTTTGTTAAAAAGAGAGTTTTGACACCCTCTTTTTATTCTCAGATTTGAGATGCTTGTTGATGGTGGTAATGGCAAGCATCAGCAAATAATTTTTCAGTTCTGTATCGTCTTTAAGCAGTATGCTGTATTCTTCGGCAAACATTCTCAACAGTCTGGTTCTGAGTTTCGACATTTCTTCACCGAAAGGTATCTGTCGGTTTTCTTGCCAATACTCAATCACTACGGAAGATACCAGCCACTTGAACTCGGATTTCATCTCTTTGCCGAGTTTCTTGAAGCGGATTTGTTCGCTAATTGGCGGCTCGTTGTATGGCATTATGTCTGCCGGGTCATAAACGGATATACTGCCGATACCATAATCCATGATTATCGGTAAATCAGTTTTTACATCATTCTTATGTTTCTTCTTTTTAGCCATACCCGTTATTGTTGCAGGAAACCTTTACCTTTATCAGTAAGATAGTATTTCTGTTGCGGACTCTTGGAGCCTATGGGATAAAGTGAAAGGACCAAACCGGAATTTATTGCCGGATGGATATAGTTCTTTAAGAAATTCCTTTTATCTTTCATTCCCGTTTTCTCCATGATTTCTTTAGCAGAGAGAGTGTTGTTCCCAATAGCAGACAACAGTTTTCCTAACTGTGGGGTTACTGTGGGGTTACTATAGGGTTGCTGTGGGGTTGCTGTGGGGTCTTGTCCTACTGTAGTTCTTGTATAATGAAACACAATCCATACAGCATTGCCGTCGGTATGAAACTCCGGATCCGGAATACCGACACGGCGACATTCGTTTACCATAAGGGCTATGCCACGTCCCCAACTCTCCAATACTGCACTTTTGTACAGCACATTGGCTACTATCAGATTTTGTGGTTCGGAATTGTGGCCACCCAACAGTTTCTCAATGGTAATATCAGGCGGAAATGTTCCGCTGTTTTCAATCTCCACGCGGTCATCATAGATAGCAATCCCGACTGAACTGCCGGGGCGATGGTAAACACGATGTGCAAAAGCATTTATGCAACATTCTCTCAATGCCTTATATGGCACATTCAGTTCCTCTTCTCTGTACAAACCTTCAATTTTACCGGAAAGGGACAAATGCTTGAAGAAAAATGCCATTGCAGCATCCAGCAAGTTGAATATATTGCCTGTCACACGCTGATTATCTAAAAATTCATCTTTTGTCGTTCCTTTGAACCGGGCTAAACGGAGCAGACATTGGGGATAATGGTAGAAGTTTCGTCCGAATAGGACAACGGAAGCATTGTTCAGCTTTCCATCATTCAACAAGTCAAATTTTTCAAGGATGGTTCGGACATCCTCCTGCATAGAACCTTCCGGCAAACGTCCGCCTCTGATTCCTCCACGTACTGCGCCCAAGATTGCCGTTTCGTCAAGGTCGGATATTTTCAAGCTGGGATTTTGCATGGAATCCCAAGCATAGGTTCCGCCTCGCTGCATAACCAACAGGTTGTATATACCCTGCGGCATGGCAGATGTAACGCTCTCTATCCGTTGATAAGCCCTCCCCTTATAGGTGAACGGGCGCATATATCGTTGTTCTTCCGCTGATAAAGCTATAACACTTTTGTTCGTTCCCGGAATGTCTGTATAGGATATATCAATGGTCGCAAACGGCTCGATTCGTCTGATGGTTTCCGCAATATCGCGCTTCGTCTTGTCGCTCACTTCCTGACCGATAATCTTTCCCTTGTCGGTTACACCGAACAGCACCGTGCCGCCCGTACCGTTCAGGAAGGCACAAAGAGTTTCCATTCCACGCTCCAACTGCCCGGTAGTTTCTTTGAACTCAACTGTCCCGCCTTCGGCTCCGGCAATCAGTCCGTTCAATATTTCGAGGTTATCTATTTTCATCCGTCATTGATTAATACTTGCAAAGTTAATGATTTTAATCGGCTTTCCGGCAGATAATAGAGTGATTGTAAATGAAGAAGGATAAGAAACCGTATAATCCGGCCGCTTATCCTTTGTTTGGCATTCGTTTATCTCCTCATCCGCTCCAATTCATCGTCATGTCGCATCTTCGCGTTCAGTTTGTCCTGCATCTTTTCAAGGAAGTAGGTGCGACTGTCGCTTTTCCTGCGTTTGATGTCCGTATAGAAGCGGTAGCAGTCTTTGGACTCCACACCGAAAAAGGAATAGAGGACAGGGGCAAGCTCTTTCAGCGAAGCCTTGCCGCCATTGATGCAGCCGGTGGCGTAGAGGGCATAGATTAGCTCTACCAACTCGACGGCATTACCGGTCCATTGCAGGGCTGGGACTGTGGCTTTGGTTTCGGATGTGGATGTTAGTGGTGGCACGGAGGTAATTGCAGAAGCGGATACTATCTTCTGCATCTTTCGGATGAAGGATAACGCCTTGCGGATATACACAGTGACGACATTCTCCTCCGATACCGACAAGTTCTGTGGATGGTGCTGTAATTCGATTTCGGCAAAAGCCAACGCCACAATAATATGCTTGGCATCATTGCCGCCGTAGCACAGGTTTATTACTTCCTGCACGAATCCGCCGTATGCCGTTTCCGTGCTACCGTTGTCTTTTCCGTTTATCATGGCGAAAAACTGTGTTTCCGCCAGTATGAGATGGTTCATTATCTTTTCTGTTTTGAGGGTTTACACTTGTTTATCAGTGTGCGCACACTGATATATGGTGCAAATCATAGCCCTAAACACGAGAAAAGATTGTGAGAAAATTGTACTACATTGTTTTTCAGAAAGATAAAATTCAAAAATAATTTTATCCTTGATTGCATCCCTTGTGAAATGTGTTCAGATTCTGAACATGTGTTCACTTTCTGAGCACGGAAATCCCGCCAAGATGTTCATAATCTGAACATTTTATGCCCGTGGCTCTTTATGATAGGTAAGCCGGATTACTCCGTCCCTATAAGTTTTGTTCTCCATAAGCCGCCAGTCATTCATAGGTAGTGCTGACTTGAAAAAATGCGCTCCGTTTCCGTCGATGGTTGGAACAACGTATAGTATGATTTCATCTATCACGTTCATCCGTAACAGTCCGTTGGCATATTCGGTATTCCCGGCAGTTACTTCCAACAAATGGCAAATGCTTCCACCTTCCTCCCTCCATTCTTGAAGCACGGATACCGAATAGTCGGATGTCAGCTTATACAGGGCATTGGCACGTATTTCATCCATACCGTAATCTTCGGTTTGAAGCAACCGCTTCCGGGGATGCAGTTTCATCGGACAGCCATCTATTGAGATAACGGCAAGTAATTGTATTTTCGCCATAACGTATTTTCTTTCCTTTTTGGCGAGGCAAAAAAGTAGCGTGCAATTCACACTACTTTCAAGCGATGGCTCTGGTAAAGCCTTTACGGAGAGTACGTGAATGCACGCTATGCGTAAGCATAGCATAAGCATCACGCAATCGTCTCCGTAGTTTCAATTTTCCAGCTTCATTGACCCGAAAAAACTCGCGGAAGTTGAAAGCCACATCTTCATCCACGAACTCATGGAGTAACCGTCCAAGGTCGTAGGTATAGATGTTCATCGTAGGTAGAGAGGCGTATGGATTTGGATCACCGAAATGGGTCAAATCCCATGAAGCCTTTGCCCGTTGCTCCATCACATAGTCCCAGGTATAAATCTCGTCCTCCTTGAAGTCGTCCAACAGGTTGAACGGAGTGCCGGAAAGTCGCAATATCTTGGTATTCGCTTTTGTCAGTTCCTGCATGACAGCCTTGCCGAGTTCCGTCTGTGTCCCTTCGTGCGCTTCGTCCACGATGATGCAATCCCAAGCGGTGGCAAACACTTCATTGTTCTTGTCAAAATTGCCGCCCACAAGTTCAGAACCGCGCAAATCCTGCATGGAAGCGAAATACACATATTGGCATTTACCCTGTTTTGCTCTCGCTTCAAGTGAAGCATGATTGTCACCATTGTTCTTTGAACCGTATGCAAAACCGGGACTGTCATAGAATATCCTGCCGAAATCCTCGAACCAGCCGCTATTCACCACAGGGCGATGGGTAAGAATCAGAGTACGACTGAAATCCATGTCTTTCACCACCTGCAAGGCTGACAGCGTCTTGCCGAAACGCATCTTAGCGTTCCAAAGCATTTGGTTACTTTTCCTGAATTGCTTTTTTGTTTTTTCAATAGCCTCCTGTTGTTCGGGACGGAACACAATCGGCGTTTGGTCGTGTGACACCTCGGTCGATGACAACGATTCTCGTCCTTCCTTCACGGCTGCGATTGCCCGCTTGACGGTTTCAAGGTCGGTGATGAACCACTCGTTGGCTTTGTTCTCGGTATTGAATATCTTTTTTCTGATGCCGGAACGTTCTAGAACGCTATGCACTTCCTTGTCGTTAAAAGAGCACAAGCCCTTTTTACTGTTGTATATCGTAAGTTCCGTATATAAGAGGTCGTATGCGATACCAGCCGTCTGCGTATATTGGTTGATGCGTTTCTTCGCGGATTCGTTGAGAGCCTTGCTGTTCGGAGCAAGACCGAAAACATTGTCATTGTCACAAGTGGCCTCGCCCACTTTCAGGCATCCCCTATGTGCAGCATCATTGATGCGGAACACATATATCAGTTTTAATTTTAGTGAAGATGTGAATTTCATACTGCACTATTTTATGAGGTCGATAAATCGGATTCGTTTTCCCATCTTTCCCGTTTCAGGGTCTTTGGCCCGCCAGTCCTTGATTTGGCAATAGACACCATTATGCCTGCGGATGTCATCTTTCTGACAGCCTTCGCATTGACTGACTTCTTCCCTTGTCCCGAACAAGTCGGCTACAATAGTCCGGCGTTCACCGCAACTGTTCGGGATGACACCTTTAAGCCCGTCCATCTGCCAGACGTTCCATGAAATGATGTAGGCGATATAATTGATGGATTTCAACAAGGGTCGCTTGCCGAACTTTTGTTGATAGTATTCGATAAAGGAGATAAGCATGGATTCACGGGCAATCAGCAAGTTATCGCCTTGCCATTCGTAAGCAAAAATGCTCTTATATGCTTCCTGTGCCCATTCCAACCATTCGCCGGAAGTTTCCGTGTTTTCGCCAACTACCCGCAACTTGCGGTCAAGCAGCCCGATACGCTGTTCTAAGGGAATAGCCTCCCCCGTTGTGGTGTCATATCGGCTTATAATATAAGGGGCTTCCCCGCAGGTTATCTCCAGTCGGTTGTCACGTACATAATCTTTCCAAGTCTTACCTTCCGGAAATTGAATTTTCTCTGAGTTGGGTCTCCACCGATGACAACCCTGTTCATCGGTGTACTCCGTATTGAACACATCCTTTCTTCCAAACCATGCTTCATCGATCAGGTTGTTCTGCGCATTGCATATCCATGACGGAGTGAACACCTCTGCCATTTCTCGCGAACGTGCGGTTTGGGTGTCACGACTTTTGAGGATACGCGGCATGATGACATGCCCGTTATCTCCGGTAATAAAACTGGGAAGAATTGGCGAATCATATTGATACCCTTCGCCCAGATATTCATAATCGGAAGTAGCCCAAAAGATATTGCGCTGAATATCCTCCTTGCTCGTTGTATGGTCTTTGAGCAGGTTATTCAACAGTTCGGGCGAAAGCCGAAAGATACTATCTTCCAATATATCAACTTCAACAGGCATTTTATATCGGGTTTATGAGTATCTCTTGATAAGAGAGCCATCCCGAAGAAATAAGCACTAATAATCAGTGTTATAGGAATCCGATTTGACGGATTTACAAAACAGATTCTCACAAAATGCCTTTCATATATCATTATAAATGAGGATTAAACACGGAATTTGAAATATTATGCGTACCTTTGCGAAATAAACTATATCTCTTATCAAGAGATTCGTCTTTTCGCTCAACACATTTCACCATAAACATCCGGTCAAAAATCTTTCAGGATAAGGCTGTTTGCCTTGTCCACCACGCTTGTGTCAAGCGATGCGAGATAGATGCGCGTAGTCTCTTCCGAATCATGTCCCATGCCCTCGCTGATGACTGAAAGAGGGATGTTCTTGCTCTTGGCAACGCTCGCCCAACAATGCCGGGCAACGTGCATGGTCAGCGGTATGTTCAATCCTGCTAGACCGGCAACTTCCTTCAACGCCACATTGATGCGGCAGATGGCGTTACGGTATTGTGTCCGTTCATCGGAACAAGGGTTTGTGATTATCGGCAGGAGGTAGCGGGTGGCCGTATTCTCTCCATACTTGGCGATAATGTCTTCCATGCACTTCTCCCATTTGACTGTGAGTTGCTGCCCGGTCTTTCTTCTACGGTACGTGATTATTCCGTTCTTCAAGTCCGATTTTTTCAGATAGGCCATATCAATGAATGACATTCCACGGGTATAAAAGGAGAAGAGGAACATATCCCTTGCATAATCCAGATGCGGTTTCAGAATCAAATCAAGTTCCTTAATGTGCTTGATGGACTTCAATGGGATGGCGCGTTTTACCGTCTTCCCGATACCCGTGTAAACGTGCTTGAAAGGATGCTTCTGTTCCGTCAGTTCCTTTTCCACGGCACGGTTGTAAACGGCACGGAGTATGCGCATATAAAAGGAAACCGTGTTGGGGCAGATACCCTTTCCTTTGAGCCAGGCCTCGTAAAGCATCATGGTGTTACCGTCCATTTCGCACAAAAGAATGTCCTGCCCTTCACGGAACTTCATAAAACTGGCCAATGCCGCTGTATAGGTTTCTGATGTGCGGACTTTGCCAAGCTGCTTCAACTGTCCTATGATGCCTTGCATGAAACGGAACAGCGATTGTTCGCCCGTTTGCCTGTTGAATTTCTCGATGATACTATCAACGGAATAAATTCCTCCTTGCCTGTCGCATTGGGTGACTATGGCTTTCAACCGTCTGGCGTCCCAGTCGATATGTTCCGCCACTTTACGGAGATACCGTTTCCTGTTTTCGCCGATTTCGGGCAGGATTTTCATGGAGGAAGTTTTCTTGTCCCATTCTGTGTCAAATATGCGGTAGTCCGTCTTGACTTGGCGGACTATGCGCCCGTGGATTACCTGATAATATATGCTGCCCTCCTTGCCGCTTGCGGTGGAAGGACGAAATTTCACTTTTATGGATGCCATTCACTTTATTTTTGTCGTTTGGATTGATTCTCTTCTTCTCTCACTGTCTTGACCTGCCGGTTGAATATGACTAAAGTGGAATCCGCACCGACAACATCCACCAGTTTTTCGTATGCTCCGACGGTCACGGCCAGTTCCGGGTGCAACTCGTTAAGCATGATTGTAGTCACATGGTGTTTGTCTGCAACCGTTCTCAACCGCCTGTTTTCTTCCCGGTATTCATGCCATTGTACCCAACTGATGGCAAACAAGGTAAAGAATACAAGCGTACAACCAATGCCAGCCCATGCGTAAGGATTCTTGTGCCAGCCATCGGGAACTTTGCTCCATAACAGCCTTATTGCGCTTATTGCCTTGTCCGGGCGGATTATCTGCCATAGTTCCGATATGGCACTTTGCTTTTGGCGTGACTTTTCCGAAGCCAGTTTGTCATTCTCAATGTGGCTTGTCAGCCTTTCCAATATCTTGTTGAGCTGTTCCTTGATGGTGAGAACACCATGTTTGCGCATATCCTTCTCGTTGGCTTCGGTGTATAACCGCAGACTTGCTACCGCTTCATCACCTATTGATTGCTTGTATTCCTCGATGGCTTCCTTGCTTCCGAAAATGGCATTGACATTTTCCGGTGCATTGCCATTGAAGAACCGTATAACAGGCTCCAGCTTCGCTTCCAGCCTTTTCAATGCCTCGTTCTTGTCCGGGCTATCCTTTGCGTCCAGTTTCTTCTTGATTTCCTCGATGTCCACTGCCAATGCCCCAATAAGGTCGGTTAAGTTCTGCTTGTTGTCCTTCATCTTTTTCTCCTCCTTGGTTTATGTTTGTCCTTTTCGTTGTCATTCTCGCCCCAGCCGCTTTCGTTTCCTCCACCTCCGCCACCGGATGAGACCCTGGCTTGGTGCGGTTGTACGCACAACTCCATGAGTGTGCCGATGGTCACTTGAACGATATTTGAGCCGGATTCAGCAGAACCGCTAACATTGCCGTCCTCTTCCGTTTTAGTCGGTAATGGCTCTTTTATAAAAGTGTCTGCCGTATTGTTGTGAGATTCCACATCCTGCCAGATCGGTTGCGGCTGTTCTTGCACACGGGGCTTCCATTCCATGCCCTCTGCGATTTGGTTCCCGAAGAGCCTGTTCAACTTATAAAAACTCATACTCCGGTCTATCCGTGAGCCGCTGAACGAGATTTCATTCTTCGTGAACGACACTCCGATGATTTTGCCTTCGTTTCTATTGTATTTGAAATTCACCCCGATACCCTGTTTTGCCAGCTTGTCGCACAAATCCGACCAGCAGTTGCAATGGGGTAAGGCAGCTTTGACGGCATCATAGATTTGGTATTTCACCTTGTCCTTACCACGCAGGCGGTCACGCTTCACGTTCATCTTGCCCTTGGAGAAGTGCAGTCCGTATTCTCTCGTGAGAGCTTTGCATACTTTTACATTACGCACATTATCGTTGCTGTCGCTGATGGTGTTCCCGTCATTGTCCACCCTGTTGGCCACGATGTGCAGATGCTGGTGTTCCCTGTCGGTATGGCGGCACACGATGTACTGGGTGTTCGTTATGCCCATGCGCCGCATATATTCACGGGCAATTTCGACCATCAAGGCATCTGTCAGCTTGGGTGCATCCTCGTGTGCGAAGTCCAGCGAAATATGGTACACCGGATTTTTCAGCTTGCGTCCCGGCTTGTCATCCGCCTGTCCCTGCATACTCCTTGCTATGGTGGCGTTGTCATCCAGCCTCACGTCCTTGCTGTCGATGAGCCGTGCCTTCTTCGGGTTGTTCACGTAGTTCACCACTCTGGCGAAACTCGCCCGTTTTTTCAAATCGCCCATCATATCCTCTCTATGATTTTATTGAACTCGTCCAGCAAGTCCATGATTTTGCCTTTCAAAAGAGAAAAGCCCTGTTGGTGCGCCATCTTCGCCAGTTGGTTCAGGTTGTTACATCCTCCCTCCAGCATCCTTATCTGCCACCTGTCCTCCTGTGTCCGTGCCGCCACGACCTTGCCATGCAGCAACAGTTCGCGCAGAAAGTGCGACGGTTTCTTGCCCGCATCGGTAATCCGTTTCATGACCGCTTTCCACTCGGCAAGCGTGAGCCGTGTGGATATGGTCTTTGTCCTCGCCTTGCCTTTCACCGTTTTGGGGCGGCCTCCCTTGTTCCTGTTCTCCTGATATGTCATATCCGTTTTCTTTTATTCGTTAAACCGTTCTGTTTTTTAGGGCTGTAATCCGGGCTTGCCGTTTCCCGTGTGGCCGGGTCGCCGTTTGTGGCGTGGTTTTCGTGGACGAAAACATTAACTTGCCAGCCCTAAAAATATCCCTTCTAAAACGCTGTCGCTTGCCATTCCTGCCGCTTCATTCCTGTGGCTGTTCCTATTCCCGTGAACCAGATAAGGTACTGTCTTCCTCTAAAAATGGTGTGTTGTCGGCGGCATCCACGACTGCATTTTCCGCAGAGCCTTTCACTTCGCTTTCGGTTGTTGCAGCCGTTTCGGTTTCCGCTGTTCCTGTTCCTTCTATAATAGGATTGGAATGGGTCGGATTCATGGACGGCAAGCTATCCGTTCCCTCTGACGTTTCTTCTGTCGGTTTTTCTTTCTTCTTCCTTGCCGAACTGCGACGCAAAGTCTCTAATTGTTGCCCGTTGAAAAGGAATACACGTACCCCTTCGTATGCCTTGATTGTCTGGCGGTATGTCGGATTCTCGATGAGCCGCCCTGCTATCATCCACGACTTCACGCACACCATGTCTATAATGGAAGTCACGGGATTGGAATCAACACGGATTAGCCCGCGTTCCGAGAAATCCTCCAACAGACGGGACACCGCCTTACGGCCGATGCCCCATTCCTTGGCCAGTACCAGCATGGAGCCGTCCGCCTGTCCGGGATGGACGGCATAGCCCAATCCCCGTTTGGTGTTCTGTACTTCCGATACTGTTATCTTCGACAAGAGGGAAAGAAGATAGGTAAGGTTGCATATCCCGTCCGTGCTCCCGTGCAGGAAGTACCATGCCTCCACGGACATTGCCATCTCCAATTTGTAGCACGGCAAAACAAGCTGTTTCAAATTTTTCATAAGCCTTGATGTTTTTTGTTGTGTGTCTTACAAATTATCCTTTGGCGTTCTTGTCGGCCTTCCTGTTGGTAGCTTTCAGGCTCTTGATACGGTCTATCTGTTCCTTGGGAAACAAGACACGCCGTCCTATCCGCTGTCCTTTGATGTGTCCCAGCTTCTCGTGCCGCCAGATGGTCGCTATGCTCACGCCCCATTTCTCCGCCAGTTGCCGGATGGTGTAATACTCCGATGTGTCCTGTGGTGCCTGTTCCTGCCGGTATTCCTCAAACGCACACCTCACGCTTGCGCCGATAAGCTGTTGAAGCTCGTCGCGCGATACCAGTACCATTTCTGTCTTATCTGTCATAATCCACTGATTTTAAGTTCGTGGCGGCAAAGGTAGGGCAATAATGAAACCTGTGAATTTGTGGTATTCTGTGAAATGACACCGCATGAAAAAAGCCGTCAAACAACTGGTGCTTAACGGCTTGTGGAAGTCTGTGGGTTGTGGTGAATTGTAGCCACCTGTGGGTTATGTCACTATTTTATCATGGGAAGCAGCTCTTTGAGCTTCGCTATAAAGGTTTTCTCCACGTTATACTTGGCGAGGCTTTCGGGTGTCAGACCCATAGAACGAGCTGCGGCTTCCCTGTAACCTTTCCAGTCCTTGAAGTAGGCTTTGGACAGCAGGATGGCGACACTGCGCATCTTGCCTTTCACGCAACTGCCGTATATCGTGGAGTAGTCGGCACGCATGACGGCACGGAGGAAATCCCGGTCGGAAACGGCATTTCCATCCAATAGAGGCTTGCCCTTGTCGGGGCCGCTCTGTACGGTAAAGGTGGTAAGGAAACGGTACAGCCTTAAAACGGGAACTTGTGCGGTCGTGCTGAACGCGCCGCCTTGCATTGTATCTGTGGCGGTAAAACCGGGTGATACTTCTTCTGTACAAGAGGGTATTGTTTTGGATATTGCCGACTTGGACTCGTTCTCGTGCAGCACGTTCCTCTTGATATATCCCATTGTCATGACGATATGGAACATCTTTATTCCTGCGGACTGTGCTTTCACATCATCATTTTGGGGCAGCATGGAAAGGTGGACGGCTTCCGCAAAATATTCCGTGAAGAGTTGTGCCAAATCCTTGTCGTTGGCATTGACAATATACTCCTTGACGGCTTGGATTTTCGCCTTGTCCACTTTGGCAAGCATGGCATACATTTCTTTCCCTCTGTTCCCATCTGAATCCTTTGCACACTTCCGTATGGCGGCACGGATGGTGTCGATGCAGTCGGTGGCTTCGGTACGTGTCATTGGTTTGGGAGAAATATCAGAACCTTCCGGCGATACTTGATCCTGTTCTTTTTCTGTAAAGAAGTATTGCCTTATGACTTCCATGCTCAGGTAAGCCACACCTGTACGGAAAGCCGCCTTGTTCAAGTCCGCATATTTGGAGCAGATGCCGTGAAGCCTTTTCGTGTCATCGTGAAGTTCGACAAACTTCCGTGCCAGCTCCTTATCCTCGTGTTCGGTGACATATTCCCTGATGCCGGCCAAAAGAAAAGGCAGGGGTTTCAGGCTGTATCGGATGTTCCGGCAAATATCCTTACAATCCGTTTCGCCACTGCCGGAAGATTTGCCGGCAAGCGATTCCGCAAGTTTCAGGCTCTCACTGATTACGTTGGACAGCTTGAACAGGTCGCTAATGATGTCAAACCTTGATTTTTCCATAAGCACCTCCTTATATTTCGATGATACCCTTGAAATCCTTTAACGCTATGACGGCCTTTTCCTCCGCGTCCAGTTTCAGGTAGCGGCGCAGTTGCGCCTCGCTGCTGTGTCCCGTGATGGCTTGGATGGAAGGCAGAGGGACACCTGCCTTGTACGCGTTGGTGGCGAAACTCCTTCGGGCTGTATGGGAAAGGAGCATGTCGCAGAACCTCCTTCCACGTTTGGGATTGAGCCGCTTCTCGTCAAAGCCGCAGTCATGTGTCCAGCCGAGCAACAGGCCGATGGTCTTCACCAGCTTGTTCATTTCATTGGGATGAACCGGGGGCAGTTTGCCGTCATATTTGGCGAGAATGGCTCTCACGCGCCTGTCAACGGGGATATAGACTTTCTTTTCCGTCTTCTGCTGGGTGATGAGTATGAACTCCGTGCCGCCGATTTCCGTTATCATGCCCTCGCATATCCGTGAATAGTCGGAAACACGCTGCCCGGTCAGACAGCCCACGATGAAAATATCCCTCACGTGCTCCAGCGTCCTTATGTGGGTAATCCTGCATTTGGAAAGTTGTGCCAATTTCTCGTCCTCGCTGATGTCAAGTGATTCCAGTCTCTTTTTCACAGCTTCCTTGGTGGAAAGGTCGAGGTCAAGCATTTCCTGTATCTGTTCCGGAGTGAGGTAAATGTTGTCCACCTCCTCCTTTTTCGGCACGAAGTCGGAATGGCGGAAGTCATCGCATTTGGTCAGCTTGTCCTCGTAGGCCGCCTTTGCCACCGTGCGGACATCGGTCATGTACGAGTTGATGGCGTTGGGCATCAGACCACGCTCCTTCCAGTAACCGACAAGGCTGTTGCGTGTTTCCATCGTCATGTCATCCAGTCCGAGTTTGCGGTGGGTCTCCTTTTGGTAGTTGCGAATCTGTTTTTGGATAATGCGCAGACCTTTTATATAGGCAGGTGATACTTTCACGGTACGGCCTTTCTTGGTGCGCCGTCCGGTTTCCATGTCTTCTATATAAGAGGTGAGGAAATCCTCAAACAGCATTTTGCCTTTGGGTTTGACCTCCACAATCTGCATCATACCGTTGAGCACGTCGTGTTTCACGCTCTCGATGATGTTCTTTGCCTCCTTGGGATTGAAGCCGTCAGCCTCAAATGCCGCCTTTATCCTCGCGAGGACTTGGGCGAACTGCCCGTACTTTATCCCGATGCTCGACATCAGGGCTGACGAAGTGTATTGCAGGCTGCGGTACTTTTCCCATTCAAGCTGCTTGATGGTGAAGCCCGTCACGACTTTCATGTTCGCCTTTCCGGTGCGTACACGGGCATAGATGGAACCGTAGTCTTCCTTTCCTGCCTTGGATGATTTGATGAAGATGAAATCCATACGCGATATATCCTTTGGTTACATGGTGCAAAGATACAAAATATACCCCGAAATATGGTATCAAATAGTACCAATATTTTCTAAAACAGTGAAATTTCGTGAGTATTCAAATCAAATGAAAACATCTGTAAATATCTGATATACAAAGATAACTCATAAAACGGAATTTCACTGAATATATTTAGTGAATAGTGGGTGACGGCATCAACAAACTCATCGAACGCGCTCTGCCGGCCGGAGAGTCCTCCCCGGAGAGAGCCGCCGCCCTGCGTCCCGAATTCATCGCCCAGTATCGGGAACACCTCTGGGAACACTCCCGTCCCTACCCCGGCATCGAAACCCTCCTGAGAACCCTTTGCCAGCAGGGCATCCTGCTGGCCGTAGCCAGCAACAAATACCACGAAGGCACCGTGGCGCTGGTGCAGCATTTCTTTCCCCAAGTGCCGTTTGCCGCCGTCTTCGGGCAGCGGGAAGGCATCCCGGTAAAACCCGATCCGGCCGTAGTGCGCCAGATCCTCTCCGCGACCAAAGTGCCGGCCGGACAAGCGCTGTACGCAGGTGATTCCGATGTCGATATGCGCACCGCTGCCCACGCAGGCATCGAATCGGTGGGGGTTTGCTGGGGATTCCGACCGCATGCGGAACTCGAAGCCTCGGGGGCCGACCACCTGGCCGAAACGCCGCAAGACATCCTCCCGATAGCCCTCTCGTAAGCACGCCCTTTTTCCTTCCGAAAAAAAAGGAGGGGGCTCCGGCAAGCCTGCTTTCTTTCTAAAAAAGTACGGTATGCGGCGACAAAAAATCCTGCGAAGATTTACAGGAACTTATAAGCCACATTGACCCCGAAGCGCGGGATCCAGTTGGACGAACCGTTCCAGGGGTCGTCGATCTCCGGTTGGTTGGGCCGGTGGGGCTTCATGATGATCTCGTCCTTGCGGTGAACGATCTCCCCGCTCGGGCCGTACACGTCGTACAGGAAGTAGCCGTTGTACCACCCTATCACGAACAGCCCTCCCACATAGGCATCGAGGGTGAAATGCTCCCCCAGGATCCATTTGTAGCCTACCGCAGGGCCTATCAGAAATCCCGTCCCCCGCTCGTACTTGTTGGCCCAGTGGATGAACTGCCCCCCTTTGAAGAAATAAGGCCGCGACATTTTCATCATCACCAGTGCTCCGAGGTCCCCGGAAACCCACCAACCGCGATGATGATCCCGATCCGTTTTCTTGAAGTACCAACGGAGCTCCCCCAGCACGTATCCGAATTTTTCAGGACGGGAATGACCGCCCAATTTGACCGATTCCCAGGGAGAGTACAAAAACTCGCTGGCGAGCGAAAGCCGCGGCGATATGGGCACCTCGACCGAGAGGTCGATCACTCCAGCCAGAGCATACGCTCCATTGACCTTCACTTCCGTCTGTCCGTAAGCCCGGGGAGCGAAAAACAACAAGACCCATCCGGCCGCCAAAAGAAAACGTTTCGTGCTTTTCATCACAGTAACTGATAAATATGCGAAGGTGCAAATATAGAAAAAGACGCGACATCCCTCCTCCTGTTTGGCCGTTCAGGGCCCGCTGTTTTCACGATCTGCCACGACTTTCCCGCAAAGACGAAAAGATTCTCACAAAAAGCCGCAAAACGCCATACGGATTCTCAAAAAAATAGCTACATTTGCCATCGACCAAGACAAAAATACCATGGGATACAATATAGACGACCAAGGCTATTACGGCCCCTTCGGCGGAGCTTACATACCGGAGATGCTCCGTCCCAACATCGAAACCCTCCAACGGGAATACCTTCGTGCCATCCAAGAACCGGCTTTCCAACAGGAGTTCGACTCCCTGATGCGGGATTACGTCGGACGGCCCTCGCCCCTGTATTTTTCGCAGAAACTCTCCGACCGATACGGAGCACGCATCTATCTGAAACGCGAGGACCTCAACCACACCGGAGCCCACAAGATCAACAATGCCATCGGACAGATCCTGCTGGCCCGGCGGATGGGCAAGCACCGCATCATCGCCGAAACGGGTGCCGGACAGCACGGCGTGGCGGCGGCTACCGTCTGCGCCTTGATGGGCATGGAGTGCTACGTGTACATGGGAGCGGTGGACATCGAACGGCAAATGCTCAACGTACGGAAAATGCAGATGCTCGGCGCCAAGGTCGTTTCGGTGGAAACCGGCCGCAAGACGCTCAAGGAAGCCGTGGACGAAGCGCTGAAGGACTGGTGCGAACACCCCGATGAAACCTTCTACCTGATCGGTTCGGCAGTCGGCCCGCACCCCTATCCCGACATGGTCGCCCGCTTCCAGTCGGTCATCTCGAAGGAGATCAAAGCCCAACTGCTCGAAAAAGAAGGCCGGGACTATCCGGATTATCTGATCGCCTGCGTCGGCGGAGGAAGCAACGCCATCGGCACGTTCTACCATTATCTGGACGATCCGCGCGTCCAGCTGATCGAAGCCGAAGCCGGCGGCTTGGGTACGGATACGGAGGAAAACGCAGCCACCATGACCCTGGGCAAGGAAAGCATCCTGCACGGCAGCAAAACGCTCGTGCTGCTGGACAAAAACGGCGACACGGCCGAACCTTACTCCATCTCGGCCGGGCTGGACTACCCAGGAGTAGGTCCCGCCCATGCCAACCTCTACACCTCGGGACGCTCGGACGTGCTGGCCATCAACGACGATCAGGCGCTCGAAGCCGCCTACGAACTCACGCGTACCGAAGGCATCATCCCGGCACTCGAATCGGCTCACGCCCTGGCCGTGCTGCCCCGCTACTCTTTCCGCAAGGACTCCGTGGTAGTGGTAACCGTCTCGGGACGAGGCGACAAGGACATGGAAACCTACCTGAAACATTTCAAGGGCTGTCCGGAAAACCGCTGACCTTCCGCCCCGAAAACCGCACGAAAGCCTTCAGCCGCCTGCGCAAGGGGACTGGGGCTTTTTCATTTTGTTTCACTTCCTTTCCGAAAACCTTTGAACAAACCGATGGATCCGAAAACCGACCAAGAAACCTTTCCCCAATACCTCTTCCGCACCTCGACGCAATACTCCCAGCATGTGCCTTCGCATACGGTAGTCTATCGCTTTGTGGACAGCCTCACCGACCTGCTGTTTCCGGTGCGCAGCGACCAGCCGCTTTCCCTCGCTCAGATCGAAGAGCGTTGGGAGGGCCTTCACCGCGACTTCGCCGCCATCATTTGTCCGCTTTGCGCTCCCGAAGTCGCCTGTGAAATATTGTCCGAACAATTCTTCACCCGGATCGCCGAGCTTCACGCCAGCTTGGTGGAGGACGCGGAAATGTACCGGGACAGCGACCCGGCTTCGGGTTGCGTGGAGGAAGTCATCCTGTGCTACCCCGGTTTTTACGCCGTGATGGTACACCGGATCGCCCACGAGATCCACCGGCTGGGCATTCCCCTCCTGCCCCGGGTCATTGCCGAATACGCCCATAGCCGCACCGGCATCGACATCCATCCGGGTGCCACGATCGGCAAACACTTCTACATCGACCACGGAACGGGGGTGGTCATCGGCGAGACGACCGTCATCGGCGACAACGTATGCCTCTACCAAGGCGTTACCCTGGGGGCCTCCTACGTGGACAAGGAACTGCGCGGGGTGCGCCGCCACCCGAGCATCGAAGACAACGTGATCATCTACGCCGGCAGCACCATCCTGGGAGGGAATACCGTCGTAGGACACGACTCGATCATCGGAGGAAACGTCTGGCTGACGGAATCCGTGCCGCCCTACTCGCGCGTGTACCACAAACCCGAGATCGCTATCAAAACAAAAAAAACGACAAAATAACCTCCCGGTGCTTTCCCCGCCGGGAACGCCTCAAACCCTCGAGGCACAAAAACCCTTGATACCATGGCAAAAATCGCACAAGCACTAACCGACCTGGTGGGCAACACCCCGCTGTTGGAACTCGCCCGCTTCGAAAAGCGGCATCATCTGCGCGCGCACCTGATCGCCAAACTGGAATACTTCAACCCCGCCGGCAGCACCAAGGACCGCGCCGCCGTAGAAATGATCCGCTGCGCCGAGCAACAGGGGCGCCTGGCTCCCGGAGCCGTGCTGATCGAACCCACCAGCGGCAACACCGGCGTAGGCCTGGCCATGGTCGCCGCCGTACGCGGATACCGCCTGATCCTGACCATGCCCGAAACGATGAGCGCCGAACGCCGCAAACTCCTCGCCGCATTGGGAGCCGAGATCGTCCTCACCCCGGGGAGCGAAGGAATGGCCGGAGCGGTGAAAAAGGCCGAAGCACTGCAAGCCGAAATCCCGGGTTCGGCCATCCTCCAGCAGTTTTCCAACCCGGCCAATCCGGAAGCACACCGCCGCACAACCGCACCGGAGATCTGGCGCGACACCGACGGAAAGGTGGATGTCTTCGTCGCCGGAGTGGGAACCGGGGGGACGATCAGCGGAGTAGGAAGCGCCCTG
>ERZ857984.987-NODE-987-length-27477-cov-3.562796_pt1 | contig 27477 bp, 21 predicted proteins | sample MGYA00519914_ERZ857984 | MGnify/ENA primary metagenome ERZ857984 (study PRJEB31778, sample SAMEA3449417) | human gut metagenome | biome: human gut; feature: human-associated habitat; material: faeces | place: United Kingdom | collected 2010/2012 ... | reverse complement strand
CCTGCGGCCCGAACCCGCGCCTTGCGAAGGCTCAGTCAAGGAGCTGCTGACGCATGGATTGGAGAATGCGCTTTTCCCGCCGGGAGACCTGTACCTGCGTCATCCCCAGGCGGCGGGCCACCTCAGTCTGGGTCTTTCTGCGATAGTAGCGCAGAAAGATCAGTTGCCGGTCCCGTTCCTCCAGCGAGGAAAGCAGCTGCTGCAGCGAAAGCAGATCGCTCAGCCGCTCCTCCGGGCCCTCCTCCGGCAGGTCTATCTGCCCGCTGCCATCCTCCTCACCCCCCGTCAGGGAAAGCGGCGGCGTGGTGGCGGCCAGGGCCTGGGCCACATCCTCCGGGGCCCGGCCCATGCGTTCGGCTACCTCATTCACGGTGGCCTCCCGGCCCAGCTCGCTGCCCAGCAGCTCTCGGGTGCGCCCGGCGGCCAGTCCCAGCTCCTTCAGGCTGCGGCTCACCTTTACGGTGCCCCCATCCCGGAACAGCCGGCGGATCTCCCCCAGGATGACCGGCACGGCATAGGTGGAAAACATCACCCCACGGCCGGCATCAAAGGCCGCGGAGGCCTTCACCAGCCCCATGCACCCGGCCTGGTACAGGTCGTCGTATTCTATGCCCCGCCCCTTAAAGCGATGGGCGCAGGCGTGCACCAGCCCCAGGTTGTTTTCCACGCTGGTATCCTGTATGGCGGTCGCCTTTAGTTCGGCGGTAACAGGCATTTTGGTCAAACCTCCCTTGTTACCGGGCTTTTTGGCTCAGGCGGCGGCGCAGACGCACGGTGGTGCCGCTCCCCGCGCGGGAGGTGACCCGCACCTCATCCATCAGCTCCTGCATCACCGCAAAGCCCAGCCCGGCCCGTTCGCTGCCGCCGGTGGTAAACAGCGGCTCCATCGCCTTTTGCACATCGGCGATGCCGCACCCGTGGTCCCGCACCTTGATGGTGACGAGATTGCTTTCCGAAAGGCTGGCAGCTATGTAGATCTCCCCAATGCGGTCCGGGTAGGCGTGAACGATGCAGTTGGTCACCGCCTCCGAAACAGCCGTTTTGATATCGCACAGCTCCTCCACGGTGGGGTCCGCCTCTGTGATGAAGGCGGCGACCAGCATCCGGGCCAGGCCCTCATTGGCGCCCCTGCTGGGAAAACTGACTTTCATGGTGTTTTTCGGCTTATTCATACGCGGCTTTCCTCCTCTATCTCCAGGCTGGCTATCCCGGCCACCCGCATTACCCGGCGGATGTGCGGCGGCATGGCCCGCAGCACCAGCTTTCCGTTCATTTCCTGCATCAGGCGGTAGCGCCCCAGCACCAGCCCTATCCCGCTGGAATCCATAAATTCCACCCCGGAAAAATCCAGCGCCAGCCGGGCGGGGCGCTCTTTTTGCACATTGCGGTCGATCTCCTCCCGCAGCTTTTGGGTGTGGTGGTGGTCCAGCTCGCCGCTCAGGCGCGCCACCATGATATCGCCGTTGGTTTCTATTGTGACCGGCATTTTAATAGCCTCCTTTGGAGTAATTTGTTTGTAATTTTTTCGCCTGACGGCGTTTTTTGACCGAGCAAAGCAGAGAAGCACGGCCGATGGAAAAGTCCTTTCACTAATACGGCAAAATGGAGCCTTTTTTGCATGTGAAAGGTTAATATTTCACTTTTTTTAATGGAAAGTTTACATTATGGGAAGATATTGGGCGAAGATCGCACAAATATCGGATTTTGCTGGGAAATTGCAACTGGGATTTATTATGCGAATTTTGAGGGATGAGGGGGTCGCGGTGCGCGGGATGCGGAGCCGAGCGCCGCCAGTGGCGGATGCAGCGAGGCGGAGCATCCGTAGCGGTCGAAAAAATCGAGCAAGCGAGCAGCGCGAAGATTTTTTCGGGCACCGCAAGGCGGCAAGGACTGCGATTTGCCGAGGAGTGAGGCGCAGAAAGTCACGCTGCCGAGCCTAAGACCTGAATAAGCAGCTATTTGCCCAGACGGCCCCTCCCCCGCCACGGGGGAGGGGGACGGGGAGGGGGCAGATGCGCCTGCGGCTACCTTGGGAGCGTATCTGTGCGCAGTACGGACGATGCTTTAGCATCGTTCGTATCTAGCACTGCAAGCGACTGAAAGGGGTTCGTCAAGGGGGAATCTGTCCCCCTTGACCGTGTTTTGCCTACTTTTGCACGAACAAAAGTAGGCCCACGCCGGGTAGGCGTACAAATGAATACCTTTTGTAAAACTCCGCGCCGCCGAAGGCGACTACAATCTCGATCCAAAAATTCTTTTACTCACTTTTCATCCCGGAAAAGCCACCCCACCGCGGGCGGGCCAAGTTCCCCCCGGTATAGTCCCGCCCGCCGCCGAATATAGATAAAGCAACAGGCAAAACAGGAGGGTAAAGCATGGGATATTACTGGCCGGAGGGCATGCTGCTGGAAACTGAGGAAAACCGATATTATCTGCAAAATGAGGAAACACTGCAAAGCGCCATGCGCATCGGTCAAATCTTGGAGGGACGGGCGCTGCTGTGTGATTATGACCACAACCTGGTGGTGGATATGGGCTGCTGCCGCGGGATCATCCCCCGGGAGGAGGGCGCCCTGGGAATAAAAGAGCAGACGGTGCGGGATATCGCCATCATCTCCCGGGTGAATAAGTCGGTCTGCTTTCTCATCACGGCGATAGAGCACGATGAGGCCGGAGCACCACGGCCCATTTTATCCCGGCGGGCAGCCCAGCTGCGCTGCCGTTCCGAATACATAGACCATCTGACCCCTGGGGAGATCATCCCCGCGCGGGTAACGCACCTGGAAAGCTTCGGCTGCTTTGTGGATATCGGCTGCGGGCTGCCCTCCCTCATCAGCATCGATCAGATCTCGGTCTCCCGCATCAGCCACCCGCGGGACCGCTTTGCTGTGGGAGAGAGCATCTACGCCGTGGTAAAGGCGGTGGAGCCGGAGGGCCGGGTGCAGCTTTCTCACAAGGAGCTGCTGGGCACCTGGGCCCAAAACGCTGAGCTGTACCTGCCGGGAGAAACGGTGGCGGGCGTCATCCGCAGCGTGGAGGACTATGGCGTCTTTGTGGAGCTGACCCCCAACCTGGCCGGCCTGGCGGAGCCCTGCGAGGGCGTGCGCGCCGGCCAGCACGCGGGCGTGTATATTAAAAGCATCCTGCCGGAAAAAATGAAGATCAAGCTCATCATCGTGGATGCCTTTGACGCGCCCTACGCCCCGCAGCCGGTGCAGTATTTCCTCACCGATGGGGTGCTGCGGCGCTGGCGGTATTCCCCGCCGGAATGCAGCCGGGTGGTGGAAACCGTCTTTGACGAATGATGCCGTCTCTACACCAATAGCCGTTTATTTCGTTGTGTTTTCATACAATTATTGTCGCATATTGAAATGATAATTTAGTCAGTTAAATAAAAATCTCAAAAATCCCTGCCGGGAAGCAGGGATTTTTGCCGTGTTTTGCGTACTAAAATTTATGGAGGGAGTTTTGCAGGTCTTGTGGTGTCTGGCACGCCGTTCAGATCGGGGAAAGGCCGATACGGGCGCTGCCGGAGACGAGATAGTAGGTGGTATCTTTCTCCAGGGCATCGCTGATGAGAGTAACATAACCGACCGAGGTTTCCGGGGTGAAGGAGAGCATGGGGGTACTCTCTTCCGCCGCCGTGACGGTCAGGGGCCGGCCGCCGGTCAGCCACAGCTCCACGCTGATGCGGGGCAGGCTGGTATACAGCTGCGGCTCCTCCGGGAGGGGGCCGGCCGCCAGCAGGGTGCCGCCGCTAATATGGGCCGTGGCAGCCCGCAGGGGGTTCTGCTCCCGGCCGGAGCCGAGCAGCAGACTGCCGCCCGACTGGAACAGTGAGCCGCCGATATCCAAAGCATGGGTCCCGGCGCAGATGGAAAGGCTGCCGCCGGTCACTGTCATTTTGCGCAGGTCGGTAGCGGGATCGTTCTCGGATCTGACATACCCGCCGGAGAGGGTCATGCCCTCCTCCGCGGCGGTAATGGACAGGCTGCCGCCGGAAAGAGTCATATCCTCCGCCACAGCACCGCGGCGGGCGGTGAGAATGGAAACATCTCCGGCGGAAAGGGTGAGCTGCTGGGTGGTGATGGCAGTATCGCCGCCGGAAATGGTGACACGGCTGCCGGACAGCTTGGTGCTTCCCACGGAATAGAGGGCGGCATCGCTGCAATCCAGCGTAAAGGTACCGCCGGAAAGCGCCAGGGATTTGCCGGCGGAAAGGCCCCGCGCGCTATCGCTCACGATCTGCTCCCGGTTGATGATGGGCTGTTTTTCGGTGGGCTGCTGCTGGGGCAGACCGCCCCACAGGCCCCATTTTTCGGCGGTCTCGCCATAACTGGCGTTGCCGCTGCCGCCGCCGGTGGTGATGTGGTACTCCCCTGCCGTGGCCGAAAGGCTCCCGGCCGCCGTGATGCCGTCCCCGCCGCAGATGAGGGCCACTGTGCCCCCTGCCAGCGTCACGCTGCCCTGCCCGGATTTGGCGGAACTGGCCGAAAGGCCGGTGCGGCCGCAGGCGATGGAAAGCTGTCCGCCGCTGATCTGCAGCTCCTGCCCGGCAACCAGTCCGTCCCGCCAGGCGGTGATCTCCAAAGTGCCCTCCGCAACGACCAGGGTGCTTTCGCTGCGCAGGGCGTCATTGTGGATGGCCTCCACCGAAAGGCTGCCCCCGCCGGTGATGAGCAGGTCGCCCTCCACGCTGATGGCGGCTTCCCGCACCTTGCTGCCGGAATAGAGATAGCTTTTGCCATCGGAGAGGGTATTTTCGGTGCCGTTCTCCAGCAGCAGCACCACGGTGCCGCCGCCATTGGAGTAGATGACCGGGCCCCGTTCACAGTGCATATCCACCCCGCACAGCACCAGCCGGGCCGTTTCCCCCGCGGGGATTTCCACGGTGAGCTGGGCATCCTGCAAAGTACCGCTGAGCAGGTAGGTGCCCCCCTGGGAGATGATGACCCGGGAAGCGGTGGCGGTGACATTGGGGGCATTGCTGATGACGGAATCGACATTGAACTGCAGGATATAATACGGCTCCTGCTGCCACTGGGAATGATCCGCCGTCATGGGTGCGGTCATGGATTCCAGCGATTCGTTTTCCTGCGGGGCATGGCCGCAGCCCGCCAGCAGCAAAATTACCGGCAGCAGAAGCATCAGGCAGCGTTTCATCGGGGGCGTCCTCCCTTCTCTTTTTGGGGACTTGGGGTTCACATGCTTATTCTGGCCCTATCATACCGCAAAATGAGAAAGAGTGCAAATCTCTTTGCGGGTGGGGCGCCTAAGGCGGTACGGGCCGCAGGCGAGCGGGGCGCAGCCCCGGCGATGCAAAGCATTGCCGCAGCGGACATTTGTCCGCTGGACCCCTCCGCAGGATGGGTCGGGCTGCGCCCCGAGCCGGCCCCCTGCAGAAACCAAAATCACTGCAGGGCGGCAATATAGAGCTTGCAGGTATCGGCCAGAGCCGCGGCTATTTCCTCCTGCCGGCCCTCCGAGAGGGCACAGCGCAGCAGAAAGCCGGAAATACAGCCCTCTCCGACCATGGAAAGGTATTCCGGCTCCGGCATACGGGGGGCCAGGCCCTCCTCCACCGCGGCAGTGGTCAGGCAGTTCATGATCTCCCCGATCATGCGGCGGGTATCGGCACGCTCCTGCGGACCGCCGCAGATATCATACAGGGCGGCCTGCGGAAACCCCATGGAGGGCACCTGTGAAAAGAAAACGGAGCTGCACTCCAGCAGCTGGCGGGCGGTGATCTCGATGACCTTCCAGCGGGCTTCAAAGCCCTCGGCGCCGGAAATGGCGGCGTACAGTTCCTGGAAGCCCTGGGCCCTGCTGTACTGCATGGCATCCCGCAGCAGCTCCTCCCGGGAGGGGAAATACTCGTACACAGTGCCTTTGCCGATGCCAGCGGCTTCGGCGATCTCAGAAACCTTCAAATCTCCCAGCGGACGGCCCTGCCGCAGCAGCTTTAATACCGCACGGAACACCGCGGCCTTTTTCTCCGGCAAGTTCATACCTCTTCTACCTCCTCGATGACAACTTTCTTGGGGTCTTTCTTTAGGAAAATATCGTAAATGGCGGGGACAATGAACAGAGTAAGCAGGGTGGCGTAGGCCAGGCCGCCGATGGTAACGATGGCCAAGGGCTGCAGCATATCGCCGCCGGCGCCCAGGCCCAGCGCCATGGTAGCCAGGCCGAAAATGGTGGTCATGGCAGTCATAAGGATGGGCCGGATACGGTCACGGCCGGTCTGTACCAGCGCTTCGGTGCGTTCTTTGCCCTCCAGCCGCAGCCCGTTGGCGTAATCCACAAAGACGATGCCGTTATTCACAACGACACCCGCGAGCATAAGGAAGCCCAGCATGGCAATGACTGAGAGCTCCTTGCCGGTGATCCACAGGGCCAAAAGGCCGCCGGTGAAGGCCAACGGAATGGTGAACAGCACGATAAACGGCGAGAGCAGCGACTGGAACTGCGCCACCATGATGAGGTAGATGAAGGCGATGGCCAGGGCGATCATCAGGATGAGGTCGCTCATGGTGGATTGGATCATCTCATTTTCGCCCTCAATGGCATAGGAGCAGCCCTCCGGCATCTCATAATCGGCCAGCAGCTTTTCCACCTCACGGCTCACCAGGCCGATGTTGTAGCCATCGGCGATCTGGGCGGTGACGGTGACGGTACGGGCCTGATTTTCACGGTGGATGGCGGAAGCGGACGCGGCCTCGGTCACTGCGGCGATCTCGGAAAGGCGGACCTCGCATTCCTCCTGGTTTTTGGTACCGGTCAGGCGGAGCTCCTCCAGCGTTTCCCGGGTGGTGATACCGGCGCTATCGGGGACGACCACAACCGGCAGGTCACTGCCGTTTACGGTGATATTGGTGGCGGTGGTTTGGGAGAGAACGGCGGCGGCCACCTGCTGGTAGACCTGCGCGACCGTCAGGTTGTACTCGGCGGCTTTGGCTTTATCCACGGTGATGCGCACCTCGGTGCTGCTGTCCTCCTGCCCATCACTGACCGAAGCGACCCCTTCCACGGCGGAAAGGGTTTTGGCCAGGTCGGTGGCGGCGGCCCGCAGGGCATCCATATCATCGCCGGTGACGGCCAGCTGAATACCGCTGCCGCCGGTCATCATACTCATATCCATGGTGGAGCCGTTGGCGGAAACGGTGCAGTCCAGATCGGCGCAGGCTTCCTCGATCTTTTTGGCGATCTCCTGGCTGGAATCGCTGCGGTCATCACCCAGCAGCACATAGATGGACAGGCTGCTGCCGCCCATGCTCATCATGCTCTGGCCCTCCATGGCGCCGACGGTATCCACCCCATCCACGGTAAGGATCCGCTCCAGGACGGTATCGCACATGACCCATGTTTCGCTTTGGGTGGCGTCCTCCGGCATCTCGATGGAGACCGACACCTGTGGGCTATCCATTTCCGGCATAAAGGCGGTGCCCATGCTGACCGCCAGCACCGCGCTGGCAATAAGCAGTGCCACCGCGCCCAGCAGAACAGGAGCCTTGTGCCGCAGTACTTTCCGCAGAAGGTTTTCGTAGCCCGCTATCATGCGGTTCAGGAGACGGTTGGGCTTTTCCCCTGCGGTATCGCGGGTCAATATTTTGCCCGAAAGGGCGGGCACCAAGGTAAGGGCGACCAGCAGACTGGCACCCAGTGAATAGGCGATGGTCAGGCCCATATCGGCGAAGATCTGCCGGGTAAGGCCGCTGGTAAACAGGATGGGCACAAATACGCAGACAGTGGTAAGGGTGCTGGCGGTGATAGCCCCGGCAATCTGGCGGCAGCCGTGAACCGCCGCCGTGGCGGCATTGTAGCCCAGCTGGCGCAGACGGTAGATATTCTCGATGGCAACGATGCTGTTATCCACCAACATGCCGACGCCAAGGGCAAGGCCTGAAAGGGAGATGATATTGAGGGTGACACCGGTGAAGTGCATAAGCACCACCGCCAAAAGCAGACTGATGGGGATACTGAGCGCCACAATGATAGTGGGGCGGAAGTCCCGCAGGAACAGCATGAGGACAATGACGGCCAGCAGCGCGCCGAACAGCAGGTTTTCCAGCACCGAGCTGATGACCAGATCGATGTACTGGCCCTGATCGCTGAGGGCGGTGAGGTGCAGACCCTCGTATTTTTCCTCCAGCTGGGCCATGGCGGCATAGAGATTATCGCAGGCACCAGAGGTGGAAGCGATGGAGGACTTTTGTACCGTGAGCAGCACACCGTCATTGCCGTTTATTTTGGCGTACAGCTCCTCGGCGTTATCCGCCAGGCGGACAGTGGCGATATCGGTCAGGCGGATCTCCCCCACATCGCCGACATCGTATTGGAAGAGCACCCAGTTCTGCAGCTCCTCCAGGCTGGTAAATTTATCGCCGACCTTGAGGGCATTCTGCCCCTCGGCGCTTTGGATATAGCCGGCGGGCATCGAGAAGTTCTGCGCCATGAGCAGCTGCGAAACGGCGGACTGGGTGAGAATGCCGTCCAGCCCGGCGGCCTTGTAGGCGGCATCCCGCTGCTGGCGGAACTGCTCCTCGGCTTCATTGAGGGCCTGCTCCGCCTGCTGCAGCTGCACCGTGGCCAAAATAAGCTGCTGCGAAAGCTCCAGCTTGCCGGTCTCCAGCTGGCTCTGCGCCTTATCCAGCTGTGAAAGAGCGGCGTCCAGCTCCTTTTGGCTGGACTGAGCGGTTTCCAGCTCCTTTTTTAGCTGCGGGATGCGGGGCGCCAGCGCATCGATGGCGGCGTTCAGCTCGGTAATGGTGCCGTAGTCATCCTGCACCTTATCGTGGCTTTCGATCCACTTCTCCCCGTTTTCCTCCCCGTTTTCCTCCTCCAAAAAAATCTTCTTGATGGCGGCGGTGTTCTCGTCCAGGGCCTTGGTGGCGTCGGCGATGGCCTTCTCGGCCTCCGCCTTCGCCTCGGTGGCCTGCTGGAAGGTCTCCAGCCGGGCGTTGGCGCGGGTCACCTCCTCCTCGGCAGCCGAGAGCTTTTCCGCGGCGGCAACGGTTTGCGGGTCATTGCGGTTGATATAGGCGGTCTGCTCCGCCTGGATGGCGGCAAGCTCGGCTTCGGCGGTATTGAGCTGGGCTTGCAGCCCGGTATTATCGGGGTCCTTCTCCAGCTGTGCCTGGAGGTCGTCCACCTCCGCCTGCTTTTCCTGCTCCTGCCGCAGCAGGTCCTGCCAGCCGGGATCGTCCTTGAGACGATCCCGGGCGCCGTCCCGCGCTTCTTTGTAGGCGGTTTGTGCGGCTTCCTGCGCATCCTTGGCATTGGTCACATCCTGCTGCAGGGCGGCTTCACTGCTGCCGATCTCCTTGAGGGTGGCTTCGGCGGTCTCCAGCGAGGCCTGGGCGGCTTTCAGCTGGGCGCGCAGCTGGGTGCGGGTAAGCTGCAGAGATTGCAGCTCGGCATATTTTACAGCGGAAAGATGGGTACGGGCGTAATCTTCACTGGCATTGTAGCTATCGCGCAGATTTACCATGTTATCGTACTGGGCCAGCACGGCCTGAATGGCCTTGACCTCCGCCGAGGTGAGGGTGGAGCCGAGGGAGGCCTGATCCTTGGCATCGGCCAGCTGCTGGGCAGCGGCCACCAGCTGGGCATAGGCGGTGCCGCTTTGCTCCTCCAGCTTCTTTTTGGCGTCGTTGATCTGCCTGCGAGAATCCTTGAGCTGCTTTTCGGCATCGGCCAGGGAGCTATCAATGGCCGCCAGTACCTTATCGTTCAACTCATCGATTTTGGCTTGATCCAGCTCCACACGAATCTGGCTTTCCACCAAACCGCTGCCGGAAACTGAGGCCACGCCATCCACCCGCTCCAGTGCCGGGATGATGGTAGAGGAGGTGAATTCCGAGAGTTCGTTCCGGGCCATATTATCGCTATCCACCGCCAATACCATGATGGGCAGCATATCGGGATTGATCTTCATGAGCACCGGGCTGCCGGCGGCCTCGGGCAGGGAGCCGGCGATCTGATCAAGGCTGGCGTTCATTTCAATCATGGCGGAATCCATGCCGGTGCCTTCCTCAAATTCCAGCACCACGATGCTGACATTTTCCTGCGAGATACTGGTGATATTCTTGACGCCGCTGGTGGTAGCCAGGGCGCTTTCCAGCGTTTTGGTCACGCTTTGCTCCACCTGCTCCGGACTGGCGCCGATGTAGGTGGTATAGGCGATGGCATAGGGCAGATCCATATTCGGCAGGAGGTCGGTGGTCATATTGATGAAGGACATGACACCGAGGATAAGCACCAGCATCACGCAGACGAATACGGTCATGGGCTTTTTGACACTGAGACGAGACAGCATAGAGGATTCTCCATTTCCGGGGGATAGATGTTCCGACCGACCGGTCGGTCGGGTATTTCTAATCTTATTTTAGCGCAAAACGGGACGAACGCAAGAGGAAAGATATTAACATTTCGTAAAGGTTATAGCATCGGCGCGGGAGAGTATGCTATAATAACCATGGACATTGCAGGAAGCTGGTTTTTGGCGGCCCCGCGCGGGAGCCTCCGGCTCCCGGAGGGCGCCCCCGCAGGGGGGCGCCCCAGCCCGGCGGAGCCAGGCACGGGGCCGCCCGAATGCCAGCCTGCACCCCCAAAGGAGGTAACCGCCATGTATCACATCCTGGTCGTGGATGACGAAGCCAAGATCCGCGAGATCATTAAAAAATACGCAGTATTCGAGGGCTATCGGGTCACCGAGGCCGCCAATGGTATGGAGGCCATCGACCTGTGCCGCACCGAGCCGTTCGATCTCATCATCATGGATGTGATGATGCCGGAGCTGGACGGCTTTTCCGCCTGCCGCGAAATCCGCAAATACAACCGCACGCCCATCATCATGCTTTCCGCCCGCGGCGAAGAATATGACCGCATCCACGGCTTCGAGCTGGGGATCGATGACTATGTGGTCAAGCCCTTTTCCCCCAAGGAGCTGATGATGCGGGTGGCCGCCATCATCAAGCGCAGCGGCGGCGAGGAAAACAACCGGTTCATCTTTGAGGGGCTGACGGTGGATTTTACCGCGCGGCTGGTTTTCATTGACGAGCAGCGCATAGAGATGTCTCCCAAGGAGTACGACCTGTTTTTCTATATGGTGCGCAACCGCGGCGTGGCCCTGACCCGCGAGCGGCTGATCCACGATGTGTGGGGCTATGATTTTTACGGCGACGACCGCACGCTGGATACCCATGTAAAGCTGCTGCGCAAGAGCCTGGGCCGGTACAGCCGGTGCATTATCACGCTAAGAGGAGTTGGGTACCGCTTTGAAACTGTGGCAGAGCCGGAAAGCGATGCAGACGGAGACGCCAACTGAGTCCTCCCCTGCCCCGCAGCATAAGCAAAGCCGTTTTTCCCACCTGGGCATCCGCTGGAGACTGGTGGGCAGCTTTGCTATGTTTGTGGCGCTGCTGCTGATGCTGCTGTGGCTTTTGCAGATCGTCTTTTTGGAGAGCTTCTACAAATCCATCAAGACCAGCTCCATTAAAAATACCGCCGAGGAAGTAGCCGCCAGCATCAATGATGAGAACTTCTACACCGAGGTGAACCGCCTGACCCGCCAGGATCTCATCTGTGTCCACATCGTGCGGGAGGACGGCACCCCGGTACTGACCTCCGGCAACCAGCCCTCCTGCATCCTGCACATGCTGCTTACCGATCAGGCGGCGCTGCTGTTCCGGCAGGCGCAGGAAAACGGCGGCACCGTGCTGGAAAACTATCAGCTCCTGGAGCTTTCCCCCGCCATGCAGAGCAAAGCAACCGCCCAGGCCGCCTCCACCGAGCAGCTGCTGTACGGCATTCTGACCACGCGCGGAGAGGACGAGGGCGCCGAGCCGGTCATGGTCATGGTGGATGCCACCATCACGCCCATCAATACCACGGTGGAAACACTGCGGGCCCAGCTGGTCATCATCACGGTCATCATGACGGCGTTTTCCATCCTGCTGGTGCTGCTGCTTTCCTCCATGATCTCCCGTCCCATCACCCGCATTACCAAAAGCGCCAAGCAGCTGGCCACCGGCGATTACGGCACGCAGTTTACCGGCGGCACCTACCGGGAGGTCACCGAGCTGGCCGACACCCTAAACTATGCCAGCCGGGAGCTGAGCAAGGTGGAACATCTGCGGCAGGAGTTCATCGCCAATGTGAGCCACGACCTGCGCACCCCGCTGACCATGATTACCGGCTATGCCGAGGTAATGCGCGATCTGCCGGGTGAAAATACCCCGGAAAATGTGCAGATCATCATAGATGAGGCCCGCCGGCTGACTGATTTGGTCAATGATTTGCTGAATCTTTCCCGGCTACAAAGTGGCGCGCAGACCCCCGAACCGGAGCCGCTCAATCTCACCAAGATGATCCGCGGCATTATGGGGCGGTACGCCAAGCTGGTGCTGCATGACGGCTACGCCATCACGCTGGAAGCGGACGGCGACGCCATGGTGATGGCCGACCGGCTGCGCATGACCCAAGTGCTGTATAATCTCATCAATAACGCCATCAACTATGCCGGGGCCGACCGGGCCGTACTGGTGCGCCAGACCATCGAGAATGGGACTGTGAAGGTGGAGGTCATCGACCACGGCGAAGGCATTCCGGCCGAGAGCCTGCCCTATGTGTGGGACCGCTACTACAAGGTGGATAAAAACCACCGCCGCTCCACCGTGGGGGCCGGGCTGGGACTTTCCATTGTAAAGGGCGTGCTGGAGGCCCACGGCGCCGAATACGGCGTAGCCAGCACCCTGGGCGAGGGCAGCGATTTCTGGTTCCGGCTGCCGCTGCTGCCGCCCGATGCCGCTTTAACCGCCGAAAGTGAAGAAAATCATTCCGATTTTTCCTGATTTCTTCACACAGCCATCACATTGGCCGTATATGATAAAGGTGTGGAATAAATAAGGGCGCACAGCCCGGCCGAAGGTTTTTCTTTCTCCTCCTTATCTTCATCCTTCTTTATACTTTTTCGTTTTGTCCTCATTTTCTTTTCCCTTCGGCTCATTCCCCAAGCTCCTGCGCCGGCTGCAAACGGCCGCAGGAAACAGTTTTACCAGGAGCTCCCGCACTGTAACAGGTGCGGGAGTTTTTTTGTGTTCTTTAATATTTTATGAATTCACCGTGAACTGCGTTGACTATATAGGGGCAAAATGGTATGCTGACTGTATTAGCTCCAGTAGTACAGTTTGCTGCAAAGTTTTTTTGCATTTTTTGTTTTTGGATGCAATAAAATCCATCAAACTGTACACTTATTTTAGTGAAATATGATTTTTCTGCGAGAGGGGGAAAAAATGTGCAATACATGGTGGAGACCAAAAATCTCCGCAAGGTGTACCGGACCGGCGATGAAAAGGTAGTCGCTCTGGATAATATCGACCTGACCATCGAGCAGGGGCAGGTGTGCTGTATACTGGGTACCTCCGGCAGCGGTAAATCCACCCTGCTGAACCAGCTGGCCGGGCTGGAAAAGCCCACCCGCGGCACGGTAAAAATCAAGGGAGAGCTGATCTCCAAGATGAGCGAAAAACAGCTGGCGGTGTTCCGGCAGAAGCACATCGGATTTGTGTTCCAGTCCTACAATCTCATTCAGGGGATGACCGCTGTGGAAAATGTGGCCATGCCGCTGATGTTCCGCCGAGTGTCCCGCAAAAAGCGTGAGGAAGCCGCCCGTGAAATGCTAAAGCAGGTGGGACTGGGCGAGCGCATGGACCACCGTCCCAATGAAATGAGCGGCGGCCAGCAGCAGCGCGTGGGCATTGCCCGCGCCTTTGTTACCAATCCCGAGGTGGTATTTGCTGATGAGCCCACCGGCAACCTGGATACCAAAACGACCAAAGAGGTCATGGAGATGTTCCTGCGGTTTGCCCGGGAAAAGGGCACCACGATCATACTGGTGACACATGACCGCAGCCTGGCAGAATACTGCGACCGCATCGTGACCATCTCGGATGGACGCATCATTTCCAATGAGGACCACCGCAATCCCAAGGTGATCCAAGAACCTCCCGCCGCCCCTGCCGAGGAGCTGCCGGAGAAGCTGCACTTTACCGATAACACACTGGCCGCCGGCCAAGGAGGAGTATGACCGTGAAAAAGATGAGCAAGATCCTGACATTTATTCTGGTGCTGGCCATGGTGCTGGGCACCGTGGCGATGGCGGCTGACCCGCCCTACACCATTACTGCTGCCCCCGGCTCTTTGGCAAACGGCAGTATCTCCCTCAAGTATAATACTGCTATAGAAGGTACTACCGGAACTGCAACTTTTGCCCTTAATAGCACCACTATGTCAAAGGCATTGCCCAATGATGTTAAAAAGGTTACTGTGTCTTTTATTCCAAACCCCGGTTATGAGTTTGTAAGTGCCAAAGACGGCAACAACAATGCTATCGCAGACTTTGCTGAAATTGCATTGACCGAAAGCATTACCATCACCCCCGTATTCCGTGAAAAGCAGAGCCTTGGCGGGGAAAAAACGGTCGATAGCTTCCGGCTGGATGCCATCTGCAACGGCTACTCCAATTGGCAGGCATATCATAAGGATACGACCAACAATAAAAAGTACACCAAGTACCCCGGCTCCCCTAAAGATAATGTCACTCCCAGTTCCGAAATCACCAAGGGGAACTATGTCGATTTGACCCTGTACGTGACCGATAATGATTTCTTGTCCTTAACCCAAAAAGACGGCTATGACGCAAATAAGTTTTCCGTTACCACCCCCGGTGACAGCAGCTTCCTCGCAGGCGGCTCCGGCTATTACGGCTCCGCTATTAAGTCGGAGGCAAATATCAGCATTTGGAAGGTGAACGATACGCCCAAGGGGATGCTCATTGAGCTGACCGGCGTGTACTATGTGGGCGGCAATGATAACACCCTCAAGCTCATTGTGACGCAGGGCAACTACAATGCCATCCTTTCCTGCAAGATCGACAATGCGACCATCGTGCCAGAAAAGGAAAACGACAAAAAGCCGGATGAGGAGACTACCGCAGCGCAGCCCTATGTCATCATCAGCAGCTACAGCTACGGCAAGGGTGACCTGGTGGCCGGCGAGACCCGCAACATCACCATGACCTTCCGCAATACCAGCAAGACCATGGCCGTGGAAAACATGATGGTGACCATGACCCTGCCCGATGCCATGATGCTGACCAGCAGCTCCAATTCCTTCTACATCGAATCGCTGGCAGCCGAGGGCACCATCACCAAGACCGTGAATGTGACCGTGAAGCCCACTGCGGCGGCCCAGTCCCATTCCATGACCGTTGATTTTACCTATGACTACCTGGATAACGGCGTGCGCCGCAATGCCAAGACCACCGAGACCATCAGCATGCCGGTGCTGCAGGTGGACCGCTTTACCGTGACCGGCATCGACCTGCCCCAACAGATCTTCATTGGCGAGGAAAATAACCTCTCCGTCAACTTCGTCAATAAGAGCCGTACCGATATCTACAATCTTTCCGCCAAGCTGAACTGCGAGGGGCTTTCCAATAACGGCGAGGAGCAGTATCTGGGCAATCTTGCCTCCGGCACCACCTCCAGCGCCGATTTCTACATCACCGGGAATGAAAAGGGCGAGCTGGTGGGTGAGGTCATCATCACCTACGAGGATACCAACATGAACCAGCGCACCGTTTCGGTGCCCTTTACCACGCAGGTGACCAGCTACGAGGATGTATGGGGTCCCAGCAATCCCAGCGTCGACCCCGGTATGGATCCCGGCACTGACCCCGGCATGGAAGAGCCTGCGGGTTTCCCGTGGTTCTGGGTCATCGGTGGTGTGGCGGTAGTGGCTGCCGGCGTATTTGTGTACCTGAAGCTGCGTAAAAATAAAAAGGAGAGCGTAGACGAAGATGAGGATATCTGACCTTCTGAGCGTCTGCCTGCGAAACCTGACCCGCCGCCGGGTGCGTACCGCCCTGACCGTTATCGGCGTTGTCATCGGCGTGTGCGCCATCATCTTGATGGTCTCACTCGGCATCGGTGCGCGGGAATCCATGATGCAGATGCTGCAAGAGTGGGGCGATCTTACCATCATCAATGTCTACAATTACGGTGGAGGCGAGACCAAGCTGGACGATAAAGCCCTCTCCAAAATACAGGCGATGGATAATGTACAGATCGCGACCCCGTTTTACAGCAGCCGGGTCAGTTTCCGGCTGAAATCCCGCAACGGGCGCTATGCGGCCTATACCAATATCATCGGCATCTACCCCGAGGCGTTTGACGCTCTCGGCTATAAATTGAGCGACGGCACCTCCTTCGCAGACAGCAAAAAGGATTACAGCATGGTGGCGGGCGCCAATGTGGCGTATTCCTTCCGGGATACCAAGAAAAAACGCAATAACTATGTGGATCGCAACCAGACCGACGCCATGGGCAACCCCAAAAAGCCCTTTGTGGATATGATGAAGGATAAGCTGGTTTTGTACAGCGAAAGCTATGACAACAACGGCAACCTGAAAAAGGGCCTGGAGGTCACCCCCAATGTGACCGGCGTGATGGTGGAGGACTGGAACAAGGGCTGGGAGACCAGTGAGTGCCTCCTGATGGACATCAACCAGCTGAAGGCGCTGGAGCAGAAATACTATAAGATCAGCGGTGAAAAGGCTCCAGACACCACCAACTATGATGAGGTACGGGTCAAGTGCGTAGACGCTGCATCGGTTGCCGCAGTGCAGCAGTCCATCACCGATATGGGCTTCCAGTGCTCCTCGATGGAGGACACCCGCAAATACTTTGATGAGCAGCTTACCATGATCCAGACGATGCTGGGCGGTCTGGCGGCTATCTCTCTGTTTGTCGCTGCCATCGGCATCGCCAACACCATGGTCATGTCCATCTATGAGCGCACCAAGGAGATCGGCGTCATGAAGGTGCTGGGCGCCGAGCTGGGTGCCATTCGCGCCATGTTCCTCACCGAATCCGCTATGATCGGTCTGATCGGCGGCGTGGTGGGCGTTGGGCTCAGCTTCCTGATCAGCTATCTGTTAAACAATGTGCCGATCGTAGCAAACCTTCTGGCATCGCTGGGGCTCAGCTTCGGCAACGGCGGGGCGGTTTCCATCATTCCGTGGTGGCTGGTGCTGCTGGCAATGGTCTTTTCGATGATGGTCGGCGTTGTTTTCGGTTTTATCCCTGCCAACAGCGCTGTTAAGATCTCCGCTTTGGAGGCCATTCGGCACGACTAAACCTACTGCAATGAAAAAGCCCCTTCGGGGGCTTTTCTCTTTGTGCCGCCCGTGGTATAATTTGAGACAGAACCGGACTGGGCGGCACAGGGCGCGGGGCGCTCCGGCTGCGCCGGAGCCACGGCCCGTAGGGCCGTGTAAGGCCGCCCGCAGGGCGGCCTGCCCCGCGCCCCCATACCTGCCCGCTGCATCCACTCTGCCAAGGAGGGAAACACCATGCCACACGATCTGCAAGCCAGCCTTGCCGCCTATCGGCCCTACAATGAGCAGGAGCAGCACGATCTGCCGCTGCTGCTGGCCGCGCTAAAGCAGCCGGATAGCTTTACCCGGCAGAATGAAACCGCCCATTTTACTGCATCAGCCTGGGTGGTGAACCCCGCGCGGAATAAGGTGCTGATGATCTATCACAACATCTACAATAGCTGGAGCTGGACCGGCGGCCATGCCGATGGAGAGACCGACCTTTTGGCGGTCGCGCTGCGGGAGGTAGCCGAGGAAACCGGACTGCAAACGCTCCGCCCCGTCAGTCGTGAACTGTTCTCGGTCGAGATTCTTACCGTGGATGGACACGAAAAACGAGGGCGGTATGTCCCCTCCCACCTGCATCTCAATTGCACCTATCTCATCGAAGCCGATGATACCGAGCCGCTGCGGGTAAAGCCCGATGAAAACAGCGGTGTGCGGTGGTTCGCCCCGCGAGAGGCGCTGGCCGCCTGCACCGAACCCTGGATGCGCGACCGTATCTACCAAAAGCTCATCGAAAAAAACACCCAGTATAAATAAAAGGAGGGACTGTCATGAAGCCGCATGAAACCACCGCCCAGTGCGTGGAGCGCAAGCTGGGGCGCAAGCTCCGCCTCATCCGCGTGGCGCGCGGGGAGGAACCTGCCGATATCGTATTCAAAAACGCCACCTATCTCAATGTGTTCAGCAATGACTTCTGCCATGGGGATATCGCTGTTTCCGATGGGCTCATCGCCGGCATCGGCAGCTACCACGGCAGCAAAGAGGTGGATGTCTCCGGCAGCTTTGTCTGCCCCGGCCTCATCGATGCCCACATCCACCTGGAAAGCAGCCTGGTTTCCCCTGCCGAGTTTGCCCGAGCGGTCATCCGCCACGGTACCACCACTGTCATCACCGATCCGCACGAGATCGCCAATGTCATGGGAGTGGATGGCATCCGCTATATGCTGGAGGCCACCGAGGGCCTGCCGGTGGATGTCCACTTTATGCTGCCCAGCTGCGTGCCCGCCACGCCGTTGGATGAAAGCGGCTGCACGCTGGATTATCAGGCCATCGATGACCTGTATGACCACTCTAGAGTTCTTGGCCTGGCGGAAATGATGAACTATGTCGGTGTCATCAATGGCGACCCAGCAGTCATCAGCAAAATCCTGGCCAGTCAGGCCCACCACAAAAAAATCGATGGCCACGCACCCGATCTCTCCGGCGCCGATCTCAACGCCTATATCGCCGCCGGCGTCTATTCCGATCACGAGTGCAGCACCTGCCAGAATGCGCTGGAAAAGCTGCAGCTCGGCCAGTTCATCATGATACGGGAGGGCACCGCCGCCCAGAATCTGCGGGCACTCCTGCCGCTGCTCAATCAGCAGTACTACTCCCGGTGCATGTTTGCCACCGATGATAAACACCCCCTGGATCTTTTGCAGGGCGGCCACATCGATTATATCATCCGGGAAGCCATTGCCTGCGGCGTTGATCCCATCATTGCCATCAAGGTGGCCAGCCATCAGGCAGCCCGCTATTTCCTGATGAACAACAAAGGCGCCATCGCCCCCGGCTACCTGGCCGACCTGGTGGTCTTCGATAACTTCCGTCACTTCAATATCCAGGAGGTGTATAAGCGCGGCCGCTGCGTCTTTGCGGATGGCGAGGTTCTACCCTTTGACGCGCCCGCGGTGGAGCCCAGCCTTTCCCGCCGCGCGCACGAGACCTTCCGCATTGCGCCGGTCACGCCGCAGCAGCTGGCCGCCGGAGATCTGCCGGTCATCGGCATCGTCCCGGGCGAAATCATCACCCAGAACCTTGGCCGGGCGGCTGCCCCCGATCCCACCCATGATATCCTAAAGATCGCCGTAGCGGAGCGCCACCATGGCACCGGGCACATTGGCCTGGGATACATTAAAGGTTACGGCCTGCGGCAGGGCGCTGTGGCCACCAGCTTTGCCCACGATTCCCATAATATCATCGCCGTGGGCGCCGATGACGCCGACCTGGCCTTTGCCATCAACCGCATTGCCGAAATGCAGGGCGGCACCGTAGTCGTGCACGAGGGCAAGGTCATCGCTGAGCTGCCGCTGCCGGTGGCTGGCCTAATGAGTGACGCCCCGCTGGAGGAGGTAAACGACCTGCTGGAGCAGGCCAAGGCCGCCGCCCACCGCATGGGTGTTTCCCCGGGCATCGATCCCTTTATGACCCTTTCCTTTATGAGCCTGCCGGTCATTCCCGCCCTCAAGATCACCACCCACGGGGTCTTTGATGTGGAACAGTGGAAATACATCTGATTTTTCTTGCAGAGCCGTGTCCTTCCCCCCTGTGGGGCGGGCACGGCTTTTCCATTTAGGGCTTTTTGCAGGGGGCATGGCGGGCGCCCGCGCCCTATCTCGCCTCCATTTGTGTACCTCCTCCAAAAACAAATGCCAATCCCCTGTAAACATTGTCTTTCCTTTCGCCCTTTTATGTGCTAAAATATTGCATTATAAGGAGCGTTCCACCGATACGGTCGGGCCAGCCCTTCCGGGCAGCCCTCCCCCGCTCCGGTACGCCCCTGCCAAATCTCTGCAAAAGGAGTGACAGTGTGTGAATTTTTCCGTCAATAGCCCCATCCTGTTCGTGCTGGCCGGTGTTATCATCCTGGCCGTGCTGGCGCAGTCGGTGTTCTTCCTGGTGCGGGCCATCCGCCGCAGTAAGGAGATCGGCATGGACCAGCAAAAGCTGCGCAAGACCATGGTCACCGCCGGCGTTTTCACCATCGCCCCGGCCGTCGCCATCGTCATCAGCGTCATCACCCTCTCCAAGGACCTCGGCCTGCCGCTGCCCTGGCTGCGCCTTTCGGTGGTCGGCTCCCTCTCCTACGAGACCATTGCCGCCACCAATGCCGAAAGCGCCATGGGCCTCACCTTCGGGCAGGTTTCCGCCCTTACCGCTTCCCAGTATGTCACCATCGCCTGGGTCATGACCATCAGCATCATGCTGGGCATCTGGCTGGTACCGCTCATCGGTAAAAAGTTGCAGGGCGGCATGACCAAGATAGAAAACCGTGATAAGCGCTGGGGCGATATCCTCTCCTCCGCCCTGTTCATCGGTATGATCGCCGCTTTCCTCGGCTATGTGTTCTGCGATTTCGGCACCATCTTCCACGGCGATCCCTCCGGCCTTATCCCGGTATGCGTTATGATCGTTTCCGCCGTTATTATGGCGCTGTGCGGCCTTATCATGAAAAAAACCGGCTGGCACTGGGTAGGCGATTACGCCCTGCCGATGAGTCTTATTCTCGGCATGGCCTCCGCCATTCCCATCACCGGCTGGCTGTCCTAAGGGAAAGGAGGATCACACCATGAAAAAGGCAAATATGACTTATATGGATTCCGTCCATCACTACGGCCGCGTCTGGAACCTTTCGATGATGGTTCTGCTGCTGATGTTCCCCGCCGCCGTCTCTATCATCTTCCACGCCCCTGCCGATGGCAAGGGCCTCCTGATGGGCCTCATCGCCACCGCCCCCATGTACTGGGCGGTCGGATTTATTGAAACGCTGACCTATGTGCCCATGCTGGGCGCAGGCGGCAGCTACCTCTCCTTCGTCACCGGCAATATCAGTAATCTCAAGCTCCCCTGTGCCCTCAACGCCCTGGAGCAGGCCGATGTGAAAGCCAACAGCGAGGAAGGCGAGATCGTTTCCACCGTGGCCATTGCCGTTTCCAGCATCGTCACCACCGTCATCATCATTCTGGGCGTCATTCTCATCATCCCGCTCACCCCGGTGCTGGAAAGCCCCGCCCTAGCCCCCGCCTTCGCGCAGATCCTGCCCGCCCTGTTCGGCGGCCTGGGTGTGGTGTTCATCTCAAAGAACGCCAAGCTCTCCATCGCCCCCATCTGCCTGATGCTGGTTCTCTTCATCTTCGTTCCCGCCCTCAATTCCAGCACCGTCGGCATTATGGTGCCGGTCAGCGTGCTGTTCACCGTGGGGGTGGCCCGCATCCTGTATAAAAAGGGGATCCTGTGATCCCATAAAATACTGCAAGGAGGTTTTCTGTCATGATCGTTCTGTATATCATATTGGCCGTTCTCGTCCTGCTGCTGGCTGTGGTGCTGCTGCGCACCGCGGCGTTCCACCCCAAGGCCGAAGCTTTCAGAACCTATGCCCCCGTTGAGTTTGACCGCGAAGCCGCTGTCGGCAATCTGCAGCAGCTGATCCGCTGCCGCACCGTCAGCTACACCGATGCCTCCAAGGAGGACCCGGCGGAATTCGAAAAGCTCATCGCCCTGCTGCCGGAATTATATCCCCATGTCTACGAAAAATGCACCCTCACCCGCCTGCCGGACCGCGGCCTGCTGTTCTACTGGGCGGGCAAGGCCCACGATGAGGCTTCGGTCATGATGGCGCACTTTGATGTTGTCCCGGTGGAGGAGGAGAACTGGAAAAAGCCCCCCTTCGAGGGCATCATTGAGGACGGCGTGCTGTGGGGCCGCGGCACCCTTGATACCAAGGTCACCTTTAACGGCGTGCTGACTGCCGCCGATCATCTGATTGCGCAAGGCTTCCAGCCGGAGCAGGACATTTACTTTGCCTTCTCCGGTCAGGAGGAGATCAACGGCCCCGGCGCCGTCAATATCGTCCACTGGTTCCAGGAGCACAATATCAATATCCAGCTGGTGGTGGATGAAGGCGGCGCGGTGGTCGAAGATGTCTTCCCCGGCGTCAAGCAGCCCTGCGCGCTCATCGGTATTGCCGAAAAGGGCATGATGAACCTGGAGTACAGCGTTTCCTCCGCCGGCGGTCACGCCTCCGCCCCCAAGCCCCACACCCCCGTGGGCGTACTGGCGGATGCCTGCTGCAAGGTGGAAAATCACCCCTTTGCCATGCACATCACCGCCCCGGCTGCCAAGATGTTTGATACCCTCGGCCGCCACTCCACCTTCCTTTACCGCATGATCTTCGCCAACCTGTGGCTGTTCGGCGGTATTCTGGATAACCTGTGCAAAAAGCAGGGCGGCGAGCTGAACGCCCTGATGCGCACCACCGTCGCCTTTACCCAGATGCAGGGCAGCAAGGCCAGCAATGTCATCCCGCCCAGCGCCTCCATGGTCAGCAACATGCGGCTTAATCCCGCCGATACCATGGAGAGCGCCATGGAATACATCCGCGGGGTCATCGGCAATGACGCCGTCAAGCTCCGCTGCGTCGAGGGCATGAACCCCAGTCCCATCAGTGAGACCGACTGCCCCGCGTGGGATAAGGTCGCTTCCGCCGTGGCAGGCACATGGCAAGGCTCCCTTGTCTCCCCGTACTTGATGGTACAGTGCAGCGACAGCCGCCATTACGGTCCTGTCAGCAACCATGTTTACCGCTTCTCCGCCATGGATCTCACCGCCGAGGAGCGCAGCACCATCCACGGCAACAATGAGCGCATCCGCACCGAGGTCATCGGCCGTGCGGTGGAGTTCTACATCCGCCTGATGAGCCAGTGCTGACCCCATAACGCCATAAAATCACCCCCGACCGTTTTGGCCGGGGGTGTTTTCCATGCTTTTATTTATTTTGCGGTAGAAGCAGAGTAATATATCACACCGACCCCTGCTACCCATGTATCGCCGCTGTCGCTGCACTCACCAAGCTTTTCACCCTGCTTTACCGTATCGCCGGGCTTCAGTGTCACATTTTTCAGGTGTCCATACAGGATCGCGCTGCCGTCCTCATGCCGGATCAATACCGGCTGCCTGCCCATAAGACCGATCCATCGTTCCTTATACTCCGGCGGAGTCTGTTCCACCACGCCGTCTCGCATGGCCACCGCCGCAGTCCCGGCCGGCGCTTCAAAAAGGCGGTAGGTAGGACAGCTTGTCCCTATTACTCCTTGGGTCATTGTTCTGTTTTTCACAGGGGCAATATATGCGCTGTCCTCTGTCCATTCCACGGTCTCCATCGGCAGAACAGGGTTCTCGTACGCGTTATGTCCCACCGTAAAGCCCGTCACGGTTCCGTCCCGGGCGGTCTTCAGCGTTATATCCTCCTCCCGCACCAGACTGAACTCAATGCCGAAAACTCCCGAAGAACCGTTTCCGAAATTTCCGCTGTCTCCCGTTGTTCCCAGCTGCGTATAAGCGATCACTTCATCGCCTGCCTGCACATAAAGCTCCTCGCAATGGGCATATACCGCATACAGTCCGTCTTCCTGCCGTATCAGGATGCACCGGCCCATTCCCTGGTTCCAGCCCTTCTCCACAGTATATACGACCGTTCCGGCCTGCAGTGCGGTAAACGGGGTCCCTTTCTGTCGGCTGTAGAATGCCGTCACACCCCGAACCGGCTCCTCAAGTCTGTATCCGGCAAACGGCTCCCTGTAATAATATCGGTCAAATATCTCCTCAAAAGCCGGTTCGTCCTCCGCTGCGGGGGATTGCCGCAAAAGGTTGACTCCGCCGCAGTAGATCGCCTCGATCTCCTCCGGCGCTATGGCCCTGCAGAATATCATCTTCATTTCTGTTTTTCTTGCCGTTTGATTCCCGTCTCTGCTTCTCAACTCGACCTCCGTGCCGTCTTTCAAATACACAGCCCAGCCCTGCGACAGGTCTATCAGTCGGTCTACCGTAATCTCCATCGAGACCGAAGAGCATTTCACCGTTACGCCCTCCGCTGCATCCAGCCCCACACTCTCCACCGTCTGCGGGATATCAAAGCTGACCTCCCATTCGGCGTCATACTCCGGCACCCGCTGCCATCTTCCCGGCTGGATAAATTGCAGGTTCGGCAGCTCCTCCTCCGCCACATCATAATAGTACACACTATAGTAAGAGCCATCATGCCCGCCGACATTATCTACTCTTTCCCCTGTGCTGTCGCAAAGAACTCCAAAGTGCGGACTGTCCGGTTCATAGCGATCCTCCCTATAGCGCGAAAAAACATACAGCCTGCCATCTTCATAGTACGCCATATCAATGGTTTGCACCACTTCTCCATCGGTGTTGCGCACCTCATAGCCGCCCTCACCGTCACTTATCATCTGCGGGTAGTCCGAGATCCACTCGTCAAGATCTACCCCCTTGCACACGGCGCTGTCGCACAGCGCTTTCATATCCACCTTCGCAATAAAGGTATCTCCTGTCCGTTCCAGATGTCCCAGCCCGCTTACCCGCAGGTGGGCAGTGCTGCCCCGCATGGCGTCGTTCCAGTCCGCCACCAGATAGCCGCACAGAATATTGCTCTTTTCCTTGGGGGGCTGCGCCGAGAAGATCACCCCGCCGCCTGCATCCACACTCGCCTCCCCGAAGTCCAGCCAGCCATCCACGGTGCTCCTCTCATCAAAGATCGCCGCGGGTGCCTGCATCTCCCACAGCAGGTACAGCACCCGTTCATCCGCCAGCGCCTCCGTCACCGTAAAGGTGATGTCCCCGGCATCCACCTGCACCGCCAGCGGCTCGGTGTTTTCCTCCACTCCCTTGGTCGGGGTACCCAGTATGTCTTTCCAGCCAAAGTATTTCCCCGCCGCCACCGCCGTAGCGGTCAGCAGCACCACAGCGGCCGCCAGAGGCAGTACCCGCCGCAGCCACAGCACCCTGTTTCCCTTGCGGGGAATGCTCGCTTCCTCTATCATATCTGCCGGGACCTCGCCCAGCAGCTCCCACAGTTCCTTTCGCTTCATAGCGTAATCTCCTCCTTTTCCAGCTCGTTGCGCAGGTCGCGCCGCAGCCGCTCCAGTATGCTCCTGGCCCGCCGCGGGGAAATGCCGCTGTGTGCAGCCGCCGTTTTTACCGGCTCCGCCCACCAGTACCGCCGGAGGAACAGTATCCGTTCCTCCGGGGTCAGTCCCCGCAAAAAGCGCTCCAGCGCTGCCGCTATGGCCCTGCGCTCCCAATGCTGCTCCGGGGTGTCCCGGTCGGGCAGCATCTCGCCCAGCTCCTCCCAGATCAGCGTCATTTCTCCGCCGCCCCGTTTCAAGCGGTTCTGTTTTTGCAGCCGGTTCAGCGCCAAATTGCGGGTAATGCGCCCCAGGTAGGCCGCCAGGCTTCTCGGCTCCTCCGGCGGGATACTGTTCCATGCGCGGTGCCATGTATCGTTCACACATTCTTCGGCGTCCTGCCTGTTCCGCAGGATATTTCGGGCGATGGTGCCGCACAGGGCGCCGTACTGCCGCTCGGTTTCGGTTAAAGCTGTTTCGCTTCGTTCCCTGTACAGCCGCAGAATTTCCTCGTCCTTCATGCTCCTGCCTCCTTTCGTTTGGGTTGAAGTACTTCACCCTTATTGACCGCGTTTTTTCTCCCCCGGCCGGCTCTTTTCAGAGTCTTTCTATCCGCGCACCACGGTGGGCGCCCCTCCGCTTTTGTCGTGCTGACCCTGACGGGCAGCCCTCCCCGCTGCGGCGCGCCCGCCTTCCCACTGTCCCCATCTTTCGGGTTATTAAAAAAGCCCGCCAAGCGGCAGGCTTTCTTTTTTCTCAATAAAACTTCAGTAAATTGGTGTAATGCTCCGGCAGCACAATACCCTCGGTGGTGTGCACCCGCATTCCATCGCGGAACACCAGCATAGTGGGCAGGTCCTTCACATGGAAGCGCTCCCCCAGCGCGATATCATCGGTCACATTGATGCGGCACACCTTCACATCGTATTGCTCCGCCTCCATCAAAAATTTCTGATAGACCGGCTCCATGGCCGCCGCAAAGGGGCTGAACCCCGCCGTAAAGTACAGGTAGGTCTTGCCCTCCCGGGTGATGCTATCCACATTTTTGCTGTTTATCTCCACCATCTGCATGGTCAGTCACTCCTTTTCGCTGTGAATTCCGTCCCTATTTTACCACGATTCTGCCCAAAAGAAAACCTTTTCCCGGCGAATTTCGCTCATTTGCTTGCATTCCTACCCAAAACAATGTAACATAGAAGTACCAAGAAACTTCTTTTAGGAGGTCTGTCACATGGGCAAGTTTGTTATGAAGGAAACCAAAAACGGCGGCGTTAAGTTCGACCTGAAAGCCGGCAACGGCGAAGTCATCGCCACCTCCGAGGCATATTCCGGCGATGCCGCCTGCAAAAAGGGCATCGAGAGCGTGCGTAAAAATGCCGTAGAAGCCAAGCTGGAAGACCAGACCGTTGAGGGCTTCGAGACCGTCACCAACCCCAAGTTTGAGGTTTACACCGATAAAGCCGGTGAGTTCCGCTTCCGCCTCAAGGCCCGCAATGGCGAGATCATCGCCACCTCCGAGGGCTACAAGGCCAAGGCCAGCTGCCTCAATGGCATTGAGAGCGTCCGCAAGAATGCCCCTGACGCCCCCATTGTAGTAGCCGAATAAGTTTTTCCCGCCAAAAGAGCGGCCCCACCGCAGGGGTCGCTTTTTCTGCCTTCCGGCCGGTTTGCGCGGCCCGCAAGCTTACGGCCCGCAGGGCACCCCGGCTTCGCCGGGGTTAGGCGGCCTTCGGCCGCCAACGGCCGCCTGCGGCGGCCGGCCCTGCGGGCCCCCTCTCCCCACCAGGGTTTCTCTTCCATCCCATCAAAAAGCGGCCCCTCCCGGAGCCGCTTTTCTTTTATTCTCTGTTAAATTCCGTCAGCCGCAGGCCCTCGTTGCGCTCCAGCGCCCACTGGATATTCCACTCGCTCGCAAAGAGCAGCAGGTTGTTGCCCTTCAGATCCTGCACCCACTTGGTGTCACTGGTCAGCGTCATGGTCTTGGGGTCGGCGTCGCGGCTTGCGATCCACCGGATATACCCATAGGGCAGGTCGCTGCGGCGGATCGCCACACCGTACTCGTTCTTCAGCCGGTATTCCAGCACCTCAAACTGCAGCACACCTACCACACCCACGATCACACGCTCCATGCCGCCGCCCGGCTCGGTAAAGATCTGGATGGCGCCCTCCTGCGCGATCTGGGTAATGCCCTTTACAAACTGCTTGCGCTTCAGGGTGTCCACCTGCTCTATCGCCGCAAAATGCTCCGGCGCAAAGGTAGGAATTCCCTCGAACTGCACCTTCATTTTGGGATCGCACACCGTATCCCCGATGGAGAAAATGCCGGGGTCGAACACCCCGATGATATCGCCGGCATAC
>ERZ857984.980-NODE-980-length-27717-cov-24.308944_pt1 | contig 27717 bp, 21 predicted proteins | sample MGYA00519914_ERZ857984 | MGnify/ENA primary metagenome ERZ857984 (study PRJEB31778, sample SAMEA3449417) | human gut metagenome | biome: human gut; feature: human-associated habitat; material: faeces | place: United Kingdom | collected 2010/2012 ... | reverse complement strand
TTCACTGCGGCACTGCCCCAGTGCCGCCGGGCGAATCTCACCTGCTCCGCCAACAACAAAAGGACACCCCCGCGGTGTCCTTTTGCTATGATAGCTATGATTTTTACACTCGCAGTCGAAGGAAGCTATGGCCTCTTTATGCTAAAATGCCTATATAATTATATATAAAAGGGGAACAAATCTAATGAAGAAGATACTTTCGCTCCTGCTGGTCATGTTGTTTATTTTGGCCATGGAAGTAGGCGTCTATGCGGAAGATAACGACGACGTCGAATTTACCAGCCTTGCCGGGGACCAAAATATTTACATAGAAAAGATCGACGGGCAATCCAGCCTGACCGTTCCCAAAACGCTGGATCACACGAGCAACGACAACGCGATAACCATAAGCTATAATCTTGATAAGGGAAAATGGGCTGACGCTTATTTTAACCATTCGGAAGACAAGCATATATTTGTTGATATTTACATAAAGAACCTGCCTGCAAACACCGTGCAGTACGGCATCTGCGGCACGAGATATGCCGATCCCACATCTGCTGACTATGAAGGCAAGATCGAAGATAACAAGACCACAATAAAGTCGCTTTCCCTTTATGATGTAGAAGACCGTGACAGTTCCGGCAACCCCATGGTACACCATAGTTTCAGCATCGCTGACGTTACACATGACGGCAATAACGTCATAGTTATCCCCTCTGAAAAAAGGCACGCCTTCCTGCTGAAGCTATTGGATAGTAACGGCAATATGACATACCACACCATACAGTACCGTGTAAATCACACCTCGACCGAAGCCTTCAAGATAGCCAACTCGCAGCCCGGCGAGGGCAGGATAGTGCCTGATAATGGAGCCTATATAAAAAGTTCAAATTATGTAGACGGCACGTTATCATATCTTATAGACGATAGCATTGAAGTCGTCCCAAAAATAACGACAACACTCCTTCCGCCCAGCGACGGTGCGGTCTGGGCCGAGGTAAAGTCCTCCAATAACTATGAACCGCTTTACTATAATGACGTAAAAAATGGCGTGCCTCTCATCCACTCTTTTAATGCCGAGGGCAAAAATCAGGAGACCTTCCATATAAAGTGGTTCAACGGTGCCGACGCCGTTATCAAGAACGAGATGCTCACTATCTTTTCCTCAAATATAAATAAATTCTGGATGGAGGAAAGGTGGGTTCCTGCCGGCAGCGGGGACACTGCTCTGGACGCCGCCTTTGCAGAGGAAACCGGCCTCAGCGAAAGCTTCATTAACTACGATCCCGACAAGGGCCTTTGGACGTTTGAAATACCTGAAGGTGAGGATATATCCGCCCTCGACAAAAACAAGCTGGGAGGAAACGACGGCTACCTCGACAAAAACAAGCCCTTTTTCATCCGGGGGCCGGAGGGCGCAGTATCGGTAAAGTCCTCAAGCTGGCATTCTCCCCTTTATGACAGCAATAAGGCGGATTCCGCCCAACGCGCCATTAAGCCCCACACTGATACGTTTACTGACGAATCCGGCCGCCTATGCGCCCGCTATGGTTTCTCCGCCTTTCTGAACTGCGCCACGCTGCAAGGCACCGATCTTTCCATATTCACAGTGGACAGGACCATGACGGGCTATGCGGATCTTATCGTCCTGCAATGGTACGATGAGAATGACGAACTGATAAAAATAAAAGACAAGGACGGCAATGAGAAGGACGGCAACTATATATATCTTGAAAAGAAGCCGTATGTTAAAGCCACAACTACCGCGGTTCAGGGAAATATAGGATCGCAAGTGAGCAAGGCTACCCTGATCATAGCAGGCGGCAGCGGCAGCTTTAAGTTTAAGGCAGAGTATCCCATGCAGGAGCAGGCGGACGCCAACAACAGCACGAAGTACCTGTACATGAAGCTGACCTATATGGACAGCAACGGAAACGAGATACAGCCCGCCCCCGGCAGTAAAGCAACGGTATACCTTCCCTATCCCGCCGGCACCAGCTATGAAAGCCATAAGGACGTCGCCTTTACGCTTTATCACTACAAGGACGAGAACCATACGTATAAAGAGGAAATAACGCTTACCCCGACCCCATACGGCCTTATGTTTGAAACCTACAGCTTCTCCCCATTCCTCCTCAGCTACACGCTCCCCGCGGGCAGCGCGGAAAATCCCGACACGCCCGGCAGCACTGGCGACAGCTATTATCCATCATACCATGGCCCGGTACAGCCGGTGCTGGTTCTCCCCCCTAAGACCGGAGACATCACGTTCTTCGGCTGGCTGCGGGCTATGCTCGGCGTGGACTGAAAAAATTCATGATATTCATACCGCTTTGGGCGGGGGTTCTCCCCCGCCTTATTCATACACCTCTTTCTTTAGCACGCCTATATATGGCAGGTTGCGGTAATGGCCCGCATAGTCCAGACCGTAGCCCACCACGAACTCGTCAGGTATGTCAAAGCCCACCGCGTCCGCGCCTATCCCGCCCCCATGGCAGGGCTTATCAAGAAGGCATACCGTCTTCATGGAAGCGGGCTTTCTTGAGGCGAACAGCTCCTTCAGGTACTGGAGTGTAAGGCCGCTGTCTATTATGTCTTCCACGATCACCACGTGGCGGCCGGTTATGTTGGAATCCAGATCCTTGATTATCCGCACAACGCCTGTGGACTTGGAGCTTGCGCCGTAGCTGGACACCGCTATGAAGTCCATAAACACCCCGCAGTCCATTGCCCTGCAAAGGTCGGTATAGAATACCGACGCACCCTTGAGTATGCACACCATAAGAGGCTGCTTGCCCCGGTACTCCTCTGCAAGCTCCGCCCCCAGCTCCCTCACCCGCGCCTCTATCTGCTCCCTTGTGAAGAGCACCCTCTGAATGTCGTTTTCCGGCGTAGTTATCCGCATTTTTACCTCTCCTTATTATGTAAATTCCAATATTTTCGCCTTGCCTGCGGCCATATAAGAGTCTATCGGAAAAGCGGGCCGCTGTCCAGCAAAATCGCTATTGCTATTTGCCCTCTTATTTGTTATTTTAATACCATCAGTTGACAAGAGGGGTCAATATATGCGCTCGGAAAATTTAAATATCAGGGCCGCCGCGGGCAGGGCCGGAGCTTCGGAAAAATTAGATATCAGGGCCGCCGCGGGCATAACCGGGGCTTACGTGGCATACATGATGGGCTCGGGCTTTTCCACGGGGCAGGAGATACTCCAATACTTCGCCTGCTACGGCATGGCGGGGCTTTTCAGCATACTCCTTTGCATGGGCCTTTTGATATTCGCCGCCGTGTCCTTCATCCGGGCCGGATACCGGGAGCAGTTCAATAAGCCTGAGGACGTATACGTATACTACTGCGGCAAAAGGCTGGGCAAAGCGTATCACTACTTTACCACGGTATCCATTTACCTCTGCTTCATAGTTATGGTGGCGGCGGCGGGCGCGGCGGTGGAGCAGCATTTCGGCATATCCCGCATAGCCGGCGCGTTAGCCATAGGCGCGTTGGCCTGCGCCACGGTGATGCTGGGGCTGAATAGCCTCGTAAGCATCTTAGGCCATATCGGGCCCTTTATGATACTCATGGTGATACTCATGGGCGTGATAACCATATGCCGCTCGAACCTCACCGCGGCGGCGGAGACCATCGCCAGAATACCCGAAATGAAGCTGCTGCGCGCCTCTCCGAGCTGGGTGCTGGCCTCGGTCAGCTATGTGGGCATAAGCGTGGTATGGCTTGCAAGCTACCTGACCTCCATAGGCAGGCGGGCTAAGAGCATAGCGAGCGCCTCCGTGGGCGCGGCGGGGGGCGTTATCGCCTTTTACATAGGTATGCTGCTCATATACTTCGCGATAATGCTGAACATAGACGAGCTTGCGGGGGCGCAGATACCCATGCTCATATTGGCGGGGCGCATAAGCCCCGTGACGAGCGGGGTATTCTCTATACTGATAGTCACCGGCATATACACGGCCTCGGTGCCGCTGCTCTGGCAGACCGCCTTCCGCCTCGCGGAGGAGGGCTCCCTCCGCTTCCGCCGCATATCCGTACTCCTTGCCGCCCTTGGCATAGCGGCAAGCCTGCTGCTGCCCTTCAACCGCCTTATGAACATAGTTTACGTGCTCATAGGCTATCTGGGCTTCCTGCTGCTGGCGTGCATGGTGCTGAAGGCCGCGAAAATAATAAAATAAATAAACGGAGAGTAAAGTATGAAGCGCCTGATAACAACCCTTATCCTTCCCCTGCTTCTGCTCACCGCCTGCAAAAGCGCCGAAAAGCTCGACCCCGGGGACTATACCTTCCCGCCGGAGGACGTGCGGGAGATGGAATGGGCGCTGGATGAGGCCGGGCTTGACGGCTACAAGGCCGAGGACGCCCGCATGACCACCGACAAGGTTCCGGACGACATCGCCATAATGCGGCTCACGAAAGACGGCTGCAATACGGTCGTAATGGTCAATATGCGGCTTTTTGGCGGCGTGGAGCGGCAGTGCGGCATCAGCTTCGGCTATAATCAGAAGCCGGGGGACGAGGAGCAGCTGAGCGCCTTTGTTTCAGACGACTACCCGCTTTTCTGGAGGCTGGCGGGCATAGCCCTTGAAGCGCCGGAGGCGGTGGAAAGGCTGCAAAAGGACTGCGCCGAATATTTCACCGAACCGCCTGAGGATACCTCCCAATGGAAATGGAGCGGCAGCGAGGGCGAGCTTTCCTGCACCGCGAGCTATTACTTTCATCCCGGCTTTGAGCTTTGGCTGCCCTCGGAGATAACGTTAAACAAATAAACGGTACGCAAAAAGAGCCCCGCAGGGCTCTTTTTTTGCTTCTCTTATTCTGTTTCCTACTTCTTGAGCCCCTTGGTGCAGCCCTGAACCATCTTTGTGAGGGCGAAGAGGGCTATGACGTTGGGGATGACCATGAGCTGATTGAACATGTCGGAAAGCTCCCAGACCAGGTCGTTGGAGGCGAGGGTGCCGAGGAAGATGAACACCAGCGCTATCACGGTGTAGATCTTATAGGACTTATCGCCGAAGAGGTACTGCATATTGATCTTGCCGAAGAGGTTCCAGCCCAGTATGGTGGAGAAGGCGAAGAAGAACAGGCAGATAGCCACGAACATATTGCCGAAGTTGGCGCCGAACACGGTGCCGAAGGCGGTCTGGGCCAGATTTGCCTTGCCTATGGTATCCACAACAGCGCCCATATAGCCGTTAGCCAGCACGCCATCGGGGGTGTACATGGTGGAGATTATCACCAGGGAGTTGAGGGTCAGCACCACGAAGGTATCGATGAACACGCCTATCATGGCTACGCAGCCCTGATCGTGGGGCTCAGCGACGTTGGCGAGGGCGTGTGCGTGGGGGGTGGAGCCCATACCGGCTTCATTGGAGAACAGGCCGCGCTTTGCGCCCTGGCTGAGGGCGATCTTCAACGCCGCGCCGAAGCCGCCGCCGATTATGGCCTGGGGCTTAAAGGCATACTTGAATATCATGCCGAAGGTGGCGGGGACGTACTTGATGCGCGCTATGAGTATCGCAAGGCCGCCTACGAGGAATATGGCCGCCATTATGGGCACTATCTTCTCGGTGACGGAGGCAAGGCGCTGCACGCCGCCGAGGAATATGAAGCCGCAGATAGCCACCAGCACGGCGCCCATTACCCAGCTGGGTATGCCGAAGGCGGTGGAGCAGGTGGAGCCTATGGAGTTGGACTGCACCATGCAGCCGAAGAAGCCCAGCGCAAGTATTATGGCTATGGCGAAGAAGCCAGCGAGGAACTTGCCGAAGCCGCCCTTAAAGGCCGTGGTTATGTAGTAGACGGGGCCGCCCTTTATCTGGCCGTCCTCGCCCTTTATGCGGGTCTTCTGCGCCAGCACGGCTTCCGCGTATATCGTCGCCATGCCGAAGAAGGCTATTACCCACATCCAGAATATCGCGCCGGGGCCACCGGTGAGTATCGCGCCGGAGGCGCCCACGATGTTGCCCGTGCCGACCTGGGCGGCGATAGCCGTGGCGAGGGCCTGGAAGGAGCTCATGCCGCTCTCATGCTTTTCGCCGTTGAGCTTGAGGTTGCCGAATACCTTCTTCATGCCCTCGCCGAAGCAGCGCACCTGAACGAAGTTGGTCTTGATGGAGTACCAGAGGCCTACGCCGATAAGAAGTATCACCAGAATATAGTCCGAAAGATAGCTGTTCACCGTCTGAACAAAATGCAGAAGATTATCCATTCTTTTCCTTCTCCCTTACTTATTTTATGCAGTTATTCCTGCATTAAAATAATAAACTTTTGTATAGATTTTGTCAATCTTGTTTCTTTATTATCTTAAAAGTAAATCCTTCGGCCTTTATGCCCTATTTGCGCCGCTTTTGCCACCGCGCCGCCATTTTTTATACGGTACCGGTGCAATTCCTGCGTCATTAAAAACAACACCTTAAAAATATATTATCGTTTATTATAACCAAAAAAAAGAGCCCCTGCCGGGGCTCCAATAAATTTATATGGCTGTATGCCTTAGAAGGCGGCTATGACAGCGCCCTCGTACTTTTCCTCCATGAACTTCTTGGCGGTGTCGCTCTGGAGGGCGGCAAGCAGCGCCTTTGTGGCTTCGTCGTTCTCATGGCCTTCCTTTACCACCAGCACGTTTGCGTAGGTGTCGGCGGCGATGGAGTCCTTATCCTCTATGGCCAGGGCGTCCTTTACCTTGAGGCCGGCCTGAATGGCGTAGTTGCCGTTTATGACCGCCGCGTCCACGTCCTGAAGGGAGCGGGCAAGCTGGGCTGCCTCAATCTCCTTGATGCTGAGATTCTTGGGGTTCTCGGCTATATCCAGCACGGTAGCGGTAAAGGTGATGCCCTCCTTGAGCTTGATGAGGCCCTGAGCCTCCAGCAGAAGCAGCGCGCGGGCTTCGTTTGTGCCGTCGTTGGGTATGGCGATGGAGCCGCCGTCGGGGATAGCGGAAAGGTCAGAGGTCTTGCCTGCGTAGATGCCGAAGGGCTCGTAGTGTATTTTGCCCACGGCTGCCAGATGGGTGCCTTTTTCCTCGTTGAAGTTTTCGAGGTAAGGAGTATGCTGGAAGTAGTTGGCGTCCAGATCCCCCTGCTCCAGTGCGGTGTTGGGCAGCACATAATCGGTGAACTCTACCACCTCAAGGTCATAGCCCGCCGCCTTGAGCTCATCCTTTACAGCATTGAGTATCTCCGCATGGGGGGTGACGGAAGCGCCTACCTTGACCTTTACAAGCTCGGAGGGATCGGCGCTCTCGGTCGTTTCGGGGGCTGCTGTCTCGGCAGGGGCCGCCTCAGGCTGGGCGCAGGCCGCGAAGGACAGCGCCAGTACAAGGGTCAGTACGATTGCGATCAGTTTTTTCATTTTGTTTTCCTCCTGAAAAATTATAAAAATTTTTATATATCAAGCCTGACGGCTCAATTATCTATCTTCTTCTCTTATCCGACTTCACTACCAGCCTGTCGCCGATAAGCTGAATGAGCTGCACCAGCAGCACCAGCAGCACCACGGCTATCCACATCATGTCAGGCTGGAAGCGGTGGTAGCCGTAGTTGATGGCTATAGCCCCAAGGCCGCCGCCCCCCAGCGCGCCCGCCATGGCGGAGTAGGAGAGTATGGTGGTGGTGACTATCGCCGCGCCGTTGAGCAGCGAGGGCGTGCTCTCGGGCAGCAGCACCCGGGTGATTATCTGGAACACCGACGCGCCCATGCTTTGAGCCGCCTCTATTACGCCGTGGTCCACCTCCTTGAGGGACCCTTCCACCATGCGGCCCACATAGGGCGCCGCCGCTATGACCAGCGGAGGGATTACCGCGGTGGAGCCTATGGTGGTGCCGACTAAGAAGCGGGTGAGGCCCAGCACGCACACCATGAGTATCAGAAAGGGCACGGAGCGGAGTATGTTCACCACCACGTCCAGCGTCCTGTACAACACAGGCCGTGGGCTTATGCCGTCGGGGGCGGAGGTGGTCAGCAGTACGCCTATGGGCAGGCCCAGCAGGTAGGATATGGCGGTGGATACGAGGGTCATGTATAAGGTCTCCAGTATGCCGTCGCCAAAGAGTTTCACAAGCTGCGGATCAAACATGGTATGCCTCCTCCAAATACTGTACCCCGTGGAGATCGAGGTATTTTTTCATCTTGTCACCGATGTCCCGGTTTTCCGGGAGCTGTATGAGGGTGTAGCCGTGCATCTTGCCCTCTATGGTCTTTGTGTCCGCAAAGAGTATGTTTACCGGGGCGCCACACTCCAGCACCATGTCGCATATTACCGGGCTGGAAGTCTGGGTTCCGTCGAATATGATGCGCAGGCACCTTTCTCCCAGCACCTCCTCGCCCAGGCGGCCGCTGGCGTACAGCAGCCTTTTCGCTATCTCCGTCTTTGGGTTCATGAATATGTCGGATACCTCGCCCACCTCGGCTATCTGGCTGTGGTCGATTATGGCCACCCTGTCGCATATCTCCTCTATAACGCTCATCTCGTGGGTTATAACTACTATGGTTATGCCAAGGGTCCTGTTTATTTCCTTCAGCAGCGACAGTATGGAGCGGGTGGTGGTGGGGTCGAGGGCGGAGGTGGCCTCGTCGCAAAGCAGCACCTTCGGGCTGGGCGCAAGGGCCCGGGCTATGGCTACCCTCTGCTTCTGCCCGCCGGATAGCTGGGCGGGATAGGCCTTTTCCCTGTCCTCAAGATCCACCAGCTTCAGAAGCTCCCTTGCCCGGTCTATGGCGTCCTTTCTGCTTACCCCCGCTATCTCCAGCGGGAAGCAGATGTTATCGAGAGCGGTCTTTTGCATGAGCAGGTTGAACTGCTGGAATATCATTCCTATGCCCCTTCTGGCGTTGAGCAGCTCTGTCTTGTTCAGCGCGCCCAGCTTTTTTCCGTCCACCGTTACGCTGCCCTCCGTGGGGTGTTCAAGGTAGTTCATACAGCGTACCAGCGTGCTCTTGCCCGCCCCGGAGAGGCCGATTATGCCGAATATCTCCCCCGCCCTTACGGAAAGGTCTATATCCCTGAGGGCGGTCACGGCGTCCGCTCCGGTGCCGAAGGTCTTTGTAAGGCCCCTTATGGCTATCATTTCACGTGCTTCCATCTTTTTCTCCAATCCGAAGTATTACATTAAAAAAGCCGCAAGCTCTGCGCTTACGGCCTATAAATCAAAACACTGCCCTTTAAGTACAAAAGGCTTTATTGCAGGCAACGCAAGCGCTCTCCATGCCCGAGGGACATGGAGCAGCACATCATCATGCCGTACATGGTAATAGCGGTGTTTATCATAAGTGCTCTCCTTTCCCTTTTGCATGGGCCGTTTGCCCTGCCCGGATATATTATTTGTTGGGATAATAACACGTATGGGCGGCGTTTGTCAAGCATTGATTTTTTTCAAAAAATCATTTCAAATGCCGAACAGCCGCGCCCCATTCTCCTCCACCCTCCTGGCCATCTCATCTGCGCTTACTCCCTTTATCTCGGCCATTTTACCGCAGATGAGGGGTATATACCCGGGGTCGTTGCGCTCTCCCCGGTGGGGCTCCGGGGCCATGTAGGGACAATCGGTTTCGGTGAGAAGCCTGTCAATGGGAGTGGCGGCGCAGGCCGCCGGGCCTTTTTTGTTTGACCTGAAGGTAAGCGCACCGCCGAAGGCTATGTACAGCCCCAGCCCTGCGCAGCGCTCCGCAATCTCGGCGCTGCCGGAAAAGCAGTGCATGACGCCTTTTATCCTTCCCCCGTAGCTTTCCAGCACCTCCATGCAGTCCCCGTATGCCTCCCGGATATGCATGGAAACCGGCATGTCCCGCTCTATGGCCATATCAAGCTGGCGGCGGAACAGCTCCAGCTGCTTTTCCCTGTTGTAGGGCTTCCAGTAGTAGTCCAGCCCTATCTCCCCCAGCGCAACGCACTTGGGATGCTTCAGGTATTCGCCCAATGCGGCCATATCGCCCTCCGTATATGTCTCCGCGAATTCGGGGTGAATGCCGAAGGCGAGGTATATGCCGGGGTTTTGCTCCGCAAGGGCCGCGGAGACCGGAAAATCCTTCGTGTCGCAGGAAATCTCTATTATTTTGCCTATACCCCCGGCGGCAAGACCCTTTATAAGCTCCTGCCTGTCATGGTCAAAGGCGCCGTCCGTCAGGTGGGCATGGGTGTCTATGTACATCTAAAACTCCTTTTTAAGGCTCCGCATGAACAGGGCGGTGAGCTCGTCTCTGGGGTTTGCGCCGTCGTACAGCACTTTATGCACGGCGCGGGATATGGGCATATCCACCCCGTACTTTTTCGAAAGCTCCATGAGCGCCTCCACGGTATAGTATCCCTCGGCAAGCTTCCCGAACTTCTCCCCCCTGGCGAAGGCCTCGCCGAAGGCGCGGTTATGGCTGAACTGGGAAAACACGGTGGCCTGATAGTCCCCCAAGTGGCAGAGGCCGTAGGCGGAATGCTCTATCCCCCCCATAGCCACTATGAGCCGGGCAACCTCCCGGGTGCCCCGCGCCATGAGCGCCCCCTTAAGGTTGGTGAGGCCCATGCCGTCCAGTATTCCCGCCGCTATGCCTATGACGTTCTTTGCGGCGGCCCCTACCTCGTTGCCTATGAGATCCCGGCCGTAATAGAAGCGTATGAGGCTGGAGCTGAACTGTGTCACCAGACGCTCCTTCAGCTCCTCCGATGTGCCGTCTATCACCATACAGTTGGGTATTCCCGCCACGAACTCCTGAACGTGGCCCGGGCCTATCCATACGGCGACGCCGCTCTTCGGCAGGTATTCAAGAGCTATCTCCGAAAGCCTTTTGCCGCTGCCCTGCTCTATGCCCTTCATGCACAGCACAAGGTCGCCCCTATAGCCCTGCGCCGCTATGTCCGCAGCCACTTCCCTAAAGGACTGAGCTCCCACGGATACCACTATCAGCTCCGTCTTTACGGCCTCCTCCATGGCGGATATAAGCCGTATGCTGTTTGGCAGCGTCACTATGCCGTTGGTGCGGCTCTCCCTGAACTGTTTCATGTGGGGCGAGCCTTCCCGTCCGTAAAGGCTTACGCTGTGTCCCGTTTTGTCGAGATACCACGCTATAAACGAGCCCCAGCGCCCGCAGCCTATGACCGTTATCTTCATACCTTGTTCGTTCCTTTATAGGTCTATTATCTGATAATTATAGAGGTTGGCGTATATGCCGCCAAGGGCCATAAGCTCCCTGTGGCTGCCCCGCTCGGCTATGCCGGAGGGCGTCAACACCACTATCTCGTTTGCGCTCTTTATGGTGGAAAGCCTGTGTGCCACTATTATGCAGGTGCGCCCCTTGGCAAGCTCAAACAGCTCCTGCTGTATCTCCATTTCGGTCTGGTTATCAAGAGCCGATGTGGCCTCGTCCAGTATCAGTATGCCGGGATCCTTCAGAAATACGCGGGCTATGGATATGCGCTGCTTCTGGCCTCCGGAAAGCTTCACCCCCCGCTCGCCCACCTGGGTGTCGTAGCCCTCCTCAAGGGTCATGACGTAATCGTGAATGCGCGCCTTTTTCGCGGCCTCTATGACCTCCTCCTCCGTGGCGTCAAGGTTGCCGTAGCGTATGTTGTCCGCTATGCTGCCGTCAAAGAGGAATACGTCCTGGGCCACTATTCCCACGTTGCGCCGGAGGGATACCCTTGTGAAATCCCTTATGTCGGTGCCGTCTATGGTTATGCGGCCCTCCTCCGGGTCGTAAAACCGCGGTATGAGGTTACAGAGGGTGGTCTTGCCGCCGCCGGAGGGGCCGACCAGAGCCACCGTCTCCCCTGCGGGTATGCGGAGGTTCAGGTGCTTTATCACCTTCTCCGCCCCCTTGGCGTCGCTGTTTTTATACCGGAAGGACACGTCCTCAAAGGCGATGTCCCCCACCAGCCTGCCTGCGTCTATGGCGTCTGGGGCGTCCTCCTCCGGGGGCTCGTCCATAATTTCCGTAAACCGCTTAAAGCCCGTAGTACCCGCCTGAAGCTGCTCGAACATGTTGACCATCTTTCGCACGGGAGTAAAGAAGTTGGACACCATGAGCAAAAAGGCGGTGTATTCGCCGGCGTTTATGCTGCCCCTGAAGAAGAAAAGGCCGCCAAAAAAGAGGATTGCCAGATAGGTAAGGTCCATCAGCAGCTCCGCCTCTGTAAAGAACCAGGCCATTGCCTTGTAATACTTGCTCCGTATGCCTGTGAGCTGGCGGTTGAGCACATCAAAGAGCTTCAGCTCGTGATCCTCTCCGGTGTAGGCCCGGGATACCCTTACGCCTGATATGGCGGTGCCCACATTGGCGTTTATCTCGCCCATCTTTACCCGAGTCTCCTGGGATGCCCTGTTCAGCCCAAGGCGCGCCCTTGTGGTTATGAACACGGTGCAGGGCAGCATAACGAGCAGTATCAGCGCCAGCGGCGGGCATATGGTCGAGAGCCACGCCACCGCCCCTATGAGCATCACCACCGAGAGGAATATATCCTCCGGCCCGTGATGGGCAAGCTCGGATATCTCCTGAAGATCGTTGGTCATGCGGCTCATGAGCACGCCGCTCTTGTTTTCATCGAAAAAGCTTATGGGCAGCTTTTCAAGATGGTCGAACATCTCCCAGCGCATATCCGCCTGTATCCGCACGCCTACGATATGCCCCCAGTAATCCACTATGAACTTCATGCCGGCCTTGAGCAGATATATGCCCAGCAGCACGCAGCACCACAGCACCAGCCGCCGCATATCCCTCTCCGGCACATAGACGTTTATTATATCCTTGGCTATTATTGGATAAAACATATTGCACGCCGATATTATCAGCGCGCAAAACATGTCTATATAGAAAAGCCTTCTATGGGGCTTGTAGTAGGACGCAAACCGTTTGAGCATGATCTCTCCCTTTCAATTTCAAAAGAGGGGGCTACGCCACTATGTCTCCCTGATGAGTGATAAGGCTTGCATCGTACACGCCCTCCACCCGGGTGAACTTCTCTACGAAGCCCGTCTCGTTTTCCTTGAGGCGCAGCTCCATGGTAAGCTCTATGCTGCCGGGGCGCACTACCTTGCTCTTGAGCCGGGCGCCGGGAAGCTGCTTGGTCATCTTGCGTATGGCGTCTGCCGCGGCCTCGCTGTAGTGGATTATAAGGAGGTAGCTCTGAGCGCCGCCCTTGCCCCTTGAGCCTGAGATCAGCAGCACGAATATGCCTATTATTATGCCGGCGATTATGGCCACGTCGTAGAACTTTGTGCCCACGGCTATACCCTCGCCCACTGCCCAGAATATGAAGGCGGTGTCAAGGGGATCCTTTATGGCGGTGCGGTAGCGGACTATGGACAGCGCGCCCACCATGCCCAGGCTGAGGGTCAGGCTGTTGTTGATGAGCATCAGCATCAGCGCCGTAACTATGGTCATCATTACCAGCGCCATGCCGTAGGTGCGGGAATACATGACGCCGCTGAAGGTCTTTTTATATATGAACCATACATACAGGCCCGCGAGCAGGCCAACTATCAGGGTCAGTATTACCTGAACGGGGTTCATTGTGATGGTGAAAAGGTCGGAAAAGCTTATCATGTGGTCCTCCTAAAACTCAAACTTTCTGCATATGCAGTACTTGCTCACGGCACTGCGGGTATGGGAATCTATCTGCAAAAGCTCCCTTATATAGCTGGGCAGGTAGTTGTTGAACTTTACCTCCAGCACAAGGTCGCCGTCTGTTATGACGGGATAGGTAGGCTGTGTCATGTCGAAAAGGCTCGTCCCCCTGTATGCGGTGCGTATATCCTTATCGAAGGTTATGCGAACGTCCTCAACGGGGTAAACGTAGGCCTCCCGTGTATAGTCAACTATTACGCAGGGGCGCAGGCCCTTGGTGGCAAACTCCACAAACATGCGCCGGGCGAAGGGCTCTTTGCGGGAGAGGAGAAAGGCGTAGTCCCCGCTGATAAGGCTGTCGCACTCGGCCCTGCTGAGCCGTACCGACTGCTTTGCTATGTAGCTTCCCTCCTTGTGCTTGCACTCGAGCTTTATCACGTCGTCCTGCCCGTTGTATATCCGTATGCGGAACTTGTCCCGGTCGTTGACGCCTGCCAGCTTTTCCCATAGGGCGTCGTCAAAGGGGCTGTCGAAATATAAGCTCCTTATAAAGTACTCGCCGCCGTTTCTTTGGGCGTTCTCGTCCTGCTGTATGCAGGAGCGCAGCCTTCTTGAGAGTATCTCGTAGTCTCCCCGGTTGATGTAGTATTTCAGCTCGTGGCGGTACTGTACTGGCCGCTTTTTCGGGCGCGCTGGCCTTCTGGCCTTTTCCATTTTAGCCGAACACCTCCTTCATGTAGGAATCGCTGAGGCCCAGGTTGCTTTGAAGCTGCCGCTTTATCTCCTCCGGCCGCTTCTGTGCGAATTCCTTCAGCTTGCTTATCTCGCTCTGGAAGCCCTCGTAGGTTCCCAGGTTTGTATTGGGCTGCTTCACTCCCATAAACGTATCCTTATTGAACTTTTCCCGCTCCCGCTTTATCTCCGGCTCCACATAGCCGTAAAGCTCTTCTATGAGCGCGGTCACCCGCTCCGGGGCAAAGGCGGTGTTGAGAAGCTCCCCGAAGCGGCGGCAGAAGCTGTCCCTCCATCCCTTGTTCTGGAGCATGGCGGCAAACAGCTTTGCAGAGCATACGTCGCTGGGCGTCTTGCCCATGCGGAAGGCCAGCGTCTCGTGGCCTGGGTTCTGGAAGCCCCAGCAGAAGTCGTAGAATATGAACTTCCACTTGCCGCCCTTGAGGCGATAATACTGGAAATTGTAGGTGTCCGTGTTGCCGTTGTATATCTCGGCTATCATGTAATCCCGGAAGCTGTCCACGTCCATGCGCTCCGCGACGTAGTTGTAGGCGTCGGCGGAGGAAAGGTCGTGGCTGGTGGCGTATTCGTAAAGGCTCACCCAGTCCGAATTATCGCCGTAGCTGCGCTGCTTGAAGCCCTTGCCTATGGCCAAGTCCACGTTGTTTTCCGTGTTCTCATGCTGGGCCACAAAGAAGCGGTTGCGCTTTTCCTTCATGAAGTACACCCCCCAGTATTCGCCGTTGAGGTAAAGCACCGTGGGGCGGTAGGCCTGATAGAGTATATTTATGTCAGTTCCCTCTAAGAGCCCGCTGGCCAGCTCGTCCCTTATCTTGCTGCGGTTCTGATCCTGAGCGCCGGCCCGCAGCACCACCGCCTTGTATTCCGTATACGGTCGGTTCTCGAAGAAGGGGTACTCCATGGAGCCCTTGCCGTATTCCTTGCGGGCTATTACGTTGAAGCCCTTCTGGGCCCTGCCGCGGCCAAAGCTGCCCGCTATCCTTATGCCCACGTTCTGGGTGAAGACCTGCTTCCCGTTATCGTCAAAGAGCGAAAACGCCGCGGGCTTTTCCCATATGGTATCCACCTGCTCCTCGGTGGCGAACTTTGCCTGATAGTAGGTGGCGGATTTCAGGGTGTCCGCGTAGGAGGCGGCGTCCGGGTCAAACTGGTCGCCGGTGGCGTATATGCCGGTCTTGCTGTTCCAGAGGTTGTCCGGGTCTGTAACGAGGGTCACCACCGGCAGGGCATGGTTCACGCCGTCGCTCCTGAAAAGATAGGTTGCGGTAGCCACGTCCCCCGAGAGATACCCGTCCCTGAAGGCTGCGGCTCGTATGACGGAGTTTTTGCTGATGGAAAGCTCGCCGCTGTACACCTCTGAGCTTGCGTTTGGAGTGGTACAGTCGGTGGTGTAGCGTATGGTCTCCCCCTCCCCCGCGGTAATGGCCACGGTGACGGCATTATCGTATATGCCGGGAGTGACGCTGAAGGCCGGGAGCTGGGTTATGCCCTCATACCCCTTGCCGTTCTGGGCGCCGGGGGTAGGCTCCGCATAGTAAAAGCGGTTGTCCGAGCCGTCCCTGCCGTAGCTCTGGCCGGACCTCATGCGCCCGGCGGAGAGCTTGTCTATGAGCTTGCCATTGGGGTCGAAAAAAAACAGCGCCTCGCCTGTGGAGCTTATGCAGAAATTAAGCTTGAGATTTTTTTTTTGAGCCTTGTCGGCGCTGCCCGTAGCGTAAAGCAGCAGGTACTCGCCCGACTCTATGGATATATCCGGAAATACCCACTTTGCGGGGTTCTTCGGGTTGTTGGACAGGCCGTAGCCCGCAAGGCTCACGGCGCTCCCGGTGGAGTTGTGCAGCTCCACCCAGTCCGTGGCCACGCTGCCCGTGGAGCCGCCGAACTCGCTTATGTATACGCCGCTCAGGGGCAGCCTGTTGGCGGCGTCAAAGGCGGAGTAGCCCGCGCCGGTATTTGGGTAGCCGGGGCTGGGCTGGGAATTGGACTGGAGCTCGCCGGCGCCGTCGGGTATGCGCGCCATGGAAACGTCAGTCTCCTGGTTCTTGAAGGAATAGCTGTCGATTATCCTTCCGGCCCTGTTGGCAATCACCACGTCCTCCCCATAGGAGCGAAGGCCGAAGGGCGCGTGCAGCTCCCCGTTCTGCATTCCCTCGTTTCCGGAGCAGAATACCACCAGGTAGCCCTTGGCGGCTATGGTGGTCCCATCCGGGAACCTGTACTTCATGGGCTGGGACAGGTTATCCGATATGCCGAAGCCGGATATGTCCATGTCGGTATCCGTTGAATTGTATAGCTCTATCCAGTCGGAATAATTGCCGAAGCTGTCGCAGAGGGTGGTGGCGTTGCTGGCCATGAACTCGTTGATGTAGAGGCCTATATCCTCCGTCTCCTTAAGGCTCGCCTCGTATTCCGCCATGCCCTCCTCTGTCTTGGGATAGCCGGGGCAGGGCTTTGCCTGTGTCCATACTTCGCCCTCCCGGCGCAGCACCATTCCGGAGTCCACCGAGTTGAGCACAGCCGTATCAAGGGGCCTTCCCGAAGCGTCGAACAGCACCGCCTCCTCACCCGCGCTGAGCTTGAAGGGGGCATGCATATCGTCCTCCGCCTCGCCGCCGCACCATACCACCACATAAGCGTCGGGCTCCAGCACCGTACCTGCGGGGAACACATACTTTGCGCCCTCCAGCAGGCTGTCGGACAGGCCGTAGCCGGATATGTCCGCCTTTTCGGAGGAGCCGTTGTGCAGCTCTATATAGTCGGGGTAGCCGCCCAGGTTGTCCGGCACGGAGCCCTTGTTGGAGATCATTATCTCGCTCAGCGCGACGGCGTCCGCCGGGGCCCTTGAGCTGCCTTCCTTCAGGTTTATCAAAAATACGGCCAATATGACGATAAGCGCGGCACTTATCAGTATCGACCCGAGCCGTTTCTTTCTCAATTCGTTTTCCTCTTTATTATCTGTATCGGCACATAGCCATAGTTATTGTATCATAAAAGAGCGGATAATGCTATGAAGTAATGGTGAATAAAAAAGCGGGGATGCGATAGACAAATTTCTGCATGAGCATTATAATATCTACAAGTATAATACATGGGGCAATCGGCGGTCAGCACACCATCCGAAAGGAGGTGTCGCTTTTGTTGAGATTATTAGTTTTGCTTATCGAGCTTCTGCGCGATGTAAAGACAATTACTATAACACTCAAAAAATAAAACCGCCCTGCTGCAACAAGGCGGTAGTTCCCATTAGGGAATAGATGCTTCAATGTGGCTGACCGTTTCGGTCTTACCCTATAAGTATTATACCCGTATCGCCTGCGTATGTCAATGCGTGGGCGATATTTTTATGTTTACCCCTCCGGCTGTATCGCCGGTATATACTCCAGCGTGGCCGCGATGACCTTTTCCGCCTTTTCCTCATGGAGCAGGTGTCCCGCGTTGCGCATGGTGGCAAAGCCGGCGTAGGGCATCGCTGTGTGGTACAGCTCGGAGTCGTCCCCCTGGCGCCACTTGTCCTCGCTGCCCTGAAGCATCAGCACGGGGGCCTCAAGGGAGCGGAGCCTGGATACCACGCCCTCGTCGTCAAAATTGTGGAAGGAGGCCCGCAGCGCCCAGCGGGACTCACGGTCGGATATGGTCTTGTAGTATTCGCCCACTACCTCGGGGCTCATCATCTGGGCAAGGTCGAAATAGCACTCGGAAAGCACCTTTTCCACCGTGCGCATGCCGTAGAGCATGGAGGCCACGCCGCCCAGTATGCTGCTGTCCATGAGCTTTATGGCCAGCGGCATCTCGGGGGAAATGCCGCCGGGAGCTATGAGCATCATCTTGCCTACCCGCTCCGGGTTGTCCAGCGCAAAGCGCAGCGCGTAGGCGGAACCCATGGAAAATGCCATTATGTGGGCGGACTGCACGCCTATTGCGTCCATGAACAGGCCCAGCGTCATGGCCTGCTCCTCAACGGTATAGTTGAAGTTCTCAGGCCTTGAGGAATAGCCGTGACCCAGCAGGTCTATGGCTATCACCCGGTAATTAAGGCTGAGGCGGGAAAACATGTTGCGCCAGGTATAGAAGGACTGGCCTACGCTGTGTACGAGTATCAGCGGCTCACCGTTGCCCTCTTCGATGTAGTGTATCCGAGCGCGCTCTGTCCGGGGGCCTTCAGGCTCCGGCTCCTGATATTCTTCTTCCTCTGCCTCTACGGGCTGGGAAGTACGGGATGCCTTGGGAGCATCGTCAAACATGGCGGCTACGCGGCGGGCTTCCTGAGCGGCTGCCTTACGGCGGGCCAGAGCCTTGGCGGCCTCGTCCTCTTCCTCGTCAAGCTCGTCGTCAAGCTCGTCGTCCAGCTCGTCGTCAAGATCGTCGGCGCGCCTCCTGCCGAACAGGCCTCCCCTGCGGGACTTTCTGCGCTCCTCCTCTTCCTCCGCGTCCAGCTCTGCCTCGATCTCGCTGTCTATATCGTCATAATCGTCGTCATCGCCGTCATAATCCGCCCTTTTGCGAATAAAGGAAGCCTTTTTTTCCTTCTTATCCTTCTTGTCCGGCTTCTTTCTGGCCTTCCTTGGGGGCTCCTCGTCTTCGGGCTGGGCTATGGGCAGCTCGATCTCCGCAAATTTGCCTACGTATTCGGTGTTTACGAATTTTTTAACTTCCAGCGAAATAGCCACTTATATCCTCCGTTCAGGGTCAGGGTTGCCGTATGTGCATACATACCCTTATAATTTTCATACCTAATCAACCTATTTTACATTTTTCCCATGGGTATTGCAAGTGTATATAGGGCAAAAGGGCAAAACTGTCACGAATTGTTTACCAAATCCCGGCTGAGCCGAAGCAGCACGGTTTTATTGTTGTCCTCCGGGCGTTTTGCGCAGTGCCTGAGCAGCCCCGCCTTTATGTACCCTATCCTGGGAGAAGGGGGTATGCCAAGGTAACCGGCTATGTCCGCCCCTGTGACGGCAAGCTGCCGCTCTTCAAAGGGCGCCCCCGCCGCTATCATGCTTTCCAGTATGCGCTCCCACCTGTCTGCGGACTCCACCGGCCCTTCTATCCTTCCGCTGCCGTGAACGTCCGCCCGGCGGAGAGCTATGAGCTGGCGCGAGCGCTCTATACCCATCTCCTGAAGCCATAGCCGTATGGTATTCTCCTTTGCCTCGGTGCGAAGGTCAAACATGTGGTTGCGTATGAGCGCCGTAACGTCCCGTATGACGCCGGAGGGGTACCTCAGCCTTTCCAGTATTCCCCGGGCAATATCCGCGCCCAGCCTGTCGTGGGTGTACATGCATCCCGTGGCCTGAAGCGCCGCCGGCTTGCCCACATCGTGGAGCAGCGCCGCAAGGCGAAGGGTAAGCTCCGGCTCTATGCAGTCCACCGCGTGAAAGCAGTGGTGAAGCACGTCGTACTTGTGGTACTGGGGCTTCTGGGCCACTCCCCGGCCCTTGGCCAGCTCGGGCAGTATCACGTCCAGGGCCTCCAGATTGTCCAGCAGCTCAAGCCCCCTGTACGGCCCCCCGGGAATGCCGTATTTCGCGTCGGAGAGCAGTATCCTGTCCAGCTCCTCCCGTATGCGCTCCGGGGATATGTCCGCAAGCCCCGCCGCGCAGGCCCTTGCGGCCTCCAATGTGCCCCGCTCCACCTCAAGGCCCAGCTCCGAGGCAAAGCGCGCCATGCGCATTATGCGAAGGGCGTCGTCTCCCATTATGACGGCGGGATCCTTTGAGGTAGCTCTGAGCAGCCTGTTTTTAAGGTCCTGCATGCCGCCGGTAGGGTCGGTGATACTGCCTGTCAGTATATTTTTATATATGGCGTTCACAGTAAAGTCCCGGCGGAAGGCGTCCTCGTTTATGTCCCCGGAGTAGCTTACCGCCTGGGGCCGGTGCCCGCCGCCTGTTGGGTATGTATCCCGCCTGAAGGTGGTGTGCTGGAATACCCCGCCCATATAGTGCAGCTCCACCATTCCGAAGGCCGCGCCTATGTCCAGATACTTTATGCCCTTATCCCGGCACATGGCCATTACCTCCCCCGGCGTCATGGAGGAGGTAACGTCGTTATCCGTGACCGGCAGGCCCAGAAGCGGGTTGCGCACCATGCCCCCTACTCCGTAGAGGGTATGTCCCGCGGCGGCGAAAAGCTGTGCGAGGCGTATAAGCGGCATATACCATGTTCCTTTACAGACATATAAAGGGGACAGCTTGCCGTCCCCTCTTTTTTATTACTCCCCGTCAGGCTCCACGTGGGGAACTATGGCAACGGAGGCCACCCTGTCCTCGGTGCGCATAAGGCGCACTCCCTGGGTATTGCGGGATATCTCGGATATCTGCTCCACGGGCAGCCTTATTATGGTGCCTTCGGAGCTTATTATCATTACGTCCTCCTCTATATCGGAGGCTCCTACCGCCTTCATGCAGACCAGATCGCCGGTCTTTTCGGTGAGGGCCATGGCTATTATGCCCTTGCCGCCACGGGTCTGGGTTCGGTAATCCTCCTCCGGCGTGCGCTTGCCCATTCCGTTTTCGGATATGGAGAGTATGGAGGCGCCGGGGCGAACCTTCTCGGCCCCCACCACGCTGTCGTTTTCCTCCAGCGTTATGGCCTTTACGCCGGTGGCGCTTCTGCCCATGGGGCGCACGTCCTCCTCGCTGAAGCGTATGCTCTTGCCCTTTTTGGTGCCCACTATTATCTCGTCGCTGCCGTCCGTCATTATGGCGGCAATAAGCTCGTCCCCGTCCCTGAGGTTCTGGGCGATCATTCCGCCCTTTCGGATGTTGTCGAACTCCTCTATGGGTGTCTTCTTGATTATGCCCGCCTTGGTGATGAGGTTCAGGTATTTTCCCTCCTCCCACAGTGGGAACAGCGTGGTCACCTTCTCCCCCTCTTTAAGGTTCAGCAGGTTGACTATGGCGGTGCCCTTTGCGGTGCGGCCCGCCTCGGGTATCCGGTAGCACTTCATGCGGAACACCCGGCCCATATTGGTGAAGAACATTATCTCGTCGTGGGTGTTGCAGCCGAACAGGTGCTCAACGAAATCCTCCTCCCGGGTGGTCTGGCCGGTTATGCCCCTGCCGCCCCGGTTCTGGGCCTTATAGGTATCCATGCTGGTGCGCTTTGCGAAGCCGAAGTGGGTAAGGGTTACCGTCATCTCCTCGGGCTGTATTATGTCGTCCAGCTCTATATCCTCTGTTATCTGGGCTATCTCGGTCCTTCTGGGGTCGGCGTATTTGCGGCGGACCTCCAGTATTTCCTCCCGGATTATGCCCAGCAGCTTGTTTTCGTCCGCAAGGACGCTTTCGTAATAGGCGATGGTCTCCACAAGGCCGTCCCTCTCCGCCTGTATCTTGTCGTGCTCCAACCCTGTAAGGCGGCCTAAGCGCATATCCAGTATGGCCTGGCTCTGCTTATCCGTCAATCCGAAGCGGACGTTCAGCCGTTCCTTGGCCTCGCTCTGGGTCTTGGAGGTCTTGATTATATCCACGACCTCGTCTATATTGGCCATGGCTATGAGCAGGCCCTCCAATATATGAAGCCGCTCTTTGGCCTTTTCCAGATCGTGCTTTGTGCGGCGGGTCACCACTTCCTCCTGGAACCTGAGGTAGTGGTACAGCATCTCCTTTATGTTGAGCACCTTTGGCTCCCCATCCACAAGAGCCAGCATTATCACGCCGAAGGTATCCTGAAGCTGGGTGTGCTTATAGAGCTGATTTAAAACGACGTTGGCGTTCACGTCCTTTTTTATCTCTATTACCACCTTCATGCCGTTGCGGTTGCTCTCGTCCCGAAGGGCGGTTATGCCCTCCACCCGCTTTTCATGCACCAGCTCCGCTATCTTTTCCACCAATCGGGCCTTGTTCACCTGATAGGGCAGCTCCGTTACCACTATGCGGCTCTTGCCGTTGGCCATTGGCTCTATCTCGGTCTTTGCCCGCACCAGTATCTTGCCCCTGCCCGTCCTGTATGCCTGCCTTATGCCCGCGGTTCCCATTATGGTGGCTCCCGTTGGGAAATCCGGCCCCGGCAGGTATGCCATAAGCTCCTCGATGGATATGTCCCTGTTGTCTATGAGGGCCACGTATGCGTCTATGACCTCCCCGAGGTTATGGGGCGGCACGTTTGTGGCCATGCCTACTGCTATGCCGTTGCTGCCGTTTACCAGCAGATTGGGGAAGCGGCTGGGCAGCACCGTGGGCTGCACCAGCGTCTCGTCGAAGTTGGGCATGAAGTCCACGGTATTTTTGTCTATATCCGCAAGCATCTCAAGGCTCATCTTTGAAAGCCGTGCCTCGGTGTAGCGCATCGCCGCCGCGCCGTCCCCGTCCACGCTGCCGAAGTTGCCCTGGCCCTCCACCAGCAGGTAGCGGGTGTTGAAGTCCTGTGCAAGGCGCACCATGGCGTCGTAGACCGAGCTGTCCCCGTGGGGGTGGTATTTGCCCAGCACGTCGCCCACTATGCGGGCGGACTTATGGAAGGGCTTATCCGGGGTGAAGCCCTGCTCTCCCATAGAGTACAGTATGCGCCGGTGCACCGGCTTGAGGCCGTCCCGCACATCGGGCAGGGCGCGGTTTATTATTACCGCCATGGCGTAGGAAATGAAGGATTTCTTCATCTCCTGCTCTATATCAAGCGGCGTTATGCGGGGGTTGTTGGTGATGTCGTCCATTTATTGCTCCTTTATACGTCCAGATCCACTACCAGCTTGCTGTTCTGCTCTATGAACTCCTTGCGGGGCTCTACCTTGTCGCCCATTAAGGTGGAGAATATCTCGTCCGCCCGTATGGCGTCCTCAAGGTGTACCCGGTACATCATGCGGTTGTCCGGGTCCATGGTGGTCTCCCACAGCTGATCCGGGTTCATCTCGCCAAGGCCCTTATAGCGGTTGATAAGCGGCTTGGGGTCCCGGCCTATCTCGTTGAGTATCCTTCCCAGCTGCTCGTCGTCATAGGCATACCATATATTCTTGCCCCGGGTTATTCTGTAAAGGGGCGGCTGGGCGGCGTAAATGTGGCCGTGCTCTATCAGAGGCCGCATGTGCCTGTAGAAGAAGGTCAAAAGCAGTATGCGTATATGCGCGCCGTCCACGTCCGCATCCGTCATGCAGACTATCTTGTGGTAGCGGAGCTTGCTCTCGTCGAACTCGGTGTCTATGCCTGTGCCGAAGGCGGTTATCATGGAGCGTATCTCGTTGTTGGCAAGCATTTTATCCAAGCGGGTCTTTTCCACGTTGAGTATCTTGCCGCGAAGGGGCAGTATTGCCTGAAACTCCGGATTGCGGCCCATCTTGGCGGAGCCGCCTGCGGAGTCGCCCTCCACTAAGAATATCTCGCACTTTTCCGGCTCGTTGCTGTTGCAGTCCGCAAGCTTGCCGGGGAGGGATATGTTCTCCAGGCCGGTCTTTTTTCTGGTAAGGTCCCTGGCCCTTCTTGCGGCCTCCCTCGCCCTGGATGCGGTTATGCACTTATCTATTATCAGCCTTGCGGTCTGGGGGTGCTCCTCAAGGTAAAAGCCAAGCCCGTTGCCCACCACGTTGTCCACAAGGGATTTCATATAGGAATTGCCCAGCTTTGTCTTTGTCTGGCCCTCGAACTGGGGCTCCACCAGCTTTACGCTGACTATGGCGGTAAGGCCTTCCCGGACGTCGTCGCCGGAGAGGTTCGCTTCGTTGTCCTTGAGCAGCTTATACTTGCGGGCGTAGTCGTTTATGCTGCGGGCAAGGGCGCTGCGGAAGCCCTGAAGATGCGTGCCGCCCTCTGCGGTGTTTATGTTGTTGGCAAAGGTAAACACGCTCTCGTTGTAGTCGGTGTTGTACTGCATGGCCACCTCAACGGAGGCCACCTGCTGCTTGGCGGGATCGTCCTTACTGCCCTCGAAGTACATAACGTCCTCATGGAGCACGTCCTTGCTCTTGTTCAGGTGCTCCACGAAGGAGATTATGCCCCCCTCATAGCAGTATTTTTTGCTCTGTACGGGGTCTGTGCGCTGGTCAGTCACCGTAATGGCCACGCCCTTGTTGAGGAAGGCCAGCTCCCTCATGCGCCCCCGCAGGGTATCGTAGTTGTAATCAAGGGTGTCGAATATCTGGTCGTTGGCGAGGAAGGTTATGGTAGTGCCGGAGCCCGTGTCATCGCCATACGTGCCCACCTGCTCTACTCCCGTCACCGGGTCGCCGTTTACGTATTCCTGGCGGTATATTATGCCGTCGCGGCGGACCTCCGCCGTAAGCCTACTGGAAAGGGCGTTTACCACGGACAGGCCCACGCCGTGAAGTCCGCCGGATACCTTATAGCCGCTGCCGCCGAACTTACCCCCCGCGTGCAGCACGGTAAGTGCCACCTCCAGCGCGGACTTGTGCATCTTCTCATGGTAGCCCACGGGTATGCCGCGGCCGTTGTCCCGGACGGATACGGAATTGTCGGGGTGTATTGTTACCTCTATATGGGTGCAGTAGCCGCCCATCGCCTCGTCTATGGCGTTATCCACCAGCTCTTTGACCAGATGGTGCAGTCCCCGCACGTCCGTAGAACCTATATACATGCCGGGGCGGCGCTTTACCGCCTCCAATCCCTCAAGGACCTGTATTTCGTTTGCGTTGTAGTTTGTGTGGTTGTTCTGTTCCATGGTTTATGCCCTTCTGTAAATTATCTCTTAGCTATTGTAGCTGCCCCTACCGCCGAGGCGTATACCCTTATTCCCTCGGGGACGGCGGTGATTATGTATGTGTCCCGCTCGCCGCCGGATACGTCGTCCACGCGGCCGGAGCCTATGGCGGTCTCCATGAAGCGGCGGTTGTCGTATGAATGCATTACTGTTTCACGGGGCAATATAAGGAGTATTTCCTCATCGTCCACTACCTTATCCCCGCCTATATGCAGATACATATATTCCTCCGGTTTTCGCCCCCGGAATCATTCCGGGCGCATCTCGCCGCCCTTGCAGCGGAACACCTTCATATTTCCCAGGCCCGCCCGCTTTAAGCCCTCGAGGCTGGTGCAGGTCAGAAAGCACTGGCAGTCCTTCATGCTTTCCATCAAAAGCTGCTGCCGGCCCTCGTCCAGCTCAGAGAGCACGTCGTCCAGTATGAGCACCGGGGCTTCCTCCTTTATCTCTCTTATAAAGGCCAGCTCCGAAAGCTTAAGTGACAGCGCCGCGGTGCGCTTCTGGCCCTGGGAGCCGAAGGTGCGCACGTCTATGCCGGACAGGGCTATGCCTATATCGTCCCGGTGGGGGCCTGCGGTGGTAAAGCCCCGGCGGAGATCCTCCGCCCTGCTCCTGTCCAGCGCCTTCAGCATGGCGCCGTAAATGCCCTCCGGGTCCTCCGGGTCTATGTCCGGCTCGTACACTATCTCCAGCCTCTCCCTGCCCCCCGTGATGCTTTTATGCAGGTCGTAGGCTATTGTGGAAAGGCCGTCTATGAATTCGCACCTGTCCATTACGATTTCCTCGCCCAGCGCCGAGAGCTGCTCGTCCCAGGTCTCCAGCATGCCGGGGCCTATCCTGTCAGGCTCCTTTAAAAGGGCGTTCCGCTGCTTCAGCGCCGAGTTGTACCTTTGCAGGCTGTAGTAGTAGGCCGGATGGGTCTGGGAAAGCTCCATATCCATGAAGCGCCGCCGCTCCGCCGGGCCTTCTTTTACTATGGAAAGGTCCTCCGGGGCGAACATCACAACATTCAGCATCCCCATAAGCTCCCCTGAGCGGGAGGCCATCTGCCGGTCTATGAATATCTTTTTGCGCTCCCCGTCCCGAAGCTTTATCTCTATAAGATGGGAGCCCGTATTGTTGGTAAGCTCCGCCCCCACGTATCCGCCGGCGCAGCCCCGCATAATAAGCTCGGCGTCCCGGGAGGTCCTGTGGGACCTTCCGAAGGCGCAAAGAAAAACCGCCTCCACACTGTTGGTCTTCCCCTCTGCGTTGTCTCCCACTATGGCGTTTATGCCGGGGCCGGGCCGCAGATCGAGTGCAGCATAGCTGCGGTACTGGTTTAAGCGCAAGCGGTTAATTTCCATCTGTTTTGCACGCCTGTAATACAAAATTTTACTTATTAATTTTAACATAAAATCAGGGATTTTTCAATGGCTTTTATTATAATAAGAAGAAAGCATTGCAAAAATGTATAAATATGCGTGGAGTGTATAAAGCCGTCCCCTTACAAAAGCCTTGCGCCGCCGTTGAAATATAGTATAATAAATATAATATAAATGATATCATCCATTCCAGGGAGGGACGCATATGCGCTTTACAGTTGATACGGCTGAGCTCAATGCCGCCGTGGCTACGGTCTCAAAGGCGCTGGGAGTAAGGTCCTCGGTAGGTATACTCGAGGGCATATATGCCGAAGCCATAGGCGATACGCTGCTGCTAAGGTGTACAGACCTTTCGCTCCAGATAGAAGCTACGCTTAATGTAGATATCCAAAAGCAGGGAGCCTGTGTGCTGCCCGGGCGGCTGTTTTCGGAGCTTGTCCGCAGGCTGCCCGCAGAGGAGACCCTGCTTTCCGCCGATAAGAACACGCTGCTCATAGAGAGCGGTCGGGCCACCACCACCATGCAGGTGGAAAACGCCAAGGATTACATCTCCATGCCCGACGTCAACCAGGAGTTCTCTATCGCCATATCCAAGGCGGCTTTAAAGAACATGATACGCCAGTGCATATTCGCAACGGCACAGGACGATTCCAAGCCCATACTCCGTGGAGTGCTCATAGAGCTTGCCGACGGCAAGATGAGCATGGTAGCTCTGGACGGATACCGTCTGGCCATGCGCACCGAAGCCGTAACGGTATCCGGCGCCGCCAAAAACGCGGTCATTCCCGCCCGGGGCCTGCTGGAGATAAGCCGCATACTGGACGACAGCGACGAGATGATCAACATGGTATTCTCTGCCACCCACGTCATGATAGACATGGGCCATACCCGCATAATCACCCGCCTTATGGACGGCGAGTTCATACGCTACCGCCAGATACTGCCGGACAGCCACACCACCCATGTGCGGGTGAACCGCACGGAGCTGCTGGACAGCATAGAGCGTGTATCCCTCATGGCGCGGGAGAGCAAGAAGAACCACGTAAAGTTCTCCTTTGAGGACGGTCAGGTGACCATCACCGCCAACAGCGAGATAGGCGCCAGCAAGGAAATAGTCAATATAGACCGCATGGGCAGCGACATAGACATCGCCTTCAACGCCAAGTACTTCAGCGACGTGCTGAAGGTGCTGGACGACGAATACGTCTGCCTGGATATGAACACCAACATAAGCCCCTGCGTGGTAAAGCCCGAAACCGGCGACGAATATTACTACCTCATCCTCCCCGTAAGGCTGTTTTCGGGAAATTAAGACGTTTTCCTTCTTTACTTCTTCTTTCTCTTTTCTTTTCAGGAGAAAAGACACCATCAGTTGACAAGAGCGCACAAGCCCTAAAGGCTTGTTTTGGGG
>ERZ857984.979-NODE-979-length-27735-cov-30.608309_pt1 | contig 27735 bp, 26 predicted proteins | sample MGYA00519914_ERZ857984 | MGnify/ENA primary metagenome ERZ857984 (study PRJEB31778, sample SAMEA3449417) | human gut metagenome | biome: human gut; feature: human-associated habitat; material: faeces | place: United Kingdom | collected 2010/2012 ... | reverse complement strand
AACTCCAAAAAATGCAAAGGGATAATATAAACTTAGGAGTATCACCCGAATTTTATAATCCATCAAAAATCAGCGAAGATAACTTGGATACATCCTTTAAAAGTACAATCCATCAAAAGCCGGCGGCATGTACGCCGGTCTTTTGATACCTTGAGAGCAAAACATGGCCTGACAGTTGCTTGCAACCGAAGGCCATGTTTTGCGGGTTAAACTCGCTAAGTGCTGAACAAGCACTTAGCGAAAGGCCCTATGGCCGTTTTACGGGTTGAACTCGCTAAGTGCTGAACAAGCACTTAGCGAAAGGCCCTATGGCCTTACGACCTGATTACAGTACTATGACCGTATGGCCCTTTTCGCTCAATCTATATGCCTTGTATCGCGGCCAGTCATGCGCTAAACGCCGCTGCGCTTAATCAGCCCACTCCCACCAGGGCCATGCCAAGCGTCAGTATACCCATGTTATCCCTGTATATCTCCTCAAATTGGCTGAGCGGAAGCGGGTTTTCCCCTATCCCAACTTCAATCGTATAACCAGGGCGATTGAACTGCTGTATGAACCAATCCTTGTAACCCGCATAGCCGGAGGCCGCGGGCGTTACTTCCACCGAGTAGCCGCTGACCCTGCCAAACTCCTGGGCAATAGCGTATGAGCCTTCCGGTTCATAGTCAAGATACTTCCAGTATATAACCTTTCCCTGCGAATGATACGACAGGGTAAGCGCAGGTTCCTTCTGAATAGTAAAATCGTACATAGCGCGGCTCTCCGGCGCGCTTAAGGGAGCGTCGCCCACAAAGTCGCGCGGCGCGGGACTGGTAAAGCCCAGGGCATACTTTATCTTTTTCGCCTCCTCCCATCCGGCCGGATAGTTAAGGTTAAGATCGGTTCCCTCAATGTTTGCCTTCCAGCCGGAAGCAAACGGTACGCTCGGATAACGGTTTGAAATCGCGCGGGCGCTTTGGTAATACGGATCACCGCTGGGGATAGCTCCGTTTACCAGATCAACCCCGTCGGGATTTACCATTGGAACCATATATAGCGTTACGTTTTCATAGAGGTCGTTTACATCGTAATCATACAGCGTGCCGCCCGTAGAATAGAGTTTTGCGTAATCCTCCATAAATTTAAGAAGCACAGGGGTTGTTATCCACTCGTTAGCATGATGCGAAGCGTTGTACGCTACTTTTGTAGCTCCCGTTCCCATTGTCAGCAGGTAAAGCGGCCTGCCCATCACGCTTCGTCCGATTGCACCGGTGCGTATATAGGGATAGCGCACCTGAAGCCCATCCACTATATAGTCAAGCAATTCCGAAGTATACGGCACGTTTGTCGGCACGACGTCAAAGCCAAACGGTATGATAATGGAGGTTCCCAGCATAAGGTTATCCGCCCTTAATCCTCCGTTCGCCCTGGCAATCGCCTCCGCCGTAGTGCCATACAGCCTGGCAAGGCCCCAGTATGTATCGCCCTGCCTGATGGTATGCCATGTATAACCCTTTAAAAACGGTATCAGGGCGGCCCAGGTGTTTTTGCCCACGACGCCGTCGGGCGCCAGGCCGCTGGCTGCCTGAAAGCGCATAACTGCGCTCTGCGTCCTTGGTCCAAATCTGCCGTCTATCTCCCCTGGTGAAAAATTTGCTCGGGTTAACGCGAGCTGCAGGATTTTAACGGATGTTCCGCTGCTGCCATAACGCAATGTCTGCATAGTGTACCTCGCATGTTTTGATTTGGCTGCAATACAAAAAGCCTTCATATAATTATATGAAGGCTTTTAAGAATATGTGCAGCCTAGTAGCTAATCGCCCAATCTGCCGGCTAAAAGGTAATAGGTTATAGCCGCGCATTCGCGCATATAATCGTTGAGCGCTATATACCAGGCCGATGGGGTTCCAAGGCCCTGCGCCTTAAGTCCGGCTGATTCGGCCACCTTCCCCGCCCTGTAAACGTGAAACGCCGTGGTGACAAAGACCACCTTTGCATCCTGCCCAAAACGGCTTTCTATTATAGGCTTTGAAAACATAAAGTTCTCCAGGGTGCTCCTGGACTGGTCCTCGGTTATGATCCTCGATTCGTCGATTCCGCTGTTTATCAGAAACCGTTTCATCGCCAGCGCCTCGGGTATGGCCTCTCCCTCCCCCTGGCCCCCTGAGACGATTACAGCGGTGGAAGGGTTGCGCTCCAGATACTCCACGGCCTTGTTCAGACGGTTGTAAAGCGTAACGCTTACATGTTCCCCGCGGATGCCCGCCCCAAGCACCACCAGCACGTCGGCGTTATCATCGGGTTGGGTACTGCCGGCAACGACTGCAATAATGGTCGTCACCGTAAACAGTGTGAAAAATCCCGCATATGCCGCAACCATACCCCATTTTATTATTTTTCCGATTATGTGGGATCTCATAAACCGGGTTACAGGCCCGTAGAACACCCCAAGAATGAACAACGGGGCGCCTATTATAAACGGCATTATAACGCCAAGGTTATAATTGCTTAACGTTCTTACATACATGGTGTCGGCCATGAGAAACAGGCCGGTTAATATTAGCAGCGTCTGAAATATGATTCGGGGCGCCCTGCTTTTCTCAGGTTTGTTTTCCATCGGGTTTATCTCCTTTTGCGTAAATGGATGTGAGGATCAACTCGACAACCCTTGCTGGGAAAAACCGCTTTAGTCCTACAAACAGCTTATACTTTATGCCGACGGTCCTGCGAACAGGAGGATTTTTGGACTTAATCAGCGACAATATCGCCTTTGTCACGCTATTCGGCGGCATTCCGTTCCGCTCGTCCTTTTCCATCTGAGCGATGGAGCTTTTAAACGCGTCTCCATATGCGCTCTTATCCGTTCCCTCCGCATATCTGCGGGCCCCTGTAAAGCCGGTTTTAGTATCGCCTGGTTCCACCAGCGCCGCTTTGATCCCCCATGGCCTAAGCTCCATTCGAAGTCCCTCGGTCAGCGCCTCAACGGCGAATTTGGACGAACTGTAAAGCGTTTGGAATGGTATTGAGAATATGCCCCCTACCGAGCCGATATTGATTATAAGCCCGTTCCTTCTCTCGCGCATATGCGGGAGCACCGCGTTTAGCATGCGTATAACCCCAAAATAGTTCGTATCCATCTGCTTAACCGCGTCCTTGGCCGAGCAGTCCTCAACCGCGCCGCAGATCCCTATGCCCGCGCCGTTTATTAAGATATCAATCCTTCCCTCTTTGGCAATTACCTCGTCAACCGCGCTCCTTACCGACGCCTCATCGCAGACGTCCATGCAAAGCATTCGCAAAAATCCATCTTCGGACCGCTTGTCCCGCCCGCCGCTGCGCGAGACCCCGTATACCCTAAAGCCGCGGTTCATAAGCTCCTCCGCTGTGCACTTGCCTATTCCCGACGATGCTCCGGTGATTAGCGTCACCTTTCCATAAGGGTTATTCACATTAAAATCCTGCCTTCGAATTGATTATATACTTTCAAGCCGTGCATTGATATACTACTAACCGCTACTTGCCCAGCGGGCTTACTCCTTGACCGTCCAACTCCTGTACAAAGCCCATCTCTATCTCGCCGTCTATCATAAAAAGGGTGATTACCTCTGTGTCGCTTATTGCGGCCAATATTAACGCAACCTCCCCCTGCCTGTTCACGTCCGATGGGAATCCCGAAGATTTGGATGCGTTTACGGCGGCCTGCATATCAATATCCTCATCCGCAAGCATTCCTGCAATGCTTCCAGCCTCCATGTAGCCTGCCGGATAGATGGCGTCCTCTCCAACAAAATAGCCATAGTCGTTTATGGTCCGCCTGATCTTTGAAAGCTCCCCTGTGGAATTCAACGCAACTCTCCACACCAGCGCCGCCGCGAGGAGGGCTATTGCGGTTCCTACAAGTATGTATCTTGTTGTTTTGCTCATCACAGCCACAATTCCTGCGCGGTTACTATTATGGCCGCAAGCGCCGCCGTGATTATGGCGGCCGCCGCGTCGCGCCAGCGCATTTTAAGCACACGCATTTTAGTGCGGCCCTCCCCCCCGTGGTAACACCTGCTCTCCATTGCCATGGCAAGCTCGTCCGCGCGCCTGAATGAGCTTACAAACAGGGGGATTAAAATAGGTATCATGTTTTTTGCCCTCCTGATTATGCTTCCGGTTTCCATATCAGCTCCCCTGGCCATCTGCGCCTTCATTATCCTGTCGGCTTCCTCTATTAGGGTGGGGATAAAGCGAAGGGCTATCGTCATCATCATCGCCAGCTCATGCGCTGGAAACTTCAGTTTTGTCAGCGGCATAAGCAGCTTTTCCAAACCGTCGGTCAGGGAGATGGGCGTTGTGGTAAGCGTAAGCAAAGACGTACCGGTTACCAGCAGTACAAGCCTGATTATTATAAAGATCGACTGCCTAAGCCCTCCCGTTGTAATTTTGATTATCCATACCTCCAAGATTGGTTCTCCGGTCTTGATAAGGAACAGATTCAATATAAACATCAAAATAAGCAGCCATCTCATAGGTTTAAGCGTCCGCACAACATAGCCAAGCGGCACCCTGGCAAGCACTATTGTCATAGCCAAAAACACCGCAACAGGGATAAACATCCACATTGAGCGAACCAAAAACACTATGACGATATAGGCTATCATCAGCATGAGCTTGGTGCGCGGATCAAGGGAATGTATCACGGAATTTCCTGGGAAATACTGACCGAGGGTTATGTCCTTAAACATATTTCAGCCTCCTCTTCAGGAAATCAAGCAGTTCCTCCGGCCTGTATATCTCATTGGGAACATTTACGCCCCTTTTTCGCAGCGCCTGGGCAAGCTGCGCCGCGTGCGGAAGTTCAAGGCCAAGCTTCTCTATTTCGCCGGCGTCCGAAAATACCTCGGCCGGCGTTCCGACGGTTCTCAGCGCGCCTTTACTGAATATTGCTACACGGGTGGCCACCCGTGCTATATCATCCATGGAATGGCTGACCATTATTATACATGTATTATTTGCACGCTGGAGTTCTAAGAGCGTGTCCAGTATCGCGTTCCTGCCCGACGGATCCAGTCCGGCCATCGGTTCGTCCAATACCAGGTACTTAGGATGCATCGCTATTATCCCAGCCAGAGCAACGCGGCGCTTTTCCCCGCCGGACAGCTCAAACGGCGATTTGCCGCAAAACTTATCCGCGTCAAGCCCTACTATGGACAGCGCGTTCATAACGCGCTCCTTCACCTCGGCTTCGCTAAGGCCCATATTTACCGGCCCGAACGCAACGTCCTTATACACCGTTTCCTCAAACAGCTGGTGTTCAGGGTACTGGAACACCATGCCCACAAGCCGGCGGCCAATCTGACGCTGTTTTTTATCCAGCATATCGCAGCCGTCGACCATTACGCTTCCCGATGTTGGAAGCAAAAGCCCGTTAAGATGCTGTATAAACGTGCTTTTCCCAGACCCCGTATGGCCCACGATACACAAAAACTCGCCCTCGTTTATTACAATGCTGACGTCGTTAATAGCGCTCACCGCCAAGGCGCTCTTGTGCATATATGTATGGCTTAATTTCTCAACAACAATGGGCATAGCGCCTCCGCTATTTCATCTATCGTCATTATATCATCGGGTATATCCGCGCCTATCCCTGCCAGCCGGTCACGAAGTTCCACGGCTGGAGGCGCGTCTATCCCCAGTGCTCTAAGCTCCCTGGCGCTGGAAAACACATTTCTCGGCGTATCCAGCATCTGCAGCCGGCCTTTGGCCATTACGGCTACACGGTCGCACATGGTCGCTTCCTCCATGTATTGGGTGATCATAACCACCGTAATTCCGCTTTCCCTGTTCAACCTTCTGACCGTGGAAAGGACTTCATTGCGGCCGGATGGGTCAAGCATGGCCGTTGCCTCGTCAAGCACCAATACCTCCGGCCTCATGGCCAGCATGCCAGCCATCGCAACCCGCTGTTTCTGTCCGCCCGAAAGCATATGCGGAGCGCTGCGCGCGTACGCCGTCATGCCCACGGCTTTTAGGGCTTCCCTGACCCTTTTTATTATCTCATCGGTCGCAAGGCCGAGATTTTCAGGTCCGAAGCCTACGTCCTCCTCAACCACCGTGGTCACTATCTGATTATCGGGGTTTTGAAACACCATCCCGACCCTTCGCCTTATCTCCTGTATCAAGGCTTCGTCCGCTGTGCTCATACCGTCTACGGTTACCTCGCCAGCGTCGGGAAGCAAAAGGCCGTTCATATGCTTTGCAAGGGTGCTCTTCCCTGAGCCGTTATGGCCGACAATCGCCAGCATCTCCCCCTTTTTAACCTCAAACGATACATCCTTGAGGGCGTACTGCCCCTCCTCGCTGTATCTGTAGCTTATCGAATTTACTCTTATCATATCAGGCTACCCCTCGACATCAATCAAGTTAGTATACTCCATCATAACGCTAAGGGCAATAAAACGATGATTAATATATTGGAGGCGGCTGCACATCGCTGCCGCGTTGCCATACACATGCCTATTGCCCCGGCACAAATTTTGAAAGAAATTTATTAGGCGGGCGGAACCGCCCAACGGTATCGGAGCCTGCGCCATTCACGCGGTTAACTTCAAAAGTAAGGCGTTTGTTATTGAGAACTTGGGATATACGGGCATCTTAATGTATAGCGCGGCAGTTTTATTATGCCTTTTTTGATACGCTAAGGCCGGTTACCGATCGTGGAGGAAAGCTTAACTGCGATGCATGAAGCCGTATCGGCGCACGAATAATGATTGACAACCAGCCGGCTGTTTTCATAGCAATGGTCACGTTCCGTTTGAACAGCCGGCCAAGAAAAAAAGTGGATCTAGCCGTAAAGGGCATTTACGCTGAACGCCGTTGCCGCGCTTTTATCCAGCGCCGATATTACGCCGCTGATTGCGTTCAAAGTATCCGGCAGTAGGCAGCGCTATGGGATATATGCTATAATTAACACAAAAATGATCAACCCGTAGGCTTATAGCCATTTTTTACGGAGGCAATATGAGAAGCGAAGCTGAGATGATGGATATGGTAATCGCCGCCGCAAGGGAGGACGACAACGTACGCGCCGTGCTCCTTAACGGATCCAGGGCCAATCCAAACGCCAAAAAGGACATGTTTCAGGACTATGACATAGTGTTTATAGTAAGGGATACCAGCCCGTTTTTTATTAATCGCAGCTATATGGACAGGTTCGGCGATTTAATAATGCTGCAGATGCCTGAAACCATGCGCGATCCCATTGGAGACGGAAGGTTTACATATCTCGCCCTGTTTAACGACCTAAACAGGATAGACCTGCAAATTATACCCGCAGACAGGTATGAAGGGATGCTTGGGAACGATAGCCAGACCATGTTGCTGCTTGATAAGGACAATATAGTGCCCGCGCCTCCTCCGGCCAGCGACGCAAGCTATCATGTAAAGCACCCCGCCGCCAACGACTTTTATTCCTGCTGCAACAACTTCTGGTGGTGCCTTCAAAACGTGGCCAAGGGCATATGGAGGGACGAGCTTCCCTATGCGATGCAGACATATGAGCGGTATGTGAGAGCTGAGCTGGATTGCATGGTTGAGTGGCGTATAGGCATGCTCAACGGATTTCAGGTATCGGCAGGGAAAATGGGAAAGTACTTCAAGCGATACCTGGACGCCGATACATATCAAACATATACGGATACCTATTCGGACGGGCAATATGATAGAATGTGGGATTCAATGTTTACAATGTGCAGCCTGTTCAGGTCCCTGGCCAGCCGGGTCGCGGAAAATTTCGACTTTTGCTATCCAAAGGAGGACGACGAGCGGATGACCGGGTATCTGCGCCATGTCCGAAGTCTCTGTGGCAACGGAGAGGACCGCCCTTAATAAGCCGCGCGCATATTTAATCGATTTCTAACCGCTAAACTCCTTTAGGACATGTACAGCCGCGCGGATTCATTGTACAGCCTGGTTATGTCCTGAAGCATATCCGTATGCTCGAAGTCGCGGTGATATACGATGTTTATCTCCCTTACCATGCTCAGGTTTTCCACGGGAAGCACGGTTATCTTCCCCTTTCTCAACTCATCAAGGCAGGCGCTTTTAGCCAGTATGGATACCCCGAAATCCCGCCTTATCAGATCCTTTATGGTTGCGATATTATCCACCTCAAGGATGACGTTGAATTCATCTATGGACATGTTCTGGCTTTCCAAATGCGAGATAAAAAGATTTCTCGTTCCCGAATTCGGGAGCCTTAGTATCATCTTTTCCCTTTTCAGCTCATTTATCGTAACCATGTTCTTGGCCGCAAGGCTGTTGTTGTTGGATACAACCAGTACAAGGCAGTCCGTATCGAGCAGAAGTGAATTGAAATCCGGATCCATCAGCTTTCCCTCTACAATCGCGAGATCAATCTCATATGTCTTTAGCTTCTCATAAAGGTTTTTAATCGTGCCGGAGATAATCTTTATGGATACTCCCTCATTGCCGCTGCAGTATTTTGCCAAAACCTCGGCTACAAGATTGCTTTCCGCCGTATGGGTTATTCCTACGGTCAGGCGGGTTACACGCCTTCTTTCATCCTCTATGCGCTGCTCCATGTTTTTATAGAGCATCTTTATCCGCTTTGCATACTTTAAAACGATTTCCCCTTCGCCCGTAAGGCTTAGCTCGCCGCGGCTGCGGTTGAAAATTCTTACGTTTAGCTCCTGCTCTAACTGTTTGACCTGCAAACTCACGGCTGGCTGCGTCATTGAAAGCTGTTCCGCCGCCCGCGTAAAACTCTTAAGCTCATATACTTTAAGCAATGTCTCCAACTTTGAGTTCAGCATGTCACACCCACTAAAATAATTATTATTTATCCACCCAAAAATAACTATAATTATACTTTATTTTAAATCCCGATATAATGATACCATCAGAGATGTGAGAAATCAACTGTTTCTGTAATCGCTTAAACTAAAAGGCTGGTTTTACTATGTTTAATATTTATGAAGGATTGAATGAAACAAGCGGGGTGCTGCTCACCCTATGCGTTATATTGACGTCGGGATTTTTACTGACCAGGCTTACAAAGCTTATTAAGCTCCCAAACGTGAGCGGTTTTATACTTGCGGGTATATTGGTCGGGCCGTACGCGCTGAATCTGGTTTCAGCGCAAGTTGTATCGAGAATGGGCTTTATAAGCGATATCGCGCTGGCTTTCATAGCGTTTGACGTGGGCAGATTCTTTAAAAGGGAAACGGTGCGCGCTACGGGGGGAAAGACCATCGTTATAACCCTGTTTGAGTCGCTGGCCGCAGGCATTGCCGTTGCCGTTTCAATGAGGTTTATATTCAATCTCAGCTGGGCTTTCTCCGTACTGCTCGGCTCAATAGCCACGGCTACGGCGCCGGCCAGCACCATTATGACCATAAACCAGTATAACGCTAAGGGGAGATTTGTAAACACCCTGCTTCAGGTGGTGGCTCTGGACGACGTGGTGTGCCTGATCGTCTTCAGCACGGTTTCCGCACTGATAAAGGCTGACGGATCCGAAAACTTCGCCGCTTTCGATGTATTGCTTCCTATTTTATATAATATTGCAGCCGTCGGAATGGGATTTTTCACAGGTTATCTGTTGAACAGAGTCATCACGCCCGGGCGAAGCCGTGAAAACCGGCTTATTTTAGTTATTGCGCTCCTGCTTGGCATTTGCGGGGTCTGCGCGCTGTGCGACGTCTCGCCGCTGCTTGCCTGCATGGCCTGCGGTGCGGCATATATCAATTCCTCAAGGGATGAAACGCTGTTTTGTGAAATAAACCATTTTACCCCGCCTATCACTTCAGCCTTTTTCATAATTTCGGGCATCAACTTTGACATCGGCGCCCTTACGGCAGTCGGTATGATGGGCGTATGCTATTTTCTTATTAGATTGGCCGGCAAATACGCGGGAGCTTACGCCGGCTGCCTGGCCGCACATGAGGATAGACGGACGCGCAGCTGCCTCGGAATTGCGTTGGCGCCCCAGGCGGGCGTTGCTATAGGTCTGGCTTTTCTTGGGCAGAGGATGCTTCCCCCCGAGATAGGCGATATGCTCCTTTCAATCGTACTGTCTTCCTCAATGCTCTACGAGCTGGCCGGCCCTGTTTGCGCAAAAACCGCGCTGACGCTTTCAGGCTCGATCGTCAGGGATTCGGACAAGGGCACGGAAAAGCCACACACACCAGTGTTTAAACAGCCGCTGATTAATAGTAAAAAATAGTAAACGCACACAGACTTGGAGGCCTTACAAACAAAGCGCTTATGTCTTTTGCCCGCCTGTGTTTTTGAATTTTTAACAGGGAACGAGTTCTTTATAATCCGGCCGGAAACACGATAAGAATAGGCGGGGAAAGCTTGACAGATTCAGCGTTGAAATTATTGAAAGGTAGACCCATGCCTCCCCCGCCCGCGCCCGAGGACACATCCCCGCCGAATCAGTGAAGCCTCCATTGGCGCCCGTCGACCCTCCCCCGCGCGCGCATACGCGGACTCGGCGGCAGTCCGTGCGTCAGCCTCATTTTTGCGTCGACCCTCCCCCGCGCGCGCATACGCGAACGCACTGTGAGTTCAGCCTCATCAAGGGGCTTTATAACATTCCTCCCCCGCGCGCATACGCGAACGCACTGAGAAAATCAGCTTATCCTACGATCTCTCGCTTCCCGTCTCTCCCGCCCTCGTCCGCGGACGCGGCCCCGCCGCATCAGTGAAGCCTCCATTGGCGCCCGTCGACCCTCCCCGCCCGCGTCCGCAGACGCACTGAGAAAATCAGCTTATCCTACGATCTCTCGCCTCCCGTCTCTCCCGCCCGCGTCCGCAGACGCGGCCCCGCAAAAAGTTGGTAGCGAAGCGGAGGCGCCGCGGCCGCGCTTGCAAGGCCGCAGCCGCAGCGAGCGGGACTTTTTGCGGCAAGGAGGAGCAAGGGAGCGATGCAAAAAATCCCCTAGCCGTATTGCGGTTAGGGGATTGTGAGCAAAGCGGACTTTGCTCCGACGTGGCACGCCCGGCGCGACTTGAACGCGCGGCCTTCAGAGTCGGAGTCTGACGCTCTATCCAACTGAGCTACGGGCGCATACATATATAATTATTGTGTCATGCTGCGTTAATGTCATAACCGGTACGACGGAAAACTGAGCTGGATTCAAATTTTGACAACCCATCGCTGTCCCTGTTGACGGCGCAAAAGGTATCCAAGCTCCAATTAAACGCATACCCTCCATGCTTTGGGCTTTAAATAGCCATAACATGAGCCATCCAGCGATAATGTTCGCCTGATCAACTTGTTCCGCATATAGGTTTATACTACAGGAAGTCCGCACACCTACAGGCTGCAACTGGCCTATAAAATTAAGAATACCGCGCACCCATCCCTCGACATAACGTTTCCAGGCGGAACCCTGACAGGTGGCTCCAATCAGGCCATCCTGCGGCACACCAGCTCATCCGCTTAATGCTGCTTCCGTCAAGACCTGACATGGTTCACGGACGCCAATTGCACAGGACCAAATCATCAACACTCCTTATCAGTGCCAGACCCTACAAACGAATGCCTCGGGACGGGAATCCAACCCTGCTGCAGCGGATTGCAGGTATAGGGCACCGCTAACTCCCCGTCTGGCGCGGCCAGTATAGTTTACAGCGTTTTAATGAATTTTGCAAGCCCTTTATTATTGCGCTACAAATAAAAACAATGCGCCAGGTGGGATCGCCCTGACACATTGCTTTTATGTTACATGCCATGATGCCGCTTTAGGGGAAATGTGTGTAAGTATGGAACGCTTCTAGCATACACAATCGAACGATGAGCCTTTCACTAATCACAGGGAGTTGGAGAAGCTGGCATCATGGCATGTAATGTGGGGAAGGTATATCATGAATATGTTGGCCTATGGCCTCCATAAACAGGATGGCTTAGTATCGTTCAGCCATAGTTGCCGCCCATGTTCTCACCGCAAGACCGATTGGTCTGTAGGCGGCTGCATGACTGAACGATTGGCGAGGAAGGAAGATAGAGATATGTAATTTGGCCGCGCATCTGATTCACACTTCTAGTCAATGGCGGATGCGCCTCCAATCCTCTACGCTTGTCCTTACACCTATATATCCCAGAAAGCACCTAAACGTAACGCAAGAAAAATCATATATTTTGTTAATTCCTTCATATTGGTGTCACTTTGTTCTTTTATAAGTATGATGTTGATATAGACCGTGTTTGAAGTGCCTAAATCACGTGCTTTACACCCTTATTAATCAAGGTATAGATAGTTGCAACCAAGAAGTACAGATTTAAGCAAGCAAAATATATTTTTAAATTGTATCTTAATTTGTTAGTATTAATTATTGACAAATATACTTAAAAACGGAGGTTATTCATGTCCGCATGTTTAACTCTGATTCCGAAAGAGAAAAACAGTTCTTGGATGAATTATACGAGCAGTACTATGATGTGCTGTTCCGTTATTGTTTGCCATACCTAAATCGGGATATCGATTCATCGGCGGACTGCGTGCATATGGTGTTTGACGTGGCCGCGGCAAAGGTTAAGACCCTGATGAAGCATCCCAATATAGGCGGGTGGATGTATGCCACAGCTAAGAACTGCATCAAAAAGGAGCTGCGTCGTATAAAGATGGAGCAGACTAAGTTTGAGCGCCTTGTGGATTCCATGCCTATGACCACACAGATAGACCCGATACTTGAGGACGAGGTAGACGCGCTCAGGGATAGAATCGTAGATACGCTCAACGAGGCGGAAAGATTGCTTTACCAACTGTACTATGTTGAAAACAGAACGACGCCTGAAATCGGTCAGATGCTTAATATTACTGCGGACGCGGCTAAGATGCGCCTGTACAGGGTCCGTATAAAGCTGCTTAAGGAACTGAATAAATATATATAAAATTTCAGCGTTACTTTTGGCTAAAAACTGGGATATATATATAAAGATGGTGATGAATATGACGAATAAATATGAAAAACAAATAAAAACGCTTTCCTTGAGAAAATGCGCAAGGCTTATAAAATCTATTGAAAAAAAGATGTTTGAAGAGATGGGGAAACCCATCGAAGCCAGGGATATGGATTTTATAACCGAATGCCTTGACACTTTGGACGCCATCCACTTATATGTCAATGAGAAGAATACAGCTAAAAAGATGAATAACAGCTGTAGAGAACCCGCTTTTGTTCCTCAAAGGTTTATCAGGCCCGCCATTACGCTATGTCTCGTTATGGCTCTGTTGCTGACCGTTTCGGGCTTTGCCGAGGCGTTCGGCATCACCAGATGGTCCTCTAAAATAACCTGGGGCAATAACGGTCTTAATTTGAATCCCAGTTCTGAACTGCATGAAGAATATTCCGACGGAACTGAAAGACATTTTGCCAATGGAATCAAATCTCAGGCGTTCAAATCCCTTGACGAGGCTTATGAGCGGCTTAACGTAAAGCCGCTGAGGCTTCCAAGCTATATGCCTCCAGACTTCGGAGAGCCAAAGGTGAAAGGTTATAGTGTATCATATTATAGAATAATTCTCCTCAGTTATTTAAATTTAGAAAACAATCGTCTTATTCATTTACAGATTGAAGACTGTGATTATACTATGTATGGCATGGAAATTAAAAGTGAAGAAAAAGTTAATTATGAAGCAATACATAAATTTAATGGCATTGATTTTTATGTATATCAAGTAGGGGCTACTATTAATGCTATCTGGTCAGTTAACAGAATACGATATACTTTACGGTTCTATGGGGGCAGCATACAAGAGATTACACAAATTCTTGAATCATTTTAATAAAACGTTTGTCGAAATATATTATTTTTTTGCGCGTTACTTAGTAGCATATATTGGGATATATAAATGTAATGAGTAATAACAGAATTGCTCATATAATTATATCCTACTTAAGTATACATAATTAAAGGAGTTAAAAAAATGAAAAGAATCAGAAATTTGATTACATGTATCTTGATCATCATTATTATCACAACCTCTGGGGTGTCCATTGCAGAAATGGCTTCAGATATAGACTGTAAAGCGTGTAGTCATGGTATTTATGACTTTATAAAGATGGAAACAATATATCATGGAGACGTGGATGGAAAATGCAAAAAAACTGTCATTGAATATAGATCCTGTTTGATTTGCAGCGAGGAGTTTACGCATGAAGTAACACTTTTTGACAGTCATGTATCTTTCATATTTAAGGCCTCATGTGACCGTGCCACACATATTTACTATTGCAAATGCAGGTGCGGCAAGGGAATGCCCACAATCCGAGAAGCCTGCCCCCGTCCGGGCGTAGGGTGCCCCGATATTCTTAGCCTGGGCCGTCGGATAGGGCGGATAGATATGCCATATTAATTCCGTTGATACCCTGACAGTGCTAATGTTAGCGCCGCAAGGCGGACAAATTCCTGTTAATGTAGTTCATCCTAAGAGTATACATGCGATACGGATTCCTCTAAACCTCTGCTGTTGTTAAACCTAAACCTCCGTAGCCATTGTCCCAAGTGTGAGACGGAAAGCGTTCACCTACCCTAGGATCCGGCTTTACAGCATGTATACAATCGATAGTCAATGCGCCAAGACGATCCCACTTGGCGCATTGTATTTTTTATTAACAAGGCAGCTAATCAACGCCGCTTTGGGACTAAGGCAATGTTCTGGCAGGTTACTATTAAAACGCGGCGTTAAAATGCGTGCTTATGGGGAGATTGGGTAAGGATTTAAACCGTAAGCCGGATAACCCCTTTGTGCCAGTCAGGATGTAAAGCGGGCAATAATACGTGTATTTGATTAGCGGCATAATTGGCGCCTTGAGTTTAATCCTGAACGGGCCGCTTTGACCAATTTTAAAGAGTGTTTCAGACTGCTATAAGCGCCGGGAAACCCATCTTCTCATACTGTAAGTATTATAACATGATATAATATTGCTATAGATATTTATGAAATAACCGTCATGTCCTGTCAGGACATGACGAGGGCGGAGCTTGCCGCCAGGATTGAGCCTAAGCGATCTATCAAAGGCGGGCCCTTCAGTGTTTATATAGAAATGAGGATATCCTGGGATTGCTGACAGTCTTGCCATACGGTCATAGTACTGTTTGGTCTTGTATATAGAATGACTAACTCGTACTGTCCTGCTTAACGGATTTAAGCACGGGCCTTAAAACCGCGCAAATTAACGAATATTTCGTATAAATTATAACATATAAAAAATATGTTTTAGTTTACATTTATACCAGTATAAATTGTTTGATAAAGCAAAAATCAAATGATATAATTTATTCAGGATTTAAGCGTATTCGGTAGAAAAAGCGTATGTCCGTATACCGTGCGCCGCTGAATCGATATAAAATTTTGGAGGTAGCTTATGAGAAAAATATTACCGGTTATACTAGCGTTGATATTGGTATTAGGGTTAGTGCCGTTTACACAAGCAGAGGGAGAAATGTCCTTGACGGCTATAAGCGTTGAAGCAAAGCCTGGCGACGACGTAGAGGTTTCAATAAAAGCGTCCGATATAGCGGCCGCGGACTTTGTATTGACCTTTGACGCCACAGCGCTCGAATATACGGGCTACAGCGCGGGAGCGAGCGACACCCTGATTGTAAACGACAGGGAAGCGGGCAATGGAAGGCTGGCCATAAACGCTATATCAATCTATGATAACTATGATGACGAGGCCTGTATTGTCCTGGGGTTCAAGATCGGGCAAAACGCCCGGGGCCCGTATGAGCTGTCAATCGAACTCAAGAGTGCGGCGGTTATCATCGGAGGCAGGACTGAAAATGTTGTTCCGGAAGACGTGCGTGTAGAGAATGGAAGCATAGTAACGCCCGGGTTATATACGGTCACTTTCGTTGATGGCCTGGACGGTCAGGTGATCGACGTTCAGGAGGTAATGGAAGGCCATAACGCTACCCCGCCCGCTCCGCCTGAGCATGAGGGTTATGTGTTCATCAGGTGGCAGGGAAGCTACACTAACGTCACTTCCGATACGACGGTAACGGCCGTATATAGGACCGAGGACGCGGAGCTGTACACCATAAGCTACTATGTGGACGGAGAGTTCTATGACAGCCAGCTATACGAGGCAGGCGATGAGATTCTGCCGCTTGAGGAGCCGGTGCGCGAAGGCTATGTGTTCTCGGGCTGGAACGGGCTTCCGGAGGAGATGCCGGCTGAGGACATAAGGGTTGACGGAACATTTACGCCCGCGGGCGGCATAGTGAACGTGGCGGTTACTTCGTCTGAAGGCGGAACAGCGTCGCTGATAAACGCACCTGTTGCGTACGGCGCAAACGCGGAGATATCGCTCAACCCCGATGAAGGTTACTGCGTATGGTATGTAGCGATAGACGGCGAGATGGTTTCAACGTATCCGGATGGCAGCGTGTACGTCATTGAGAACGTAATAAAGGATATAACGGTAAAGGTTGTGTTTAAAGATTTAGAGCCTTCTAATACACCCGAAGCAAATCCCCCGGCGACCGGCGCATCCTCAACGGCTGGAATAGCCATCGGCCTTGTCGCCCTGGGTGTGGTAATTGTGATAGTAGCCCTAGTTGTTAAAAGAAGACGCAACGGTTCGGAATAATTACAGTAATCGCAGGAGGCTGCACAGAGCGGATTAAAGTTCAGGGGGACTGCCGGCTTAACCCGGCAGTCCCTGCAGACTGTCAAAAAACCCTTGACTTTAGATCCGGCTCTGACGACATGCGCGTCAGAACGGATGAAAACCGTGAGGTTTTCGTTCTCTGCGGGTTTTGCCGCCCAGGAGCGCCCAAAGGGCGAGAGGCAAAACCCGTAACCTCAAAAAAGCGGCTGCGCCACTTTTTTGACACGCTGGGGGACTGCCGGCTTAACCTGGCAGTCCCTGTTAAACCATATCAGGCAAAAGGTGGTTTGACGCAGGGCCGCAAATCTGGCCGATCACGCAAAAATAGCCTTTATCTTAGGCCCTCCATAGGTTATAATACTATAATATTAATTTAAATTAGTTTTTGAAAGGTTTTTTTGTATTATGAAAAGGGTTGCGTTATTGCTAACATGCGCTTTAATCATATTCAGCCTGTGCTCCTGCGGCGGCGGCTCATATACCATTGGAGAAAGGTATTTGGTAACGACCGATGGCTATATGGAGATATACAGGCCCTATATTTCCGATTCGCTGCCATATCTTCTGCGCTCGGATATGACCGCGGAGGAGCGCGAAAGCATCCACTATCTGCTCAGTACGCTGGGAAATTTTTCAGAAGAGTTAAGCGAGGAGCTTTTACATGAAAAATCACCGGCGATAATAATGCAGACGGTTGGTGAAGGAAAGATAGAGTTCTACCTGGACTTCGAAAATCAAAGGGTGTTTACGGTGGAATCTCAGCCGGATTCCCCCCTGTGGAAGTATACAACCTATGAGACCAATGCGGAACACTTTAAAAGCGTAGCGGAAAACCTGCTTGGGATGAAAGCGGGGACCTGACGGATTGAGCATGGAAATAGGATACAGGCTGTGCGGAGCTGATGACGCGCCGGCGGCGGCCGGGCTTGCGGGGATGTTGTGGCCTGGTTGTGATCAAACCGAATTGGTAAAAGAGTATGGGCAGTTCATTTCAGCGGGCAGTATGGCGTGTCCGTTAGCGCTTTTTCGCGGGGAGCCCATTGGCTTTGCTCAATGCCAGTTAAGGCACGATTATGTGGAAGGAGCCCACAGCAGCCCTGTAGCATACCTGGAGGGCATATTTGTTAAGGCGCCATACAGGCGCCTGGGCGCAGCGCGCGGGCTTTTGTCCATGTGCGAGGAATGGGCCAGAGGTAAAGGCTGCCACGAATTGGCGAGCGATTGCGAACTAAATAACGATGGAAGCCTGGGTTTTCACCTCAACTATGGTTTTAGCGAGGCAAACAGGATAATCTGCTTTATAAAAAATATTCAATCCAAGGGATGAACTTCGCTTAAACGAAAACCTATGAGCTGTGGGGCAATCCCCAATATGATATTTGACATTGGTTAATGGCAGCCACTGCTATACGGCTCAAATCAGCAAGGTATGACAGTTGTGCGTTTAACGGGATACGGCCATGGCCGTATCCCGTTAAAATTTAAACAAGCCCAAGCAGACGCACAGCGTTTGCGACAATGGCGCACACCGCGATTCCGGCAAGCGTAGGAATCAGGGCTGATACCCCCGTCCATTTCCAGCTTTGCGTCTCTTTGCGTATCGTCAGCAGCGTAGTCGAGCATGGCCAGTGCAGCAGAGAGAACAACATCGTGCATAGCGCGGTCATCCACGTCCAGCCATTATCAATAAACAGCGCCTTTAGGCTGGCTAAATCGAGTTCCATAATGCTTCCCGTCTGCATGTAAGCCATAATAACTATGGGGATAACAATCTCATTGGCAGGAAAGCCAAGTATAAACGCAAGAAGAATCACTCCGTCAAGCCCTATAAACCGCGCAAAGGGATCCAGAAAACCTGCGATATGCGAAAGCAGGCTCGCCCCGTCAGCCGTTACATTTCCAAGTATCCAAATTATCAGGCCCGCGGGAGCGGCGATCATTACAGCGCGCCCAAGGACGAAGATGGTTCTGTCCAGAATCGACCGTACTATCACCTTGCCCAGCTGAGGGCTGCGGTACGGCGGAAGTTCAAGTGTATATGAGGATGGTACGCCTTTAAGTATGGTTTTGGTCAACGCTTTTGATACTAGAAATGTTGTCGCTATTCCCAATAGAATCATGACGGTCAGCAGTATGGCCGCCCCCGCCGAATTCCACAGCCCAACCGAGGTACCTATAAAGAACATGGTTATTATGGATATAAGCGTTGGAAACCTGCCGTTGCATGGCACAAAATTATTGGTTATGATTGCTATGAGCCGCTCACGCTGTGAGTCGATGATTCGGCAGCCGGTTACTCCGGCCGCGTTGCAGCCAAACCCCATGCACATGGTTAGTTGAAAAGAGTATGCGGAGCAAAAAGGTATGGCATACCGTATCAACCAAGAAGTAGTATGGTTGATAACGGAACGCTTAACCAAAGAAGCCGTGCTTCAAATAATTCTAATGTGTATAAGACTTCAACCCATGATTCAATTAAGCACCATTACGACGGAGAACAGCATAGGTCTTTTTATCTTTAGACCTATTTTAATTTAATCCGGTTAAATATAAATTTATTAATAATAACATATGTTTAACATACATTTGTCAAGGACGAGTTTCAATGAGAGTAAAAAAATTTAAGTATGAGAACAATTCCATAATTCAAGTGTATTTAACGAATTCATAATATAAAAAGCCTACATCACGTAAAATTGATGACGGAATAAGGTTTCGTAGCGCTTTCAACACTTTTTTGCTTTGATAAAGCAATACCCCCGTTGAAAAGGGTAATCATGAGAAAAATAGTTAATCATCCAGCCTCAGTACCACAATTCCCAAAGTGACGCCAACCGCAAACAGCATGATCTCGCCGATGCCGCCCAGATAGCTCATGGGGCGACCAGGATAAAGCCTCCGATAAGTATGAACATAATCCCGAACAGTATGAACTTGAGCCCTTTCATCAACTATTCCACAAAAAACAGCAGGCACTTGTTAAGCGCCGCCGCCTTTTTATAAAACTTCTTTAAATCCCTGAAATTCTCCCATACATACTCAAACACCGCTTCCTCCCCATCCTCTGAAACGTCTGACACGAGATATACATCCTCATCCTTCATGCCCTTGATATCGAACCTCGCCCTTAAATCCTCCTTGTCGATACCGCTGATGGCTTCGGCAATCTCCTTTACCTCATCCTCCGTAATATATGTGGCGGGGGCGTAGCCTATCTCCTCGTCGCTTACCTCCCTGCCAAACACCACCCTTGCGAGCGCTTGCGAATCGTCGACCCCTTTTGTAAGGACATAGTCTATGGCATTCCATGCCTTCTCAATGGAAAGCATGTTTCCTTCGCCATCGTAATCCTCGTCGTCGTCTCCGAAGAAGATAACCTCGGACGCCTCCAGCTCGCCGTCAAGAATGCCGTCTACCTTTTCTCTGTCAATCATGCAATAGGTACCCATCATGCTCATAATCAGCTTGTCTCCTTTTCTTGTTACCCAAAGTTTACAAGGGTAAGTACGACTGGAGGGCTGGATTAGGGCCATTTCTTGTTCCCGCCGCTTGAAACGGCGCTGCTGGCCCCGCGCTCCTCGGCCTTGAACTGGCCGCAAACCCGACTCGCCGAGGTCTTCAGAGTTTTCACTCTGCCAGCCCGCGCGGGATGGGACGTAGCCGCGCAGGCGTAGCGGATCCTACGGCAAGCGTCTGGAACAAAGTCCGGCGCGGGCTGGGTGTGCGAAAACCGTGTTTACCCTTGCAAAACTGAGGGTGTTGATATTAAATTATATTTCGGCCTGTCCTACAAGTCTATACTACCGTATGATTTTCTTCAACTTTTTTATTTATGCCATTAAACGCCGCCTTCAGTACCAGGTATCCTCGTTGCTGTTAAAACGCGCCAGCGTCAATACGCCCTTTAGTATGCTGAAAATATTTACAGTTTTGAGGTTTTATATGATTTGTCTTTAGCCGCGGCGACTCATAAACCGTACGTGTTCGCGCCGGCAGGCTTTAGTACCGGCCGCGGTTTTATCGGGTTTAACCTTTTCCTAACATTAACTTGCTTAAATTCGCCTTTACTACTTGAAATCCGTTACAATAAGCGGTACATTAACCTTGAAGGGTACACATACCCTTCATTGGAGGGTATGTCAGCGTGGAGCTGCCGCGCCACTTATTGAGGGTTGCGGGTTTTGCCCCCGCTCTTCGCGGGTTCCCGTGCGGTAAAACCCGCAACGAACGAAAACTTCACGGTTTTCATGCGTTCTGGCGCGCAGGCCGTCAGAGCCGGACTTAAAGTCAAGGGCTGCGGCACTTGACAGCCCCAGGGTTTTTAACATTCTGACATGCCCTTCATTGGAGGGCCGTCCCTAAAACACGTTCCAGAATAATTTGGAGGAAAGCAAAATGCAAATTGTCACAACGGGCGTTGCCGGCACGATGGAGTCATCCGACATTATCGTGAGAATCGAGCCGAACGATGGCGACGGCATTGACCTAACGCTTGAAAGCGCGGTTATGCAGCAATTCGGCAAGCAGATAGAAAGGGTTATACGCGATACTCTATCCGAGTTGGGCGTGACCTCTGCCGTGGTTAACGCGGTGGACAAAGGAGCATTGGACTGCACGGTAGCTGCAAGGGTGTCAGCGGCCGCTTACAGGGCGGCGAAGAGCACAGATTATGTATGGAATGGAGGCGCCGTCAGATGAGCAGGTTAAGACGCAGCATGTTATTTGTGCCTGGCAACAACCCGGGAATGATCAGGGACGCTCACATCTATGGCTCGGACTGTATAATGTTCGACCTTGAGGACAGCGTTTCTATCAATGAAAAGGATGCGGCGCGCTTTCTGGTTTATAAAGCATTGACGTCGCTGAGGTATGGCAAGAAGGAACTCGTCGTGCGCATCAATTCACTGGACGACTTCGGTGTTGAGGATCTGGAAGCTATAGTGCGCGCCCGTCCGCATGTTATCAGGCTGCCTAAAACCGAAACCGCACAGGATGTAACCGACTGTGAAACCGAGATTGCAAGGATTGAGCGCGAAGCTGGAATTCCTGAGGGCAGCACCGGCATGATGGCCGCTATCGAAGGCCCTAAGGGCGTTCTCAACGCATACGAAATCGCCAGGAGCTCGAAGCGGCTTATCGGCATTGCTCTTGGAGCTGAGGATTATGTGACGTCCATGCGGACGGTGCGCTCCCCTGAAGGCATTGAGCTGCTGTTTGCAAGGTCCATGCTTGTCAACGCCGCGCGCGCGGCAGGCATTGACGCCCTGGATACGGTATACTCGGACGTAAACAATGAAGAGGGGTTTGTCGCTGAAGCCCAGCTTATAAAGAAGCTTGGGTTTGACGGCAAGAGCGTAATTAACCCCCGCCAGATCGCCCCGCTGCACGCCGTGTTCAGTCCGTCTGAAAAGGATATAGCAAAGGCCAAGGCCATTATGGAGGCTATCGCTGAGGCGGAGCTTAGGGGATCCGGCGTTGCCAGCTTGAACGGAAAGATGATTGATAAGCCCGTAGTTGAGCGCGCGCGCTATATGCTGGAACGTGCGCAGGCGCTTAACATTCCCATTGAGGAGGTCTGACATGCAGCAGTTTGAATTCGATAAAATCCCCCATATAGGCGAAATCCATGCCGTGCACGGCGCTTACGATCTTAACGCGCCGATACAGAAGGATACCTTGACGCTTACAGAGCGCCAGTTTAAGAACAACAAAGTTATCTTCAGCCTTCAAAAGGCTATAGAGCAGGTCGGCCTTAAATCCGGAATGACAATCTCATTCCATCACCATTTCAGAAACGGCGACCATGTTGTAAATATGGTTATGGACACCATAGCGCGCATGGGGATACGCGACCTTACCGTTGCCGCCAGCTCTCTCACCGATATACACTCGCCGCTTATAAACCATATCAAAAGCGGCGTAATCAAGCATATAGAAACCAGCGGCCTGCGCGGCGAACTGGCCGAGGCTATATCGCGCGGAGCGATGGACTTTCCCATTGTATTCCGTTCGCATGGCGGCAGAGCCGCGGCGATAGAGACCGGAGAGCTTCATATTGACGTCGCCTTCCTTGGCGCCCCCTCTTGCGATCCATACGGAAACGCGAATGGATATAACCGCGACAACGCCGAGGGCTCCTGCTGCGGAAGCCTTGGTTACGCAAAGCTTGACGCGATATTCGCGGACAAGACGATTATCATAACGGATAATATAGCCCCATTCCCAAACGCGCCTTTTGGAATACCTGAGTCCCAGGTGGACTACATAGTAAAGGTGGACAGCGTGGGCGATCCTAAAGGAATAATGAGCGGCGCTACGCGCTATACCAAGAACCCAAAGGAGCTTCTCATAGCCAAGATGGCCGCAAACGTAATAGAGCACAGCGGCTATTTCTACAACGGATTCTCCATGCAGATGGGTTCCGGCGGCGCATCGCTGGCCACCGCGCGCTACCTGCGCGATAAAATGCTTGAAAAGGGCATTAAGGCCAGATTTGCCCTGGGCGGCATAACCGGTCAGATAGTATCCATGCATGAGGAGGGGCTTATAAGCAAGATACTGGACGTTCAGTCCTTTGACCTTATCGCGGCAAACTCCCTTAAGAACAACCGTTTCCACCAGCAGATAGACGCAAGCTACTACGCAAGCTATGTAAACAGGGGCGCCGCCGTCAATCAGCTCGATTTCGTAGTCCTCTCGGCGCTTGAGATAGACGTTGACTTCAATGTAAACGTGCTGACAGGCTCGGACGGCGTCATAAGGGGGGCTATCGGAGGCCATCCCGACACCGCTGAAGGCGCCAGCCTTACGGTGGTGGTCGCGCCGCTGCTCAGGGGACGCATACCAACCGTCGTCGAGAGGGTAAACACGATTGTAACGCCTGGCAAAACCGTTGACGTGCTGGTTACGGACCAGGGCGTAGCTGTAAATCCAAACCGACCCGAAATTCTGGAACGCCTTGATGCGGCGGGAATCCCCGTGTTTTCAATCGAACGGCTCAAGGCAAGGGCTGAGCGCATTGTCGGCGTCCCCGAACCAATACAGTACGAGGACAAGATTGTCGGCGTTGTTATGTATCGCAATAACAGCGTAATAGATGTAATAAAGCAGGTAAAGGACATACAGATTTGACGCTTTATAAGTATGCCGGCGAGCCCCTCAACGGGGCTCGCCTTGAAAGAACCAGGGAGTTTCTGCTCAACCATGGGCTGCGCATGGAAGATGACGCGGATTATTTGGTATGCCTGTATGACGAAGACGGCAGGATGATGGCGACCGGTTCGCTATGCGCAAACGTATTGAAATACATTGCCGTTGCCGACGAGGCTCAGGGCGAAGGCGCGTGCGCGACCGTAGTTAGCGAGCTCGTAAGCCAGGCATACAGGCAGGGCCTGAAAAAGCTGTTCCTGTTTACTAAGCCCTCAAACGAGGCCATGTTCAAATCCCTGGGCTTTTATCCTATCGCCAGAACCGCCGACACGATGATGATGGAAAACAGCCGTAACGGTCTGGATCTCTATCTCGCTTCGCTTCCGCGCGCGGATGGCACGGCGGGCGCTATCGTGGCCAACTGCAATCCGCTTACAAACGGGCATCTGTATCTAATGGAGCAGGCTGCAAAGCGTGTGGACGCGCTGCACATCTTTGTGCTGTCCGAGGACCGTTCGCTGTACAGCGCAGACGCCCGGTATGATCTGGTAAAACGCGGCGCCCAGCACATTAAAAACGCATATATTCATCACAGCGGCGATTATCTTATATCGTCGGCTACCTTTCCAGCCTATTTCATCAAAGAGGGGGCCGACGCACGGCAAATAAACGCAGACCTGGACATAGCCCTGTTTGGCTCTCGCATCGCCCCGCCGCTTAACATAAAATACCGGTTTGTAGGCACTGAACCATACTGTCCGGTTACCAGTGCGTATAATGAACGGATGAAGCAGCTGCTCCCTCAATATGGAATAGAGGTGGTGGAGCTGCAAAGGCTTGATGGTATAAGCGCCAGCCAGGTAAGGGCGCTTGCTGATCAGGGGCGCTGGGATCAGGTGGCGGGTATGGTGCCCAAGGTTACTCTTGACTATCTGATGGGTTATGGCAATAAATAATTATCTGGAGAAGGGTTGCGGGCCCTGCCCCTCCCCATATGTAATGCTGTATGGATGTTTCCCTTGATGAAATGCTTGACGCACGCGAACGCCGCGTGAGAGAGCAGCGTCGGCTTTTAAATGAATATAAACTGCCGCTTATATGCCTTACGCTGAATATCGCCGGACCCAAAAAGGACTATCCGCTCGCAAGGAGCGCCTTTTATGAAGGCGTTCGGCGTATACGGGCGGCCGTTCCCCTAAGATATGAGAGCATAATAACCCCACACACCGGCTGCGAGGGCTTTTTTATAGTACACGGGCATAAGCCCGAAGTAATTAAGCGGCTCATGGTGGAAATCGAGGAGCGCGACAGGCTTGGGCGTATTTTCGATATAGATGTAATCGATGTCAATGGATCAAAGCTAAGCAGGGATGAACCCCGAAAATGCTTTATATGCGACAATGCGGCGGCAGCCTGCGCAAGGAACAGGTCGCATACGGCTGCGGAGCTTGAACGGGTGGTCAACGGCCTGATCCGCTGTTTTTATTCTGATCGGATCGCGCAGATAGCTTATGACGCATTGATCCTTGAGGTTGAAACCACTCCTAAGCCTGGCCTTGTGGATTCGGCCAATTCCGGCGCCCATGACGACATGGATATAGATACATTCAGAAGAAGCGCAAAGGCCCTGAAGCCCTATTTTAAGTCGTATGCCATGCTTGCTATGGAAACCTCTATGCTCACGGCAGAGAGGATAATGGAGGGGCTGAAAACTACCGGCCGTATGGCTGAAAATGCAATGTATGCCGCAACAGGCGGGATTAACACGCATAAGGGGATTAACTATTCAATGGGCCTTTTATGCGCCGCTATAGGCATCTGCATTGAAGCGGGCATTGAGCTGGACAATGCCGTAAGGCTATGTTCAGAGCTTGCGTCACAAAGCGCTCTGAATGATTTTACGCAGATTGAGAAGGGGGCGGCGCCTTCAAGCCATGGGGAAGTGCTGTACCTGTCAAAGGGGATAAAGGGCGTTCGTGGCGAAGCGATTGGCGGGTTCCCCTGCGCGGTGTATGCAAAGAACAGGATATATGAGTACTTGGGTATGGGATTAAGCCAAAACGATGCGTGCGTACTTACGCTTGCTGAAATTATGGCTATACTGGAGGACAGCAATGTATGCTACCGCTCTGGCACCGGCGGTCTTCGCCACATGCGCGAAGCCGCCAAACGGATACTAGCACTACCTGTTGCTGTCAGGGTGGAGGCTATGAGAGAGCTTGACGGCGATTTTATCGGCCGGCGCATCAGCCCTGGAGGGTGCGCCGACACCCTCGCAATGGCAATAATGATGCATCGCGTGGAAACAGCGTTCAGCGTTTGAAACCCTGCCTGCAATATAAGCGCCCTCCCCATCCCTTTTGCAGAGGGATACAAGGAGGGCGTCATGCTTTATTTTAAACTTAATTGCTTCAATGCCGTGTTATCGTGGGTTAGGCCCACGCTTAGGCCGATTTTTTCCTCCAAACTATAATCCCGACTACTATGCCGGCTGCTACTACCGCTGCTCCCGCAATTATAAGCCAGGTATAGCTTCCTCCTTCAGGATCCGGCGCTCCTGGGCCTACCGCTTCGGTTCCCGATGGGGTTTGCTGAGAATTTTCATTTTCAAAAGCAACCTCTATTGTCAACTCTTCATTTACGTTGGAAACCGTATAGCTTGAACCAGGATTTTCGGCAGCGGTTTCGCCATTTATTATTACTTTTGCCGCAGCGTAGCCGTCACTGGTTATAAAGTCCAGCTTTAGCTCCCCTCCCGATTCTACATACACCGTACCCGAGGGGATTACCGATCCGCCTTCGTTGGATGTTACCGTTACCTTGATTCCATTGGCGGCCGCCTCCTCATATTGAGCGGTTATTATAAGGTTCTGCGTTACGTTTTTGTGATCCGTGTCCCATCCTGTAAAAGTAAATCCATCATGCACATTCAGTTTAGGCAGGACTGCGTCCGAGCCGTGGTTAACGCTCTGCGTCGTTATGGCCTGGTTATTATAGCCGTCCATAAATACCACTGTGTAGGTGGTTACCTTATAGTTAGCCTTTATTGTTACATCGGCCGCTACGCTCTGATAACCGTCGTCCCATCGTACAAAGGTGTATCCCTCATGCTCCGGCGGTTCTGGCGGCGTTGCGCCGCTGCCCCCGCGTACGGTTTCCGTTTTAAGGGTTTGGTCGGTCACTCCGTCTACAAAGGTAACCGTGTATTCCTTCGATGCGTCAGGCGTACCGGTGGGCTCTGGCGCTGTAGTATTATGCTGTCCTGGAAGAACCACTTTGCCGCCGCTGGCATTTACATCGCCTCCTGAAACGGATGTGGTCTTATTATCAACCAGCCTCGAGCCATCGGTTACAGCGAGGTCAAGCGCAACCTCGCCGGCAGCGTTAGAAGCGGCGGTAAAGTTGAGTTTCATACAAGCTTCATTGTTATAATTGTCCATAGCGTTTATTATCGCAATGGTAAGGGTTCCTGGGTTTGTATCGTTTACAACCGCCAAGCCTACCGTATCGCTGTAGCCCTCGTAAGTAAGCCTGCCGGCGTCATATGTAACCGTAAGCGTAGCGGCGCTGAGACCCGATATTGTAATGGGGACCGATATGGAATCGCCCGGGTTAGCATTGACCACCGGAAGCGACACGGCAAGGTCTCCGTCAGCAAACGCAGGGACTGACACGGTAAATATAAGCATTAATGTTAACGCTGCTACGATGATTTTTTTCATATTGATCCTCCAATTACCGTTTTGCCGCGGAGTTCGTCAATTATGGCTCAAACGTCCAAGCGGCTGCTTTCATTATTATTTCCTCTAAATAATAATACCATAGATGAATGCAAAAGGTTGCCTGAAATAGAATAATTATTTTATGTTATAGCCATTTTGATCCATGCTATGATACATATATCCCTCTGCTAAGGTGTAATTTTGATAATTGCCTCCGGCGGCTTAGAACCTTTTTTGCAAAAAAGGTTCTAA
>ERZ857984.975-NODE-975-length-27883-cov-5.967694_pt1 | contig 27883 bp, 30 predicted proteins | sample MGYA00519914_ERZ857984 | MGnify/ENA primary metagenome ERZ857984 (study PRJEB31778, sample SAMEA3449417) | human gut metagenome | biome: human gut; feature: human-associated habitat; material: faeces | place: United Kingdom | collected 2010/2012 ... | reverse complement strand
GCCTGCTCGCTGAGCAGGTCGGCCCCGGCGGCAAGCCGGTAGCCCAGGCCCGCCTGGGCGCAGATGGGCCAGCCCTCGGCGCGCAGGGCCGCCGCCGCTTTGTGCACCGCGGCGCGGCTGACCCCCAGCGACCCCGCCAGCTCCTGGCCGGACAGCGAGGTATCCCCGGCCTGTGCCAGCCGGCGCAAAAGTTCCTGTTTCGTGCTCATAAAAGGCCTCCTGCATGCCAGTATACAAGTGCCGCGCCCGGGTCGTCAACCTGAAAATTAAAATAGGTTTACAGCGCCGCGCGCAAAAAACAGCCGCAGCGCGGCGCAAAGAAAAAAGCCGCGCAAAAAATGCGCGGCCTGTTTTTGGGGGAAGCTCAGCGCTCCTCGATGGTATAGTTAAAGCCGTACTCGGCCTGGAGGGCCTTGACCTGCGGCTCGACGTCTTCGATGAAGGTGGGCTCGAACACGCTGTTGCCGTTGTGGGCCTTTTTGTAGGCTTCCAGCAGCTCGTTCAGCTTGTCCCACGCCTGCTGGTTGCGGGCTTCGTCGGTGCCTTCGGGGAAGGTGATGATGAATTCGCGGTGTTTGGGGATGCGTGCTTTCATAAAATGTTCCTCCTTACAGCCCGAACAGGCGGCGCGCGTTCTGCGCGGCGGTTTCGAGCAGGGTTTGTTCCGAGATGCCCTTGCGGGCGGCGATGAAGGCGGCGGTGTGGGCGATCATGCCCGAGTGGCACCGGCGGCCCCGGCAGGGCACGGGGGCCATGTAGGGGCAGTCGGTTTCCAGCAGCAGGCATTCGGGGGGCAGCGCGTCGATGACCTTTAAGGCGCGCTTTGCGCCCGGAAAGGTCACCGCGCCCCCAAGGCCGATGAAAAGGCCCTGGCGGGCGAGGGCCAGCGCGTCCTCGGCGCTGCCGGAAAAGCAGTGCACCACGCCCTTTGGCCGGTACTTTTTGAGCAGGGCGTAGGTGTCGGCGTGGGCCTCGCGGTCGTGCACGATGATGGGCTTTTCCAGCTCGAGGGCGGTTTTGAGCTGCGCCTCGAACAGGGCGAGCTGGGCGTCTTTGGGTACGGGCCAGTGATAATCGAGCCCCGCCTCGCCCACGGCCACAGCCTTTGGGTGTTCGTATAGGGGGCGGATGGCGGCCAGTTCGGCCGCCCAGTCGCCCCCAAAGCGGGTGCGGGTGGAGGCGTTTTCCTGGATCAGGCTTTCCGGGTGAACGCCCAGCGCCGCCCACACAAATTCATATTGATCGGCCAGGGCCAGCGCACCCTGGCTGGTGGCATGATCGGTGGCGCACTCGACCACGCCCGCCACGCCCGCGCCGGGCAGGGAGGCCAGGACCCCGGCCCGGTCGGGATCGAACTGGCCGCTCTGGTAATGGGCGTGGGAGTCGAAAATAAGGCCGCTCATTTCAGTGGATGGCGCTGCCGGGCAGCACATCATCCGGGAAGAAGGCAACCGAGGCGCCGCCGTCCGGCAGATCGGCGGCCATGACCATGCCCTCGCTCACATACTTGCCCTTCATCATGGGGCGGGGGGCCAGGTTTGCCACAATGCCCACGTTGCGGCCGATCAGGTCGGCAGGGGCGTACCACCTGGCGATGCCGGAGAGGATGGTGCGCTCGCGCTCGCCGTCAAACAGGGTCATTTTGAGCAGCTTTTTGCTCTCGGGCAGGGTTTCGCAGGTGAGCACCCGGGCCACCCGAAGCTCGCATTTGCAGAAATCGTCGATGGTAATTTCGGGCAGGTGCTCGATGGCCGGGGCCTCGGCGGGCTGGGGTTTGGGGGCAGGGGCGGCAGGCGCTGCGGCCTTGCTGCGGGCCTCGGCCCCGGCGGCCAGTTCGGCCAGCTCCCTGGCGGCGTCGATGCGGGGGAAGAGGGCCTCGCCCTTGTGCACGGTGTAATCGGCCTTGCCGCCGAAGCCCAGGGAAGTATATTGCCGGTCGGCAGCGGTAAGGCCCAGCTGTGCGGCCATTTTATCGGCGGTGGAGGGGAGGAAGGGCGCCAGCATCACGCAGGCATAGCGCAGGGCCTCGCACAGGTTATACAGCACCATGGCAAGGCGGGGCTTGTTCGCCTCGTCCTTCGCCAGGGCCCAGGGGGCGGTTTCGTCGATGTATTTGTTGGCGCGCTGGATGGCCTTGAAAATCTCCTGCGTGGCCTGGGGAATGAGCAGGTCGTCCATGCAGGCGGCCACCTTGGCGGGCATGGCGGCTACGGTGCTGATAAGATCGGCGTCGAATTCGCCCGCCTGCCGCGCGGCGGGCAGGGCGCCGCCGAAGTACTTTTCCACCATGGCCACCGTGCGGCTGAGCAGATTGCCCAGGTCGTTGGCAAGATCCGAGTTGATGCGGTTGATGAGCGCCTCGTTGGAGAAGATACCGTCGTTGCCGAAGGGGATGTCGCGCAGGAGGAAATAGCGGATGGCGTCGACCCCGTAGCGGCCGCACAGGATCACCGGGTCCACCACGTTGCCCTTGGATTTGGACATTTTGCCCCCGTCCAGCAGCACCCAGCCGTGGCCGAACACCCGCTTTGGCAGGGGCAGGCCCAGCGCCATGAGCATGGCGGGCCACAAAATGGTGTGGAAGCGCAGGATCTCCTTGCCCACGATGTGGATGTCGGCCGGCCAGAAGGTTTCGTAGTCCTGGTAGGCGGAGTTGCCGTAGCCCAGGGCGCTGATGTAGTTGGAAAGCGCGTCCACCCACACGTACATGGTGTGGGCCGGGTCAAAGGGAACGGGAATGCCCCACTTGACCGAGGTGCGGGAAACGCAGGTGTCCTGCAGGCCCTGGTTGATGAAGGCGATCATCTCGTTTTTGCGGGTTTCGGGCTGGATGAACTGGGGGTTCTGCTGGTAGTAATCCAGCAGGCGGGCGGCGTATTTGCCGGTGCGGAAGAAGTAGGCTTCCTCCTCGGCCTCGTACACCTCGCGGCCGCAGTCCGGGCATTTGCCGTCCTTGAGCTGGCTGTCGGTCCAGAAGCTCTCGCAGGGCTTGCAGTAGTGGCCCTTGTACACGCCCTTGTAGATGTCGCCCTGCTCGTAGAGCTGGGTAAAGATTTTTTGGCAGCTCTCCACGTGATAATCGTCGGTGGTGCGGATGAACCGGTCGTGGGAGATATCCAGCAGCTTCCACAGATCCTTGATGCCCGCCACGATCTCGTCCACATACGCCTTGGGGGTTACGCCCCTGGCGGCGGCTTTGTCCTCGATCTTCTGGCCGTGCTCGTCGGTGCCGGTGAGGTACATCACGTTATAGCCCTGCATCCGCTTGAAGCGGGCCAGCGCGTCGCAGGCCACGGTGGTGTAGCTGTGGCCGATGTGCAGCTTGTCGCTGGGGTAGTAGATGGGGGTGGTGATGTAGTAGGTCTTTTTTTCGCTCATCGTGTTTTTTATTCCTTTCCTCGGGGCCGCAAATGAAACGGACCCGGTGTTTACAGATTGAAGCCCACCGGCGTTTTGCCGCAGGCGAGGATGGTCTCCCTGGCCAGAACCTCGGTGCTGTCGATGAAGAAATCGTCGAGGCCGCAGTTGCGCTTGATGAGGCTGAGCTCGGTGCAGCCCAGCACCGCCCGCTGGCAGCCGGCGGCCTTTAAGGCATCGGCAATGCGCAGAAATTCCGGCAGGTCCACCGGCTTGCCGCCCTTGATCTCGTCGTAGATGATGTGCTGCATCAGCACGGCCTGGTCCGCCTCGCAGGGCACGGCCCAGCCAAGGCCCTCGGCCGCGCACATGCGCTGGTAGGAACAGCTTGCCACCGTGCCGCTGGTGGCGAGGATCCCCAGTTTTGTGCAGCCCTGCGCCTTGGCGGCCCGCACCGTGAGCTGGATCATGTTGAGCACCGGCACCGGCAGGCTGCGCTGCAGCCGGTCGTAAAAATAGTGGGCGGTGTTGCAGGGGATTGCCAGCACCGTGGCGCCGTATTCCACCAGCATTTCGGCGTCCCGCTCCATGACCGAAAAGGGGTCTTCCTTGCTTTGCCCCAGCACATAGGCGCTGCGGTCCGGCGTGGTGGCGCGGCTGGAGATTACGATATCCAGATGGTCCTGGTCTTTTTCCGCCTGGGTGTGGGCGGTGATCATCTCGTAAAAATAGACGGTGCTCATGGGGCCGATGCCCCCCAATACGCCCAGCACGGGGTGGGGCGCGCCGCCCGGCCCGGTCTGCGAAAATGCCACGCAAAACCGCCTCCCTTGAATTGTTGGAATGATACATACTTTATTATAAAGGCGGCGGGCGCAAAGTCAAGAAAAAGCCCCCGAAGACCGCCGAAAGCGGGCCGGGGGAGAGAGCGGAAGGAAGGGCGGGCTTTGCGCGGCAGGGCCCGCACGGCAAAAAGCCGGGGCGCCGAACAAGGCGCCCCGGCTGCTTATTTAGTACATTGGTCTGCCCTCGCATCAAGTGGATTTGCGGAAACCGGACGATCATTGATTCATCGGTCTTTCACGCCTTTCCAAGCAACCGGCGGACGTTGTAGCTTCACATTGCCCGCCAACCTGGTGGTTTGAAGGGCAACCCTTTCAGCACATTGGTATTAACCCCTTTTTGCTTTGATCAAAAAATTCAAAACAGTGAAAGAAGCATGTGCCAAGCGCAAATCAGTACATCGGACCCAAAGCCTCTTTTAAATGCGGGCCCCTGGCAACCGGGGCCCTGGGTTTTTGGCGGGCCCTCACAACGAGGCCCTTTCGATTTTTACAAGGCCGTAACAACGGGGCCCTGGTTAAAACGGATGTTTGCTCTTACAAAAGAAAAGCATTTTGTTTTTTGTTCAGGCCATTCATCCTGCGGGCCTGTTTCATGCACTTTTTAAATGGACAAAAAGTTGAAACCTCGAACTCCCTTTTTTCGCTTTTTTTAAAACGCTGGGGAATTATTTGTTTTTTTGGTTCTCCTTCTGATCTATCTAAAAAATCCATTGAGGCAGGCAGTGGGCCCTGTTCGCTATTTGTACCGCCGGGAACTCGATCGCTCACAGTTTGGTCATAAAAAGAAGTCATCTTTTGGTGTTTAAGCGGTTCCCGTGGTCAGCGGCAGGACCCACCCTGCCGAAAGTGCTTGGGTTCTTCTTTTACCATGATGGTTCCTGCGCTCCTTTCCTGCCCAGGCGAGCCGCGTTTCTTCGTTTCCCTCTCGCTGGTTTCTAGACCTTGGTTTTCTTCCCTTGGTGTGCTTTTATTATACCCGGGAAAAACGGATTTGTATATTGGCAAACTAAATAGATTTATGGTGAGCGATTTGTATATTTGTTGCCTTGAAAGGCGGCGCTTTAAGTGATATACTAAAAATGTTGGAGTGCATAAAGCGGGGGCCCTTCCGTGCAGGAAGGGCCCCCGCTTTATCATTGCTCCGGGCCCGCAAGCCCCACCTGGCGCAGCATGTCCTGCAGGCTGGCGCAGCAGGCTTCCAGCTGGGCGTGCTCGGCGGGGGCGAGGCCCACCTCGATGATCCGCTCGCGGCCGTTTTTGCCGATGATGCAGGGCACGCTCATGGCGACCCGGGTGAGGCCGTATTCGCCCGCCAGCACCGTGGATACGGGAAGGATGCACCGCTCGTTGAGCACGAGGGCCTTGACCAGGCGGGCCACGCTTTGGGAGATGCCGCTGGAGGTATAGCCCTTGAGCTTCAGGACCCGCAGGCCGGCGTTTTTGGTTTCGTCCAGCACCTCGGCCTTGTCGATGGCGGCGGGCAGGCCGAAGACACGGGGCGCTTCGTCCAGCGGAACGCCGGCCACGCTGACCATGCTCCAGGGGATAAAGGCGCTGGCGCCGTGTTCGCCGAACAGGTAGCCGTGCACATTTTTGGAATCGACCCCGCACTGGGAGGCGATGATCTGGCGCATGCGGGCGGTGTCCAGCAGGGTGCCGGTGCCGAAGATCTTTTCGGCCGGGTAGGAAAAATGGGTCTGGCCGTAGTAGGTGACCAGGTCCACAGGGTTGGTGACCACGATGATGACCGCGCTGCGGGTGTAGCGGGTCACCTGGCGCATGACGCCGTCCATGACGGCCAGGTTCTTTTCGGCCAGGCTGCGCCGGTCGGTGTCGCCCGGCTGGATGCTGGGGCCGGCGGTCATCACGATAATAGCCGCGTCCGCGCAGTCGGCATAGCTGCCGGCGCGGATGGTCACGTTGGTGGAATAGGCGAAGGCGGTGGTGTGAAGCGCGTCCATCACCTCGCCCTTTGCCTTGTCGGTGTTTTGGTCGATCACCACCACCTCGCTGAGAAGGTTCAGCGCGATGAGCGCGTTCAGGGTGGCGCTGCCCACCATGCCCGCGCCGATGAGCACCAGCTTGCCGTCTTTTGGCTGCATAAAAAGCTCCTCCTTATCAGATCAAATCACGTTCCCGAAGACCGGCCGCGCCCCCTCCGGCGGCGGCCGGAAAACCAAAAACGGGGCAGGATGCACCGCACCCAGCCCCGTTGCTGTTTGGTCGGCTTTATTATACTGCCCCGCGGCCGTGCCCGTCAACCGCTTTTTTGCGGCGGTGCAATAAAAGCGCCCGCGCGGCATTTGCCGCGCGGGCGAAAGGGCGCTTGGGGGTTACATGCTCTCGGGAACGGTGATCTTGAACATGGTGAGCACGTTGGCGATGACCTGCTTGACCGCCAGGCACAGGGCTATGCGGGCCTGGCGCACCGCGGGCTCGGCCTCTTTGATGCGGCAGGTGTTGTAGAACTTGTGGAACGCGCCCGCCAGGTCGATGACATACCGGGTGATGCGGGCGGGGTCGTATTTTTGGGCGGCCAGCACGATCTCGGCGGGGAAGGCGCTCACGGCGCGGATGAGATCCAGCTCGGCGGGCTCGGCGAACTGCACCCCGGCCCAGGCCACAGGCCCTTCGTACTGCACGCCCTCGGCGGCCAACTTTTTGAGGATGGAGCAGATGCGGGCGTGGGCGTACTGCACATAATACACCGGGTTCTCGCTGTCCTCCCGGACGGCCAGGTCCAAATCGAAATCCATGGCGCTGCCCGCCTCGCGCATGTTGAAGAAAAAGCGGGTGGAATCGATGGGGGCCTCGTCCAGCAGGTCGCTGAGGGTGATGGCCTTGCCGGTGCGCTTGCTCATGCGCACGGGCTTGCCGTCCTTCATCAGGTTGACCAGCTGCATGAGCACGATGTCCAGCTTTTCGCCGTCCAGGCCCACCGCGTCCATGGCGCCCTTCATGCGGGCCACGTGGCCGTGGTGGTCGGCGCCCCAGATGTCGATGGCGCGGGAGAAGCCCCGCACCGCCAGTTTATTATAATGGTAGGCAATGTCGGCCGCGAAGTAGGTGGGGATGCCGTTGGCCCGCACCAGAACCTCGTCCTTGACCTCGTCCTCGTCGCGCTTTTTGTTGGCCGCGCCGTACTTTTCGGTGAACTGGGCGCTTTTGTACATCACGGCGCCGTCCGCGGCTTTGTAGCAGGCGCCGCTGGCCAGCAGCCTGTCCACCACGGCCTGCACCGCGCCCGAGTCGTGCAGGGCGCTCTCGCGGAACCACACGTCGTAATGGATGCGGTATTTGGCCAGGTCCTGCTCAAGCCCCGCGATGTTTTTGGGCAGCGCGTAGCCGATCAGCGCGGCGCGGCGGGCTTCCTCGGCGGCCTCCACCAGGGCGTCGCCGTGCAGGGCGGCAAATTCTTTGGCGAGCGCCTTGATGTCCTCGCCCTGGTAGCCGTCTTCGGGGAAGGGCACGGCCTGCTCGCCCTGGTAAAGCTGGAGGTAGCGGGCCGAGAGGCTCTTGCCGAACTTCTGGATCTGGTTGCCCGCGTCGTTCACATAGAATTCGCGGGTCACATTGTAGCCGGCCCAGTCCAGCACGGCGGCCAGGCAATCGCCCAAAGCCCCGCCCCGGGCGTTGCCCAGGTGCATGGGGCCGGTGGGGTTGGCGGAAACGAATTCCACGTTGACCGCTTCGCCGCCGCCGTAGCCGGTGCGGCCGTACTGCCCGTTCAGGGTGGCGCCGTACACCACGCTGGAGAACCAGGCGGGGGACAAAAACAGGTTGATGAAGCCGGGGCCGGCGATCTCGGCCTTTGAGAAAATGCTGTTTTCCAGGGCCGGTAGATGGGCCAGAAGGGCCTCGGCGATCTGGCGGGGGGCCTTTTTAAAGGCGCGGGCCCCGGCCATGGCGAGGTTCGAGGCCACATCGCCGTTCTTTACGTCCGCCGGGATCTCCACGATGAAGGCGGGCAGCTCGGCGGCGGGCAGCGCGCCGGCGGCCATGGCCTTTTCGGCGGCCAGGGTCAGCAGGGCGCGGGCCTCGGCCAAAGCGTCCCGGCGGGGGTTATAGTTCTGATAAGCCTGCCGCATTTCTTCGGTCAGGGCGCCGTACTCGTTTGCGTCCATGTTCAATTCTCCTTGTTCCTTCCTTTTTTACATCTGCCGCCCGGAGCCGGGCGATTTGGGGGCGGGAGGCGCGCCGTCAGGCCGGGGGCCCGGCCCGGCGCACCGTGATTTTTACGAGGTTTTTGCTGAGAATGGAATTCTGGTCGGCGTCCAGGGTGTAGCTGAACTCGACCTCGCCCCCCTCGTCGGTGAGGCGGTTTGAAATGGCGTCGGCCGCGACGCCCAGGGTGAGCGCGCCCTCGCCGGTGTCGTAATGGCACAGGTGGCGCACGCCCTTTTCAATGATGAGCTGGCTTGCGGCGGGGCCGAAACGCAGCATGGCAACCCGCCGGCCGTCCTGCGCGACCTTTACGGTGGTGGTGCAGCCTGCGTAGCCGGTGGTTTCGCTTTCCTGATAGCTGATGAAAAAGCTGCCGTTCTTTTTTAAAAAGCTGCCCCGGGTCATCAGCTGGACCTGGTCGTCGCCGCCGTCCTGTTCCATGCGGCCGTCGATCCGGATGAGATAATCCTCGTTCATGGCACGTCCCTTCGCTTTAAAAACTTTCGATGGCGACCCGCTCCACAGGGCCCGCGCCCTGCGGGCCGATGAAGAGCTTCAGCGAGGCCTCGAACCCCTCGGGAAGGTCGCTGACGTAATAATCGGTGCCGCCCGCGGCGCCGGGGGGCGCCAGCAGCCCGGCCTGCGCCAGGCTGCGGCTGGCCACCAGGGCGGTCTCGCGCCCCGGGTCGATCAGGGTGACGTCCGGCCCCATGACCTGCCCGATGATGTGGGCGATGAGGGGGTAGTGGGTGCAGCCCAGGATGAGGGTGTCCACATGGGCGGCCCTGACCGGGGCCAGATACTCCCGCGCAATGGTGGTGGTGACCGCGTCGCCCGGCTCCACATAGCCGTTTTCCACCAGGGGCACGAACATGGGGCAGCTGCGGGCCACCACCTGCACGCCGGGCAACAGCGCGCGCAGGCGCTGGGCGTAGCTGCCGCTGCGGATGGTGGCCGCCGTGCCGATGACCCCGATGCGGCCGGTGCGGGTGGCCTGGGCTGCGGCCCGGGCCGCAGCGTCCAGCACGCCGGCATAGGGCACGGGCAGGGTGGCGGCGTAGGCGGGGGGCAGCACGCTGCTGATGGTGCCGCAGGCGGCCAGCAAAAACTTTACGTTTTTGGAGAGCAGAAAGCGGATGTCCTGCCGGGCGTACTGCAAAATGGTTTCGGGGCTGCGGCTGCCGTAGGGCACGCGGCCTGTGTCGCCGAAATAGACCAGGCGCTCGCGGGGAAGAAGTGCCTGGAGCTCCCGCACGGCGGTGAGCCCCCCCACGCCCGAGTCGAATACCCCGATGGGCCGCTCATCCATGGCGCACCCCCGCGCGCTGCAGCGCCAGCTGCACCAGCCGGTCTGCGAGCTTGGGCAGGGGCAGGCCCGCCGCCTCCATGAGCTTTGGATACATGCTGATGGCGGTGAAGCCGGGCATGGTGTTGATCTCGTTCACCAGCACCGTGCCGTCCGTTTCGACAAAAAAGTCGCACCGGGCAAGGCCCTGGCAGCCCAGGGCGGCATAGGCCTTTTCGGCAAGGGCCTTTACTTCCAGCAGTTTTTCCGGGGTGAGATCTGCCGGGATCAGGGTGCGGCTGGTGCCCAGCAGGTATTTGTCGCTGTAGGTATAGAATTCCTCGCTGGCGAGGATCTCGCCCGGGAGGGTGGATTCCGCGGGGCCGTTGCCCAGCACCGCACACTCGACCTCCTGCCCCTTTACAAAGCGCTCGAAGACCACCTTGTCGTCCTCGGCCAGGGCGGTGGCCACCGCCTTTTGGAAGCCCGCTTGATCGGCCGCTTTGCTGATGCCCACGCTGCTGCCCGCGTTGGCGGGCTTTACAAAGATGGGGTAGCCCAGCGTTTGGCTGACCCGCGCTTCCAGCGCGTCAAGGTCCGCGCACTCGGCGCGGCCGGCCCAGGTCCAGGCGCAGCGGGGCACGCCCGCGGCGTCCAGCAGGGTGTTGGCAACCGCCTTGTCCATGCAGACGGCGCTTGCCAGCACGCCGCAGCCCACGTAGGGGATGCCCGCCAGCTCCAGAAGGCCCTGGACGGTGCCGTCCTCGCCGTTTTTGCCGTGGAGCACCGGAATGACCACGTCCACCGGCAGCACGATGGCCTGGCCGCTGAGCCCGCGCAGCAAAAGGCCGTGGTCGGCGCGGTCGGGGCTGACCACGCAGGGCTGGCAGTCGCCGCACAGCTCCCAGCTGCCGTCCGGCATGCGGTCGGCGGGGCCGGGGTAGTAGAGCCAGCGGCCGTCTTTGGTGATGCCGATCTTATATACATGGTACTTTTCTTCACACAGCGCGTCGGCAAAGGTCTTGGCCGACACCCGGCTCACGTCGTGCTCGCTGGAAACGCCGCCGAACAGCAGCGCCACGTTCAGTTTGTTCATACGCTTTGAAACCCTCTCTCCACAGGGGCCGCGCCCCGCAAAATGCCCTTCCATGGGCCCACAGCCCATAAGTATTCTTAATATACCATAAAAATACGCAGGTGACTAGTGGAACAATGGCATAAGGAAGCGGGGCGCAGGCGCGAAAATTCTGTGGATTTGCTCTTGACGGGGCGGGGGGCGTGTGATATGATTGTATCACCTCTTTTGCAGGTTTATTTTTTTGTGCCCATTTTCGGGCACGGCCTGCAACTTTCGAGGGAGGCTGAACAAACCGTTAAATGGAGGTGCCGAAGACAAATGAGAGTGAAGATCACCCTGGCCTGCACGGAGTGCAAACAGCGCAACTACAACACCAAGAAGAACAAGAAGAACAGCCCTGACCGGCTCGAGATGAAAAAGTATTGCCGCTTCTGCAAAAAGCATACTGTGCATCGCGAGACCAAGTAAGAAAGGCGGGAGAACATGGCTGAAACAAGCAGCAAAAAGCCCGGCTTCTTCACCAAGGTCAAGAATTGGTTCAAGGGCATCGGCAAGTATTTCCGCGATACCAGGAGCGAGCTCAAAAAGGTGGTGTGGCCCAGCAAAAAGCAGGTCATCAACAACACCATCGTGGTGATCGTGGTTGTGCTGATCGCATCCGTGTTCATTCTGTTGCTGGACATGCTGTTCGGCAGCGGCATGAGCCTGATCTTGGATCTGGCCGCCAAGCTGTAAGGCCCGCGATCCGCGGCGCCGATATCCTGAAAGCGGGAGGGAGCACAGTATGGAAGATCAGGCAATGTGGTATGTGGTGCATACCTATTCCGGTTACGAGAACAAGGTGGCCACCAATCTTGAAACCATTGTGGAGAACCGCCGCCTGCAGGAACTGATCCACGAGGTGAAGGTTCCGGTGGAGATGGTGCCCGAGCTGAAGGACGGCAAGGAGCGCATTGTGGAGCGCAAGCTCTTCCCCGGCTACGTGCTGGTGAAGATGGTCATGACCGACGAGAGCTGGTACGTGGTGCGCAACTGCCGCGGCGTGACCGGCTTTGTGGGGTCCACTTCCAAGCCCATCCCCCTTTCGGAAGAAGAGGTGGCAAAGCTTGGGGTGGAGGCCGAGCACGAGCTCACGGTGGACTATGCCGAGGGCGACAATGTGGAGATCACCGGCGGACCCCTGGAGGGCTTTGTGGGCCTGGTGGAGAGCATCGACCTGCAAAAGCAGAAGGTCAGGGTCAAGGTTTCCATGTTCGGGCGCGAGACCAGCGCCGAATTGGACCTGAACCAGGCCAAACCCCTGTAACAAGACCCCTGGACGTGCCCGCACGGCGGGCGAAACACTGGTAAGAGCCGCGCTTTGCGCGGTTTTTATAGGGCTCCGGCGCGCCGGTGCCCGTGGGAGGGCCGCTTTTGCGGCCCGCTAGCTTACCACAAATTTTGGAGGTGCAATTGAAATGGCGCAGAAAATAACTGGTTACATCAAGCTGCAGATCCCGGCCGGCAAAGCGACCCCGGCCCCCCCTGTTGGCCCGGCGCTTGGCCAGCACGGCGTGAACATCATGGCGTTCACCAAAGAGTTCAACGAGCGTACCCAGAAGGATATGGGCTACATCATCCCGGTGGTTATTACCGTGTATGCAGACCGTTCCTTCAGCTTCATCACCAAAACTCCTCCGGCCCCTGTGCTGATTAAAAAGGCCTGCGGCATCGAGAGCGGTTCCGGCGTGCCCAACAAGACCAAGGTGGCAAGCATCACCAAGGCCCAGCTGGAAGAGATCGCCAAGACCAAGATGCCCGACCTGAACGCTGCCGACCTGGACAGCGCCGTCCGCATGATCGCCGGCACCTGCCGCAGCATGGGCGTCACCGTTACCGAGTGAACCCCTTGCCGCAAGACGTGGGAGGAAATAATCCGATATACCACACAGGAGGAAAAGAGTAATGAAACACGGGAAACACTATGTCGACAGCGCCAAGCTGGTCGACCGCAGCAAGCTTTACGATACCGACGAGGCTCTGGCCCTGTGCTGCCAGACCGCGAAGGCCAAATTTGACGAAACCGTGGAGCTGCACGTCCGCCTGGGCGTTGACAGCCGCCATGCCGACCAGCAGGTGCGCGGCGCTGTTGTGCTGCCGCACGGCACCGGCAAAAATGTGCGCGTGATCGCCATCTGCAAGGGCGACGCCGCCAAGGCCGCCGAAGAGGCGGGCGCGATGATGGTGGGCGACGCCGACCTGATCGCCAAGATCCAGAACGAAGGCTTTGTGGACTTTGACGTGCTGGTCACCACCCCCGACATGATGGGCCAGGTTGGCCGTTTGGGCAAGGTGCTGGGCCCCCGCGGCCTGATGCCCAACCCCAAGGCGGGCACCGTGACCCCGGACATCGGCAAGGCCGTGACCGAGGCCAAGGCCGGTAAGATCGAGTACCGCCTGGACAAGCAGAACATCATCCATGTGCCCGTGGGCAAGGCCAGCTTCGGCACCGAGAAGCTGAGCGACAACCTGCGCACCGTGATGGAGGCCATTGTAAAGGCCAAGCCCGCGGCTGCCAAGGGCCAGTATATCAAGAGCGCGACCGTTGCCACCACCATGGGCCCCGGCATTAAGCTGAACGGCGCCAAGTTCGGCGGCTGAGCACAGCGCTTTTGAAAAAAGCGCTGTGCGCCGCGTGCGGAGCGCTTGACAAATCCGTTTTGGAACGGTATACTATGAATTGCTGTTTTTAAGACAGCAGGTGCTCATACCAGCGTAAAGGGCTTTGCCCGCCTGCCGAGAAACGCATAGACTACGAACCTTTTGTAGCTTTATGCCCCTTTCCCGGCGAGCCGGGAAAGGGGCTTTTTATGCGCTCTTAAAACGCGAGAGAACAAACATCAGTCGAAACGAGGTGAAACCAAAATGCCCAGTGCAAAGATTCTGACCGCAAAGCAGGCCTATGTGGCCGAGCTGAAAGAAAAGATTGCGAACTCCGTGGCGGGCGTGGTGGTCGATTACAAAGGCATCAATGTGGCCGACGACACCAAGCTGCGCAAGGAGCTGCGCGAAGCCGGGGTGGAGTACTTCGTTGTGAAGAACACCATGCTGCGGCTGGCCATTGGCGGCACCGAGCTGGAAGGCATGCAGGAAGTGCTGGAAGGCACCACCGCCATTGCCATTTCCACCGAGGACCGCATTGCCGCGGCCCGCATCCTGTGCAAGTACGCTGACGCCTCCAAGGGCAAGTTCAGCGTGAAGACCGGTTACATGGACGGCGCTGTGATGGACAAGACGGAAGTGGAGTCGATCGCCAAGCTGCCCGGCCTGGAAGGTATGCTCTCCATGTTTGCCGGCGCCCTTACCAGCACCCTCAGCGGCCTGGCCGTGGCCATGCAGGCCTATGTGGACAAGACCGAGGAGCCCGCTGCGTAACAAAACCGTTATCCACGGCCGGTGCGCTTAAAGCGCGCGGCCCCCACAAAAAACAATACTATTGGAGGTAAATACAATGGCTTCTGAGAAAATCACCAAGATCATTGACGCTGTGAAAGAGCTGAGCGTTCTGGAGCTGAAAGAACTGATCGATACCTACTGCGAGGAGTTCGGCGTGTCCGCCGTGGCCGCTGCCGCTCCCGCTGCCGGCGGCGCTGCCGCTCCCGCTGCGGAAGAGAAGACCGAGTTCGACGTGGTGCTGGCCGAGGTTGGCGCCAACAAGATGGCTGTGATCAAGACCGTGAAGGAAGTGACCGGCCTGGGCCTGAAGGAAGCGAAGGACCTGGTGGACAACGCCCCCAAGACCCTGAAGGAGGCTGCCTCCAAGGCCGACGCCGAAGAGATGAAGAAGAAGCTGGAAGAAGCCGGCGCCAAGATCGAGCTGAAATAAGTTTTTTCGCACCCTTGAGCATCTGCAAGGCCGCCGCCCATTTTGGGCGGCGGCCTTTTTGCGCAGCACAAGAGGCGGGAGCAGAGGGGGCGGAGGTTTGACATTCACGGCGTTCGGGGCTAGAATTTAGAAAGCAGGGCGCCCCGGGGCCAAAGGCGGGGAACGGCCGGGCCGGAACAAACCGCCGGAGAAAAACGGGGACAAAACAGCGAAAAGAAAGCGGGCGACACGATGGAATACAGGCAGATCGGCAAAACGGGTGAAAAAAGCAGCGTTATAGGGCTGGGGTGCGAACACCTGGACGGAAAGCCCTTTGAGCAGGTACAGGAAACGGTGGACGCCGCCCTGGAAAACGGGGTCAACCTGCTGGATGTTTTTATGCCGGGCGACGAGGTGCGGCAGAATATTGCCAGGGCGCTGGGCGGCCGCCGCAGCCAGGTGATGATCCAGGGGCACATCGGCTCCACCGACGTGAACGAGCAGTACGACATCAGCCGGGACCTGCCCACGGCAAAGCGGTACTTTGAAAAGCTGCTGCAGATTTTTGGCTACATTGACTTTGGCATGATGTTTTTTATTGATTCCGAGGAGGATTATAAGGGCGTTTTTGAGACCGGCTTTGCGGATTATGTGAGCCGCCTGAAACAGCAGGGCTACATCCGGCACATCGGTTTCAGCTCGCACAACCCCCGCACGGCGGCACGGGTGATCGGGACGGGGCTGCCGGAGATGATGATGTTCAGCATCAACCCGGCGTTTGATCTGTACCCGGCCGAGACGAACGCCCTGAACGCGCTAGATGAGGGGCTGGACCGGGTGGCCTTCCGGGGCTTTGACCCGGAGCGGGCGGCGCTTTATGCGCTGTGCGAACAAAAGGGCGTGGGCATTACCGTAATGAAAACGCTGGGGGCGGGCAAGCTGATCTCGGCGGAGCACACCCCCTTTGACCGGCCGCTGACGGTGGGCCAGTGCATCCATTACGCGCTGACCCGGCCCGCGGTGGCCAGCGTGATGCTGGGCTGCCAGAGCCGCGCCCAGGTGCTGGACGCGGTGCGTTACCTGGACCTGAGCGATGCGGAGCGGGACTACACCCCCGTGCTGGGCACGCTGCGCAGCGATTTTGCGGGCAACTGCGTGTATTGCAGCCACTGCCAGCCCTGCCCGGCGGGCATCGACATTGCGGCGGTGAACAAGTACCTGGACATCGCCCGGCTGGACCCCGCGCAGGTGCCCCCCTCGATCCGCTCGCATTACGCGGGCCTTGCCCACGGCGGCGGCGAGTGCATCGGCTGCGGAAGCTGCGAAAAGCGCTGCCCGTTCGGGGTGCCGGTGATGAAGAACATGGCCGCTGCCGCGGAGATCTTTGGCTGAAAAAGAGGCCGCGGCAGATCTGCCGGCCCCAAAAACAAGGCGCGGAAAACGCGCCCCCACAGCCCGGAAAGGCTGCTTTGGGGGGCGCGTTTTTGGTTTGTTTGCTAGCCCAGCTCCTGCGCGGTAAAGGAAGCCTCCACTAGGGTTTCCAGGGCGTGCTGATACTCCACCGTTTTGTCGCGCAGGGTGATTTCGTAGCGGGCGAAGGAAAGCCCCGCCGCTTCCAGAGCGGCTTTTGCGTCCTGGGCGGCCGCGCGGGCCTGGGCTGCGTGGGGCGGGCCGCTTGTGGCGAGCTGCAGCGAAAGCGCCGCCTGCTGCGCCAGCGCCGGGTCGTAGGGCATATCCAATTCCAGCCCCTGCGGCAGGGCGCTTTGGCTGCCCGGCGCGCGCAGCGAAACATACACCTGGGGCTGGTATTTTTCAGTGAAAGCCGCCCGTTCCAGGCAGGACGCCGCGGCGCTTGCCAGGGCCTGTTCCAGCCGGGCACAGGTGTTATAGCCCTGCTCTACCTGGAACTGGTAGTCGGTGGTATAGCGCCACAGGCCCAGCACCGAGCCCACGTTGAACCAGGTGTCGGCGCTGACCGAGGACTGCAGCCGCACATCGTAGGTGAACGCCGCGCCGCCGAACGCTTCCGCAATGTAAAAATTGTGGCCCGGCCATTGCCCGTTGGCCCAGGCCAGCATGCGGCGGTTTGCAAAGGCGCGGCTGACGGGGTCGCCGCTGAAGCAATCCACAAAGAGCGCGAGACCCAGGATCAAAAGAAGGGCCAGCGCGCCCGCCAGGGTGCGGGCGGTGCGGGTGCGTTTGAATCGTTTCATTTTTCTTCCTTTCTGGCAAATGCGAACCGGAGCAGGGCGGCAATGGCGGCGCCCAGCAGCAGCAGCAGCCCGCAGAATAAAAATTGGGTGCAAAACTCGCGGAGGGCCCGGTGCAGCCGCCACCCGGCGGCCGCGCTGAAATAGCCCCACGCCCCGCCGATGCCGGCCAGCGCAAGATCCAGCGCCAGAAGGTCTTGTTTCCAGCGGCTGTTCCAATAAGTGAACAGCAGGCCGCCCAAAAGGGGGAGCAGCCAAAAAATGAGCGCGCTGGATTCGCCCCCGTTGAGCAGCGCCAGGCACAGCACGGCGGCCGCCAGCACCAGGCCCGCGGCCCAGCCGTGCACCCCCTGGCGGAGCCGGCGCGCCATGCGCTGCTCGTTGGGAGCGGGGGGCGGCGCCTGCCCGGCGCCGCCGAAGATGGCGCGGCACCGGGGGCAATGCTCCAGGTGCTGCTTTACCAGGGCTTCGCTGGCCGCGCTGGCCACGCCGTCCTGCACCAGGGGCATCAGGTCCAGGCATACGTCGCAGGGAATGCCGTTCATAGTTCTCCCTCCTTGATCTGTTCGTTCAGCCACCGGCGCAGCCGGTGGTCCACCACCCGGGCCGCGCTTTCGCTGAGGCCCAGCGCCCGCCCGATCTCGCTGAACGCATAGCCCTGAAGCCGCAGCCGGAACACGGCCTGGTCCCGGGGCGTTTTTTGCCGCAAAAGCTGCTCCACCCGGGCCAGCAGCGCCCGGCTTTCGGCCCTTGTGGGGGCTTCGTCGGCCAGATACAGGCCTAAAAGGTCGCTCAGCTCCACGGTCTCGCGCCTGGCGCGCAGCCAGTCCAGCCAGGCATGGCGCGCCACAGAGAAAAGCCAGGCTTTGAGCGCTTCTTCCTTTTTCAGGGTGTGAAGGTTTTGCAGGGCTTTTAAAAAGGTCTCGCTCACCAGGTCCTCGGCCTGCGCGGCGCTGCCGGTGAGGCGCAGAAGATAGCGGAACAGCTCGCCCCTGTATTGCTCGTAGATCTCGTCCAGCCCCGGCATATGCGGCCCCGCCCCCTTTCCACCGTTCACCTTACAAGACGCGCGCGCCGGGAAAACGTTACGCGCGCCAAAAAATATTTGTTCGCTTTTCAAAAAGATCCGGCCCCGGGGCCGGTGGGAAACAAAAGGCGGCGCGGCGGGGGAAAGGCCCCCTGCCGCGCCGCCTGTGCTATTTGAGCTTTTTGGGCCTGCCCCCGTTTATTCCTCCAGAGGCACCACCTGGCGGAACACGGCCTGCGCCTTGCTGGAAAGGGCCATGTCCCTGTGATAGCGGCCGAACAGCCACTTTTTGTATTCGGTGTTCTTCATCACGTTGTCGAAAAAGGTGTGCAGCCAGTTGGGCTGCCCGCGCATGTACTGCGTGAACTCTAAAATTTGCAGCGGCGCGTCGTGGGTGAGGATGTAATCCACCCGGCGGCCCGCCCGGTTCAGGTTTTCGGCGCACCATTCCAATTCGTCGGTGGTGGGCATTTCGGCCCGCCACCAGTTCACGCCCTCGTCCCGGTCTTCCTTGTCCCAGCTTTCGGCGCCGCCGAAGCACAGCAGCTTTTTGCCCTCCAGCTCCAGAATGCTGCCCCGCAGGATGTAATACACGCCGCCGCCGATGTGCCGGGCCCGGCCGCCCTCGAACTCTTGCACCGGGTATTCCCGCAGGAGGTCGAAGTTTTCGTGGCAGCCGTCGATGAAGAGGATGCGGTAACGGCGCTTTTCGAGCCATTTCAGATTTTTTTGTTCGGCCTTGTCGCCGTTCCACAGGAAACCGAAATCCCCCAGAACGATCAGGGTGTCGCGCTTTTTCAGTTTTTTCAGGGCCTTTTCTTCAAAGCGCGCAAGGTCGCCGTGGATATCACCCGTTACATAGATCAAAGCCTCACACCTCTTTCGCCCAAAAGTCTTTATAAACGCAAAAAAAGCTGATATAATAAAAGCTACACCAGCCGCCGGGCACAGCGCCCGGCAGGTGATTGGGAACCACCCCGGCAGCCAACACTGCCTTTATCATTTTATCGCGTTTAAAGGGAAATGTCCACATGAAAAAATTCGCTGCACTTGTGTTGGGCCTGGCGCTCGCCTGCGGCGTGCTGGCCCTGCCCGCCGGGGCGGTGGGGTTTGCGCCGCCGTTTGAGATCGCGGCCCCCGCCGCCTACATTGTGAATACCGACAGCAACATCATTGTATACGAAAAAAACAGCGAGCAGCAGCTGCCCGCCGCCAGCCTGACCAAGCTGATGACGGCCATTCTGCTGCTGGAAAATTACCAGGACCAGCTGGACACGGTGACCGCCGCGCCGGATCAGTCCATCCAGGACTACGTGTACATCCACGGGGGCTCCCACGCGGACATCCGCCCGGGCGAGGAGCACACCATGCGCCAGCTGCTCTATGCCATGCTGCTGCCCAGCGCCAACGAGGCGGCCCTGGCGGTGGGCAAAAAGATCGCCGGCGGCAGCCTGGATAATTTTGTTTATATGATGAACGCCCGCGCCAAGGAGATCGGCTGCACCGCCACCACCTTTACCGACGCCTGCGGCCTGGACGAGGGCAACCTGAGCACCGCGCGGGACATGTATCTTTTGCTGCGCTATGCCATGAGCTTTGACGCCTTTAAGGAGGCCTGCAAAGCCACCCGCTACAACATGGGCGAAAACCCCCGCTACGCCTCGGGCGCTTACAACGTGATCACCACCAACAAAATGGCGGATTCGGCCCTGGGGGGCAGCTACTACCGCAGCTACAACCAGGGCGGCAAGACCGGCAGCCTGGGCGACTGGCAGAACTTTGCCTCGTGGCACACCGGGGGCGACGGGGGCGAAACGTATATCTGCGTGGTGCTGAACAGCCCCAACAGCTGCGACCCCTACGAGTACGCCACCAAGCGCCCCGCCCTGTACGAAACCGGTGTTTTGATGGACTGGGTGTTCGAGAATTTTGCCATACAGCCCGCGCTGAAGGCGGACGAGGCGATCACCGAGGTGGCGGTGAAATACTCCACCGACGGCGACACCCTGATGCTGTGGCCCAAAGAGGACCTTTACAGCATTTTGCCCCAGGGCACCGACGAGACCGTGACCCAAAAGACCTTTGAACTGCCGGAATTTGTGGCCGCGCCGGTGAAGCGGGGCGACGTGGTGGGCACCGTTTCGGTGTCGCTTTCGGGCGAGGTGATCGGCGTGGTGGAGCTGGTGGCCGGGCGGGATATGGCCCGCAACCCGCTGCTGTACACCCTTTCCAAGGTGGGCGAGTTTTTCGGCAGCCTGTACTTCAAGGTGGTGCTGGCGCTCTCGGCCCTGGCCGTGGTGATCTACCTGATTTTGTATGTTTATTGGCTGACCAAGCGGCGCGGCAGCAAAAAGAAGGTGCGCCGCCGCCAGTTCTGACAAAAGGCCGGCGGCGCCGGCCAAAAAGAGAAAGTGGGGAAAACCGTATGTTGGACGGTACACGGAATTTGACCACCATCATGGACTTTTACGAGCTCACCATGGCGGCCGGCTACCTGGAAGAGGGCTATGAGGACAAGATCAGCGTGTTCGACATGTTCTTCCGCAAGATCCCGGACGGGGGCGGCTTTGCCATTATGGCCGGGCTGGACACCTTTATCGACGCGGTGGAGCATCTTTCGTTTACCGAAGCCGACATCGCCTACCTGCGCGGCACCGGGGTGTTCAACGAAAAGTTCCTGGAATACCTGAAAAACTTTAAGCTGCACTGCAACATCTGGGCCATCCCGGAGGGCACGCCCATTTTCCCGCGGGAGCCCATCGTGACGGTGGAGGGCCCCTCGATGGAGTGCCAGCTGCTGGAGACCCTGCTGCTGGTCACCTTTAACCACCAGTGCCTGGTGGCCACCAAGGCAAACCGCATTGTGCGCAGCGCCCAGGGCCGCCCGGTGATGGAGTTCGGCGCCCGCCGCGCCCAGGGGTACGACGCCGCGGTGTACGGCGCCCGGGCGGCCTATATTGCCGGCTGCAGCTCCACCAGCTGCGTGATGGCCGCGCGGGATTTCGGCATTCCCGCCAGCGGCACCATGGCCCACAGCTGGGTGCAGATGTTCCCCACGGAATACGACGCCTTTAAAAAGTATGCCGAGCTGTACCCGGACGGGTGCGTGCTGCTGGTGGATACTTACAATGTGACCAAGAGCGGCGTGCCCAATGCCATCCGGGTGTTCGACGAGGTGCTGGCGCCCCTGGGCAAGCGCCCAAAGGGCATCCGCATCGACTCGGGGGATATCGCCTATCTTTCGAAAAAGGCCCGCAGGCAGCTGGACGAGGCCGGCTACGGGGACTGCCCCATCTGCGCTTCTAACAGCCTGGACGAATACATTGTGCGGGACCTGATCCTGCAGGGCGCCCAGGTGGACAGCTTTGGCATCGGCGAGAATCTGATTACCGCCAAGAGCGACCCGGTGTTCGGCGGCGTGTACAAGCTGGCCGCGATCAAGGAGGACGGGCGCTATATCCCCAAGATCAAGGTGAGCGAGAGCATTGAAAAGCTCACCACCCCCCATTTGAAAAAGGTCTGGCGCATCTGCGACAATTACACCGGCAAGGCCATGGCGGACTATGTGACCATTTTTGACGAGGAGGTGGACGCCAGCCGCGGCCTGACCCTGTTTGACCCCCTGCAGACCTGGAAGCAGCGCACTTATGAGAACTGCACCGCCCGCTGCCTGACCACCCCCATTTACCAGGAGGGCAGGCTGGTGTATGAACGGCCGGGCGTGCAGGCCATTCGGGAATACTGCAAGGCCCAGATCGACGGCCTGTGGGAGGAGAGCCTGCGCTTTGAATACCCGCACAGGTACTATGTGGATCTTTCGCAGCGCCTGTGGGACTGCCGGCAGGAGCTGCTGGAAACAATTTCAAAGCTGGGCAACGCCTGACCCGCCACATAAACACGACCACCCGGGGAACAATGTTCCCCGGGTGATTTTTTTATGATTGGGAAAATAGCGCTGTTCTGCTTTGGCGCGCTGGGCTACGGCGCCATTGAGGTGACCTTTCGCGGCCACACGCACTGGACCATGCTGGTTGCGGGCGGGCTGTGCCTGCTGCTGCTTGAGCAGGTGAACCTGCACCTTGCCGCATGGCCTCTTTTGGTGCGCTGCGGCATCGGCGCGCTCACCATTACCGGCGTGGAGCTGGCCTTTGGCCTGGTGTGCAACCGGGCCCTGCACTGGGGGGTATGGGACTATTCGGACCAGTGGGGCAACCTGCTGGGGCAGGTGTGCCCGCTTTACACCTTCCTGTGGTTTTTGCTGTGCATCCCGATTTTGGGGTGCTTCAGCCTGGCGGGCCGCTGGCTTGCGGGCACAGGCGGGCTGTGAGCGCCCAAAACGGCAGGGCGGGCAGGCAGCCCGCCGCCTTACTTATTCCATTTCCAGCACCAGCGCCTGCCAGGGGGCCAGGATCAGGGCTTGCTGCTCCAGCTCGGGGGGGAGTTGGCGGCTGTTTGCCACCACCGCGCGCACGGGGCCGGGCAGCGGCAAAAGCATTGCCTCGTCTGACAAATTGGACAGCACCAGCAGCTTTTTATCTGCCCTGCGCCAGAAGGCGGCCAACCCTTCGCGCTCGGTGTACAGGGGCTCAAAATCGCCCCAAACCAGGGTTTCTTTATACGCAGGGTCTTTTCGCAAAGAGATCAACTTTTTGTAGAAATTCAGCACCGAGGCGGGGTCGGCCTGCTGGGCTTCGGCGTTGACCGACCGGTACCGCGGGTTGACCGGCATCCAGGGGGTGCCGGCGGTAAAGCCCGCGTTCGCCTGGGCGGACCACTGCACGGGGGTGCGGGCGTTGTCGCGGCTGTAGTGGGCGATTACCTCCAGCGCGTCGTCGGCCCGCAGGCCCGCGGCCAGGCAGGCGGCGTATTCGCCCTTGGTGTTCACATCGTCGACCTCGTGAATGCTGGCGAAGGGCTTGTTAGTCATGCCCAGCTCCTGCCCCTGGTAGAGAAAGGGCAGCCCGCGCAGCAGCAGGGTGACGGCGGCCAGGGCTTTTTGCGCCCGGGGTTGCTCCTCAAAGCCCAGGGGCAGGTAATGGCTGGCGCCCCGGGGTTCGTCGTGATTTTCGATCACGTTGGACAAAAAGCCCACGCCCTGCGCTGCTTTTTGGCTGGAAAAGCAGCAGTCCCGGTAGTCGGTTGGGCTGGGGCGGCGGGCGGCCCACCAGCCCTTGGGGCTTTTGCCGCAGCAGGTGGCCGCAAAGTCGAACATGCTGGAAAAGTAGCCGTCCGGGCCGATAAAGGCCGCCAGCTCGGCGGGATCGGTGTCGAACACCTCGCCCACGGTGAACGCGCCATGGGGGCGGAAGGTGTTATCCCGCAGCTCGGTCAGGTATTCGGCCAGGTGGGCTTTGGCGCTGGGCTCGGCCAGCATATTGCAGCAGTCGGCCAGGCCGTCCGGCCGGTCGGCGGGATAGTCGCGGAAGGAGTCCGGCTTGCCGATGTTCACGATGGCGTCGACCCGGAAGCCCGCAATGCCCTTGTCCAGCCACCAATTCACCATTTGGTAGATTTCGCGGCGCAGGGCGGGATTGGACCAATTCAGGTCCGGCTGCTTTTCGTGAAACAGGTGCAGGTAATAGAGATCGGCGCGGCCGGGCACCGGGCTCCACACGCCGGCGCCGAAATATCCCCGCCAGTTGCAGGGCGGCGCGCCGTTTTGCCCCCGGCGGAAATAGAAATACTGCCCGTACGGCCCTTCGGGGTCGGCCAGGGCTTTTTGGAACCAGGGGTGTTCGTCGGAACAGTGGTTCACCACCAGGTCCAGCAGCAGGCGCATGCCCCGGCGCTTTGTTTCGGCAATGAGCCGTTCCAGGTCGGCCATGGTGCCGAAGCGCGGGTCCACGCCGCAATAATCGGAAATATCGTAGCCTTCGTCGGCCAAAGGGCTGGGATAGATGGGGGAGAGCCACAACAGGTCCACCCCAAGCTGCTGCAAATAATCGAGTTTTTCCAGGATGCCGGGGATGTCCCCCATGCCGTCGCCGTTTGAGTCGTTAAAGCTTTTGGGCCAGATCTGATAGCCCACGCTTGCCTGCCACCATTGCCGCTGCATCTGCGCCGCCCCTTTCTGTTGGAAACGTTTCCAGCCCTATTATAGCAGGTTTTGCCCGGTTTGCAAGGGGGAAAAGAGGGGTGGGGAAGGGTGGCTGTTTTTGACTGCTTAACGCCGCAAAAACCTGGTATAAGAGGGCATAAGGCAGCATAAGGAAAGCCCAAAAGCCTTTGGAAGCAAGGCGGTTTTTCGGAATAGCCGATTTCGTGTCAAATCCCCGCAACGGTTTTTTAGGTAGTTAGTAAGGCCACGTTGGCATGTGAAAATAATAGTTCTGAGATTACTAACCATTTTCCCGAAGCCGGAAAAATGGTTAGTTTAGGTAGTGGCAGCCAGAGCAAATTAAAAGATTATATGCTCGCACGGTATACCCATTACCTCATTATGCAGAATGGCAATTCCACGATATTATTCCCCAGAGTTAAACCTGACAAGCTTTTCCCAATCAATGCTACCATCTTCGAAGCAGAACTCTTGGGTGAACTCGCGGACAAGCCGGTTAGCAGCTTTTTGATAGGAAGTATCGAATTCTTCAACATACTTTTCTGGTAGCTTATCCATGAAACGGATCAGCTTTATGTAAAATTCTTCATCGCCGGTCAATTCCGTCCAAAAATCCTTACCCGCCAATTCCGTGTAGAATTTTGGAAGCCCACGGTTGGATATTTTCTTTTTTCCATAGCCATAACCGACAATGGGAACAAAGCGTTTCTTTACTTGCTGTGCCAACTTGCTTGCGGCCATGAAGTTTTGCTCCTGCTTCTTGCGGCTGTCTGCATTAAAAACGCTTGTACCGGATTTCACAGCGATGGCATAGATGGTATTATCCCTTTCCACCATAATGTCCACCCCTTCGGCCAATGCTTTCTGGCCTTGTGCGGCGGCGGTAGCAATTGGCTCAAAAAACACATTGCCAAAAATTGTTTCCTCTGACGAGGACACAAAGGCAGCGAGGATCGTGTCAATAATCTGAGCAGCCCCATTCATCGCCTTTGCCCGGAATAGATATGGGTTTTTACGCTTTATAACTTTTTTGACGTTGAGTTTATCAATACTATTAATTAGGTTTGAATAAAAATTCTCCAGTGCGGTTGCAATCGCTTCTACGATGGTATCTTCGTTGTAGCTATTATTTATGGGCACAACAGCTTCCTCCTATTTCGATGGCTTGCTTTAGCTTTTGATGGATGTCTGTCCCTCTGAACCGTTTTGTGCGGATTTCGGCAGATTGATCCGCAACAGATAGTACCGCTTTCCCCAGCGCCAATGCCAGCCCCACTGGGACGGCGTTACCGATCTGGCGGTATTTCGCTGCACTTGTCCCCACAAATTTCCAAGCGTTGGGGAATTGCTGAATACGGGCGTATTCCTGGATGCTCAAGGGACGGTCTTGGGTCGGGTGGCACATCATGGTTGCTTTTTGCACCGGGGATGTAACCACTGTCGGAGAAGGCTGACTGTAAGATAACCGCCGGTAAAACCCGACTTTCCCGCCGCCAGAGCCATAAGCACCGCCCATGGCCTCTTTCCGAATATCTTCCGGCAGGTTACGCCAATTCCCTCCCTCCGGGACAAGGCGGAGGTACGCGAGGCGGTCTTTACTAAATGCAGCGCATTCCCCGCAGTCATATTCCAAATCCCTAATCGTGTCGCTCAAGGTGCGCCAGCGATATTGCGGGTCTTGGTGCATCTGAAAGTGCGTGGGGAACGGCAGAAAAATGTCTTCGTTATCCCGGCTCCCAATCAGGACAAAACGTTCCCGGAATTGGGGAACGCCGTAATTGACCGCATCCAACAAGCCATATACGGTCTTATATCCCAACTTATCAAACTCGGAAAGGATGACATCCAATACAGTCCCTAATTGCTGATCTGGATCATTTTTATCCCGTTCTGCCATCGGGGTATGCTTTAATGGGGCGGATATAATCCCCTTGACATTCTCCATGATGAAGAACCGGGGGCGGATATAGTCGATCATGCGGATAAAGTCCATGAACAAGCTTCCCCGTGGGTCATTGATCCCCAGCCGCTTGCCAGCAGTAGAAAACGGCTGGCAGGGCGGGCCGCCGCAAATCAGGAAAGGCTCCCCCTGTGCCAGCCCGGTCTGTTCAAGTAAATCCTCTTCGTCTATCCCACGGATGTCCCCACCCAGCACCTTATGCCCATTTGCGCGCATGGTCGCAACACAAGCGGGATCAAAGTCCTGCCCAATTACAATATTCAATCCCGCTTTTGAAAGGCCAATATCCAAGCCCATCGCCCCGGAAAACAAGGAAATTACATCCCGTTTAGAGGCGTTATCTTTGAAATGCAGTAAATTCATATATGCCCTCCCAATTAAACCTTTTCGCCATCTGGAAGGACAAAATGGCGCTCAAAAGAACACCCTACCATTTCTGCTAGATATTCTAGGTCAGAGATTGTAAAGCTTTCCCGCTTCATTCTTGAGTTGAAATTTTGTGGTGTAGTCCCCATCCGCCTTGCAAGTTCCGCAACACTGATGTTGGAGCGCACGCACAGTACTTTAATCTGTTCCGATATTGTCATAAGGGTACTCCTTGTGAATTGTAAATTTTTGGATTGAAACTATAAAAATATTATTTTATAGTTTCAATATAGTCCCTCATGTCTTCTATCGTACCATCAAACTGCATCATCTGCAACTCAAAAATCAAATCTTTGACAGCTTCTACACATTCTTCTGTGTGCTTTTGTATCTCCTGCCCCCAAAAGTGCATGGGCACCCAATCCATCGCAATCAGTTTGAAATCATTCTCCCGGTCACGAGCCATATTCCGCTCAATTTTTTTAATCCAATATTCCCGGTTGTGGCCCAGCTTTTGCTTCTTGATCTCCCAATTATAGCCATGGAAGAACTCGCTGTCACAGAAGATAGCAATCCTATATTTAGTTATGGCGATATCAGGCGTACCCGGTAGCTTTTTATAATTCTTTCGGTAACGGATGCCCTTATGCCAGAGAGCTTTCCGCAGCAAAATCTCTATACTAGTATCTTTCCCCTTGATATGGCTCATAGCCCGGCTCCGTTGCTCCGGGGTCATTACATCGCTCATGGCTTTCCCTCGTCTTGTGTGCCGCCCACTTACGCTAGCATTTTTTTGAGAACTGCCGGAACTGTTCTGTTGTTTTCTCGTTCATGAAGATAAGCTGCCCGATCTGCCCGGCAATCATTGCCGCAATATCGCCTATTGATGCCAATTCCTGCTTTTGTTCTGCCAGCGTGTCCCCCATAGCTTTGAACATTGTGGCTGTAGCAGCCTCCCCCGGTTGCTCGCCGCTGTCCATATTTTTCTTAATACCCCTGCAGCATTGTAAGGAACACATTTTTGATTCTTTCCATCTCCGCTTCGTGTACAATTGCATTTTGGGAACTCAAAAGCTGTAAATCCTGTTTTACCCCCAAACGTTATCCAGAATATTCTTTTATCATGTCAAACAGGGGAGCAGTAGCCGGATCAATAAGCTGGTTCCGTACCATCATCCCCTTTACTGGCATATTTCCTCTTCATTGTACTTTTTCTTTCAGTTTACCGTACAAAGTTCAATTGTCCGTGGTACATGGCTTTAAGTAGCCAAGCACCACGGACGATTTATTTCTTTTATAATGTTCAATTGGGTTTTGGAAAAGAAAGAACAAATGCGCCAAGTTTATTTTTTACTGGAAGGAAGTGTAGCGTTTAACAAATCGCCCGCACGAACGTCTAAAGCATCCGCAATATTGTAAAGCACTTCTACAGAGAAGGGACGCACGATATTAGGTGCCTCAATAGAACTTAAATGAGAACGGCTGATATTTGCCTTTTCAGCGAGCTTTTCCTGTGATAAGCCACGCATTTTTCGCAAGGCGGCAATAGTGAGGCCAAGTTCGATGAAACGATCACGGTTCGGAAACGCCACTTCTTTACTCATGCCTCACCATCTCCTTTCCGCTCTGCTGTTCTAAATAGTGTTTACACGAGCGATATGGTATAATGGGAGCAAGAGATCCGAAAGA
>ERZ857984.964-NODE-964-length-28158-cov-4.565989_pt1 | contig 28158 bp, 46 predicted proteins | sample MGYA00519914_ERZ857984 | MGnify/ENA primary metagenome ERZ857984 (study PRJEB31778, sample SAMEA3449417) | human gut metagenome | biome: human gut; feature: human-associated habitat; material: faeces | place: United Kingdom | collected 2010/2012 ... | reverse complement strand
CAACCGCTCTTCTTAGGTTTACCGCCCAGATATACATTAAATTCGCCGCCGCCTGTCGGCGTGTTCTTTGTCATTTCAGTTTCCGCCGGAATGGCATCTGCGCCTTTGGTTATTATCTTTGCGGAACCCTCTGCGTGTCCGTACAGTCCATACCCGCGCTGGAACCAGAGAGAAATTTTCACGCTATCCCGCCTGTCTTTTATGGTTATTCTTGCTTTAATGGCTTCATTCCTCGTTCTTATGTCAAACACGTGCCTGCCTACCGGGCATTCTATAAAACTGCGTTCGCCCAAACCGAGCCGACACACTTCTTCACCGTCCTCGCTGACTACAATTTGTTCGGCGTATGAACCTTCCAACTCCGGGCGTTCTATTATCACATTGGGTTCGAGTATCGTTGTTTTTACACGTTCCAAGCCCTCTTGTGCCTCCTGATTGTCCATGTCAATATCAAGAGCACGGTCGTAATATTTTTCGGCGTCATCAAGCATTTGCCGTTCTTCGTAGTCTTTCGCTCTTTTGAGAATGTTATTGATTTCGGACGAGCGATTTATATTTACCGTTCCGCTCACTTTCTGTACGGCATCGGCGATCATTATCTTGGTTCCGCAATAATTACAGAAACCAAATTCCCTATCCTGATCTAACTCTATATCGGCATTACAGTTTGGGCATTTAAGAGCTATTATTTTCATAACAAAACCCCCTAAAGATATGTAATTTCATTATCACGCCTTTAGGGGGAGGTGTCAATACTCTATTACCGTCATGCTCAAAGAAATATACGCCTTGTTCTTATCACCTTCGGGGAACCAAATAATTTCTTCTTTCCTGTCGCCTACATAAAACGTGCCGGAATAGTTACCCGCAAGGGTTTTAGGGTTCGGGCAGGTAAAAGGAAAGCTGTCGGAATCGACAGCCTGTAATATCGCCGAGCATAGCTCCCATGTCAGCACGTCCCACGACAATTCAACGGTCAGCTTCTGCGCTACCATTGTTCGGTTGAGTGTGCCGGAAGCGTCTCTTTCAGCCTCCGTGTCGAGGTCAGCGAGTGTCATATTCAGTTTAGAGGGGTCGGGGAGCGTATAGCTCCCCGCCTTTAAGCCTATATCATATCTATACATCACACGTTACCTATGGCAATATTGTTCATATTGACCGATTGATTGACTATCCTGCCCAGCTTCGCAGAGGGATACAGTGCTATCTCCACGTCCTTATCCGCTATTCTCTTGAGCAGGGCTATGATGGTTTGGGTATCCTTATCGTTCAGGCCTCCCATTATGGATTGCAGCTTATCAAGGGGGGCTATGACTTCGGGATTGTTCTTGGCGTTGGCGTATTCGCCCACCTGCGCCAATGTGTCACCATACACCAGACCGCCCTTTGCAAAAGCGGGAACTCCTATGCTCGTATCAACATTCAATGCGCCCTGCAAAGATTTAGAAATATCCGCCATAGACCGCACGGCGGCGGCCTTTCCGCGCTGGATACCTTGCGTCATGCCCGCCATAATGTTTCCGCCTATTCCGGCGAATACCTTTGAAGGAGAGTGAATGCCGAATACGCTCTTTGCGGCATCTATAACGCTTCTGAACTTGTCTGTTACCCAATTTTTGAATGAAGTCCAGGCGTTATTTATGCCCTGCTTGATACCGTCTATAATAGCGGAACCAACTTCCTTGAGCTTGTTAGCCGCGCCGCCCACTATGCCGAACGCGCTCTTAATCGCATTCATTACGGGGGTGAAGATATTGGTTACTACCCATGCGCCGATTGTGGCAAGAACATTTTTAATACCTTCAAGCATACCTTGAATAACATATCCGCCCTGTTCCGCCATTACGGTAGAGGGAGAGTGAATGCCAAATGCCCTTTTGAACCCTTCGATGAACGGCCTGCATATATGCTCATATATCCATGTGCCGATATTGACGAGAGCATCTATGATACCCAAGAACAGGCCGGCAACAACATTGCCTCCAGCTTGTTCCATAATGCCCCTCCACCACTCCGTAACGCTTTGCCATGCAGGTTCTATCAGCCCGACAAAGAACGCCGTAAGGCCGCCGAAGGCTGCTCCAATACTCTCAAGGAGCCTATCAACCAGCCCGTTCCAGTCTATAGTTCCTATAAATTGCGCTACCTTGTCGCCCAATTCCTGCCAATTTACCGTTTCAAGCGTCTGAATGGCAACGTCAAACAGGCCGCGGAACTTAGCATTAAGCATTTCCGCTATGAGTGCCACGTCAAGGTTTTCCACCCATGCGTTTATAGCATTTCCTAACCCCTGCCCTAATCCGGCCCAATCGGTTTGCGACCAGAATGTATACAGAATATCGATTATGGCGTTCATGCCGTCCGCTATGGTTTTGCCCATCAAAGACCAGTCAAAATCAGCTATGAAGCCGTTCATACCGTCCGTAATGGCCTTCATTATCTCTACACCCTTAGGCCGCAGGGTATTGTTTATCCAGTTATCCAGAATAGACATACCCTTATTCATGCCTTGGGCGATTATCTGACCTACACCATACCAATCACCTGCGGCAATAGCGGCTTTAAGCTTGTCTATCCATTTTGCTATATCAGTCGGGAGAACATCGGCTATATCGGTTTCCTCAAACATTTTACCGATATCTCCGGCGCCACCGCCGCCGCTGTCCTTCTGCTGCTGGATAAGGTTGATCTGGTCGAATCCCGCAAGGGTTCCTTTCAGTTCTTTTGCGGCCTTGTTGGATTTATTGAGGGATTTAGCGTAATCCTGCTGGACATAAGCGGCTTTTGTGAAAGTGCTTTGCCCTCTTAGCTTTGCAAACATTGCGCCTATCATATTGAACAGGTTAGCTATTGCCATCGTAACTTTTGTTATAACAGGCATAATGGCTTGCAACGCGGGCAGGAATGCGCTTGCGATAGAGTTCTTTGCATAAGTAAATCCGCTCTGGAGGTCTGATAATGTAGCATTAGCCTTTTGAGAGGCCTGCGCCATATTCTTAAACCCTTCCTGCACACCCATTATCACGGCGTTTATGCTTCGCCATATAATCATTCGCGATAGGATTTTACCGACTGCTTTACCTAATTTTGAAAAGAACCCGTGTGTTTTGCTTGTCGCGCTTTTTGCTATGGACGGCAGTTTACTAAAAGACTTCTTAATGGAAGAACTCATTTTAGTAAACGCATTTGCGCCTTTCTTGGCTGCTTCTTTTGCCTTTTCAACCAGCTTAGAAAAACCGCCTCCGCTATTGCCTATTTCTGCCTCGGCTTCCTTGGCCTTTTCTTTCATCTTCTGTATCTGCCCGGTCACAGACAGGATTTGCCCTCGGACACGTTCAAGCCCCTGCCCTGTGCCGCCGCCCTCGGATAGCTTTTCTTCCGCGCCTAAGAGCCTTTGCAGCTTATTATAAAGCTCGTCGAGCTTCATGTTGAACAGCTCGGCAGTATTCGCTTCCTTAACAAACTTTTCCGCTAAGTCACGGCTTACGGGCTGGGTTTCCTTCGGTACTAAAGCTTCCGCTTCGGCTTCCGGGTTACGTCCCTTATAGGCGTTCGCCCCGAATCCGGCAGGAACCTTGCTCATCGCCTCGTCTAATCTGCGCTCTACTTCCTCGGCGGTCTCCGCGACCTTATTTAAGGATTCACATTGCCCGTCCGCCATCTGTTCAAACGCATTGCTCTGTTCGCTTGCGCTGGCGGATATTTTGCGCGTCTTTTCATTGAGCATTTCGGCTGCCTGTGCGGCTTTCCGCTGCGCGGCTTCAAGCGCAAGGTTTGACTTGGCTATATCGTTCGCGTACTTCACCCTTGCGGCTTCGGTTTTAAGCGCTTCCCTTTCCGCTGCGGCTTGTGCGCGTATGGCCTTCGCGTTCTGCATACTGCTTGCCGACTGCTTTACAAATCGGTTAAGTCTGGTTTCCAGTTCGGTCAAGACCTTCTCGGCGGTTGAAGCATCACAACCGACTAAAATTTGTAATTCTTCAACGACCACGGACATATCCTCCGAATTTATTTCTTATTTCGTCTATCCTGTTGTCAAGGCTCCGCTCCCACGACGCAGGAACAAACAGTTCTTCGTACTTCGGCAAATCGTGCTTAGTCTTGGAGAACATATTGCTTATGTTGGCGGCAATAAACCTTGATACCAGCACGCTTGAATAGTACATTTCCCTGCACTGGTTTTCCTCGCGGGCTTCGATATAGTCTACAATATCGGCGGGTTCATGCTCCCAAAACTGATTTGGGAGCATTCCCGCCATGCTTGCACGTTTGAGCAAATCGTAGATTATATCGGTGAAGTCCTTTTCAATGTTTTTCTTAACGTCCTCGAACTGCTCTCTTAGCGAACGACGCTCTTTGCCACGTCCGCCGCCGCCGCCGTTATCGCCTCGGTCATTGCCGCCGACATATCCAGCTTGTTTAAGGGCTCTCTCATATAGTCCTGAATGCTCTGCCCTTTCAGGTCTACACGACCGAAAAAACCCATGCCGTAAGCGAAGTTCACCAGCTCGGTATAGATATCCTCCATGTAAGTACCCTGCTCCATGAGCTTATCAAACTCATCGAACACGGCCTGCTTGCTCTTAGGTTTGGGGTTTGCAAACGACATTACCACATCTGCAAAGAAATCCAAATCGCCCTGCTCGTAGGCGGTGAGGAACTTTACTTTGAGATTAGGAGCGCCTATTTTCTGTTTGAGGTCGCAATAAGCCTTGCAGGAGGCTTTAAGTTCAAATTCACCGATATTCATACTACTCTCCTTTATGCGGGGGTGGTCACGGATTCGCCGTTGAACAGGTCAACATAGGAAGTCGTTTCGCCCTGGAATGCGATATATACGGAATCGCCGACAAGGTTGACGGAGAACGCGCCCGTCTGGGCGTTGTTCGCCTGCTGTCCGCCCGCGTACATGGATACGACCTTGCCCTTATAAAGAATGCCAGTGCCGAGCTTGGTAGCATCGGAAGGGATTTCGTACTCTTCGTAAATCCAGATAACATCACCGACCAGAAGCCCCATCTTCGCCATATTGCCGGTCTCGGCGGTGAAGTCAGGAACAAAGGAATACTCGAATACGGGCATTTCCTGCTGACCGGCAAGGTTACGCACGAAGTATTCAGATATAATGTTTACGGAAACCTCGGAGGGCGAACCGCCCTTATCGGGGGTTTGGGTAAGACCGGCTATCTCGGTCTTGTTTGCCATAGTGTAAGCGGTATCATAAAATACGCGCTGGCCTACGGAAGCTTGATACTGTGCCATATATTTCTCCTTTTAAAAAGTTTTGGTTTTTTTGAAATAGACTACGTTGACGTGCCATTTCCCGTTTGAATCGCGGTATGGCTCTGTCGTGCGGGTCTTTATGTAGTGTTTTTCCAGCATTGCGGCGTGAAGTTTGTCAGCCAAATCGAGAACGCCTGTAAATCCCTTGGTGCTTATGTAGGTCTCGCCCCACACACCACATCTTATTGAGGTGGCGGGAAGCGCTTCGCCCTCTAAAGATTTTACCGATGTCTCCTGTGTGATGTTCAATGTCACGATAGGATACCTTTCGGGGGTCTCGTCAGATTCCGGCTGAACCTCAACTTTAAGTTTTTTGTTAAGATACTTCTGAGCGTCCTTATAGATATTCGTCATAGCAGTTTCCTTATCTCGTCCGCCACGGACTGAACAACAAAATCCTTTGCCGCGTCAAAGGCGGGCTTCATATAGGGGTGAGGGTGTGCGCCATAAACCTTGTAGAACAGTCCCTTCTTGCTTAGGACGGTCTCAAAGTTGTACTTGCTCAGGTCTGCCATGCTCTCATGGACATACCACGGGATTTTTGCCGAAGAACCCAACTCGTTATAAATACCCGTACCGTATTCCAGCGTCATAGCCTGCGGTATGGCTGCGGTATGGACTTTGCCCTTCACGGCCCCCGTTTTTTCATCGAAGATCGTAAATTCTATCGAATCCTTCAACTCCCCCGAATCAACGCGAACCATGGAAATAGCTATATCTGCCATTTCCTTACCGCCGCTCTCTGTCCCTTTTCGGATGGCAGACTGAATATCCGGCCTTTCAAACCTCTTTATGACTTTAACTTTGGCGTTAAACATACTTCTTTGCCGTATATGTCGAGAACCCACGGGCGGAATTGACGGATTCCACAATATAGCTCGGCGTTTCCTGCGGGTCGTTCAAGCAGATTCCGTCACCCTCGACTATCTGAACAGGCCCATCGGAGGGGTCTTTGCAGATTTTGATATATTCCTTGATACGTTCGCCGTACATGGCTATATCCTCTGCGCTTCCGGCAGAGTTAGCCACAAGCTTATACCGTCTGACTAAGGCCCACTCCGAAACAACTGTCTGCCCGTTCACCGTCTCCTTAATGGGGGCAAGCACATAAACGTCCTTCTTATCCTTCGCTCTCATATACCGCTCCTAACGGGTTCATTTTGCCTTTTAAAGTCTGTTTAAGGTTCTCGGTAATATCTATATAGTTAGTGGACACTCCCGCCGCAGACTGGGAATTAAAGGCTTCTGCGCCCATCTTCCCTATCGCCTTTACCGCCGCGTCCTCTATATAGGGCTCTAACCACTTCGGAGGCTCCTTGTAGCGGGTAATGGCACACGCTATTGCGGTATACCGCTCCAAAAACATCAGGATAACGCCGTCCGGCGCACCCGTTTGAAGCTTTACGTTGTTTACCATTACCTCATTCATTTATTCCTCCTTCTTGGGGCGGCCCCGCCGCTTGGGTTCTTCTTCCTTAAACTCTCCTTCGTGTTCGTATCCCAGGGCGATAAGCTTTCTTATCGTCGCTTCGTTGGAAGTCTCAAAAAGGCCACGCACAAACTGTGCTATGGCCTTATCTTCCTTCACATCAAAGGGGATACTCGTTTTGTTCCCCTGATAGAATTTCATGGTTATTCAGTGGTGAGGTTGGTTATCTTGCCGTGGAGCCATTCGGGGCCGTAGTTCAGACCTACCTGGCCGAATATCTCGCCCTTCTTGCCCGCGCCGTTCTTAGCCAGTTCCTCAAAGAAGAAGTTGCCCTTGCCGGGGGTGGGCTGCTCTACAAGATGCACTACATCACGACGGAAAAGAAGTATCTGGTCTTTGGGCATGGCGCGGGAAAGAACTATGCCTACATCGCCGAAGTCGGTGATAAGGCGGGTCACGTTCACACCAGCCTCCATGCGGGAATCCGGCATCTGCATGGAACCCTCATACAGCGCGGAAATGGCCGCCTTCTGGAAGGAATTGCACATCAGTATCATACCGTTCACATCACCGCCGTTGTCGAAGATGGACTTGACCAGTGACTTTATCATGGCCTTGGTCAGCGCGGCAGCGGTAGAACCTGAGCCCTTCGCGTCTATGACGTTGGTGGTCAGCGCGGTAAGAATACCACGGGACTTGTTGATGGTAGCATCGGTGGTAGCGGCGTTATACTCGCCCTGCAAGGAAGTGAACTCTATATCGTTGGCGATATTGAGCATCTGGCGGGAAATCTGCCAGTTCCACTCGTCGCCGGGGTTCGCCTGCTGACCGGCTATGTTGATACCGCTCATAGTACCCATGTTAGATTCTTTGGCATAGGAAATCTCGCAAGCCCTCTGGTATATCTGGGTCACGTTGGTATGCTGGGTGCGGGTTATCTTCTTGGTGTCAGGCGCGGTCATGGACGCCTGCTCGGATATGGCAGGCTGGGAGGGAGTATCGAGGGAATACTCCTGATCTACCGCGAACTGAACGTGATTGGTGTACTGAGGCTCCGCTATAAGGTTTATAAACGGGGTCTGGGTGTTGCTCTTGGTGTAGAGCAGGCCGGAATAGTTAGGTACTGCAAAACTCATTATAGGGGCGTTTGCCATGATATTTTCTCCTTTAAGTTAAGTCTATTTTTTTGGATTGCGCGAGGGTCATAAGCTGCACTTGTTTAAGCATATTGCCCGACTTGACAGCTTCCGCCCACTCCGCTTTGAGTTGAGCGGCTTCATTTGCCTCTGCCCCGGAAGCAGGGGGTGTGCCGCCGCCCAGAAGGTCAGTTTTCGCTTTCTGCTCCGCCGCGATCACCTTGGCGGACAGAAGCTTTACGATGGAGTTCGCAAAGGCCGTAGCCTTATCCGTCTCCGTGAATGTAGGCATTTCGGGGAAATCGTCCTCTTTCAGCCCTGCTCCGGCAAATATCTTGCCTATTTCAAGGCTGCAAATCTTAGTCTTGTATTCGTTCTCCGCGTCCTTGGCGGCCTTTTCCGCTTCGGCCCTGCGCTGCTCGTCCGTCATTTCCTTCTCCTTATAGGATTTAAGGTTCCTCGACAGCTCGGCGGCCTCGGAGGCTTTTTTGTCGAATACATCTTTTTTTACATATCCCGTATAATCAGGTGTAAATTCATAAGAGGAATAAAGCGCAAGCTTTTCCTCGGCGGTCATATCTTCCCGATAGCCTTCCATTTTGGTAATGTCTATTTTCATTTTTTCTCCTTTGGGATTTATGTCTTCTCTGACAAAATGGGATTTATGCCTTCTCTGGCGTAAAATAGCACCGGCAATTAGGATGTTTTGTCGGTATTTTGTCTATTGGATAAATTTTTCCGTTGCGTTCTTCACACTCTTTGCAAACTTTTTCATCGTCCTGTGTGTGCCACTTGATTTTTTTATAACCGTTGTCCTTAAAGGCCCTTATTACGGTCTTATCTTCAACGGTGATGGCGAATTGGTCTGTTTGCCATGTCACATAGTTCAATCCCCGCGTGAAATTCTGCTTTATAGGGGGATAATTGACGGTAGGGGGGTCTTTGCCGGAGTACTCGGCATCTGCGATTATGGATTCAGCCAATCTTGCCCCCTTTCTTTCCAGTTCTTTTGTGAAAACATATTTAACAACAGGGTCGTAATCGTCCAGAATACCTGTTACCCACGCTTCGAGTATCCTATCCGGCCCGTTATGGTCTGCGTATGCTTTCTTGGCTATATCCAAGTACGCTTCTTCGGATAATCTCAGGATTTTTCTGTACAGAAGATTTATCTGGTCGATTACCTTTGTGTTGGAATCAATATAAAAGAGCGTTTCCTTAGTTTTCAGAAACGCCCTCGTTATTGTTTTTTTCAGGCTCTTCGCCCGTTCGTCCCCGTACTCGTACATTCATTGCCTCCGCTATTTCGTTTGCCTCCTGCTTATCCTGTTCAAGCTTCCGCTGATGAGCGGCCTCAGAATCCTCCACGAAGGACACCATATCAAGAATGTCCTTATCTGAAAGTAGCCCGGAGCCCTTGACTTGGGTCATAAATTGCGCCTCGTCCGTCATAGAGGAAGGAATATTCCTTGCGAACGCCACATCTAACACTTCCCAATTATAGTGGTTGGCGGTTCCCTCATTCATCAGCGCGGTTATCTTCTGCGCCCTGCCCTCCAGCAGACCTTTTTCAAAGTTACGTTCATACGCTATTATCGTGTTATCCATACCGTAGTTCTGGTATCTGACGGCCTGGATATTCTGATACACTTCGGCTATTTCAGTGGGGTTGGTCTGGCCTAAAGAGGCGTATATATCGCCAGTCAGAATGTCGAAGTACCCTTGAATGGATTGTATGTCAACATTCTTTATCAGCCATTCAACCTTATTATCCTCGCCCAGATATAAGGTCTTGAATTTGGACAGCCTTTCGTGGAATTCTTCTTCGTCCTCATCGGTTTCGGGCTGCATGTAGCCAATCATAAGAAGAATGGCCTCATCGTTATATTTAAACGTGTTGGAAACGTTGTTCAGAATGGCGTTTCTCGCGTGAACCAATGGAAGAACCTTTTCAAAATACCCCTCCCTGTTTGGCATGGGGTATTCTACAATGGGTATGCCGCAGGTCTTAAGCAGCGCCATTTCGGAAGCTGTGGCGGGTTCTTCCCGAACGTTGCCGTCAAATATATACTTTGTCCAGCGGCCATCCGTAATCAGTTCATAGGTTTCATACTTCCGATTGTCCACGAGCGAAAAATATTCTTCTCGAATGATAAAAGCCGTGGGATTGCGGTCTATAGTCTGGTCGTGGAACAGCATTGCTTTTCTGGGATCCACGGGCTTGAACTTTGGAGCTATCAGGCCGTCCCTTTTAGAAGCGTATATCCGTTCGTATGCCGTGCCGCATATCAGTGCGGAAGTGGCAAGCCGCATATTCTCTTTGTCCTCGTGGTTCCGGCGCATTATCGCACGATAGCGGTTCAAATATGCGTCGTCCCTCGGATTCTTATCGGGCAAGTCCTCAAACTGCATCTTAGGCCGCCCGGCAACATCGGAAGTCTTTTTGACTACCGTATTCGTCTGAACATAATATTTGCACGGTGAGCCTATGAAGTACCCGGCGGCTATGTCTACCGCGTATTTAGGGATAGGGGAATATATGCCATTCAGATCAACGCAGTCGTATTCCTTATACATATCGCACCTTTTCAGGATGGAATCCTCCAGCGCACAGCCGAATACGGTTCTTATGTTATCCCCGTTTATCCTGCGGGCTTCTTCCCGCGTTAAAATCATTTCTGTCACAGTATCCTACCTCCGCCGATAAGCTTAGTACCGGCAAATATATCATATCCCAGGGCATATGAAAGCGCGTCTATGCCGTGGTTGTCTGCGTCCTCCGGTATGTCTAACTTCTGTCCGGCGGAATCCGTTTTCCACCGATAAACCTTAAATTCTCCTATCAGGTTCACACATTTCTGGTCGATTATTATTTCATAGTCGTGCAACCAGTCTATTCTTCGGGTGATAGCGGACTTCGCCCCCTTGGCTTTGCCCTTCTTGCATTTGTCCGCATGGATACCCATCTCTTTAAGCTCTTTGATACGGTCAGGCTCCGCCGCGTCACAGTACACTACATGGCCCAATGCCTTATTGTATATCAGCTCCCCGTATTGGCGGGTAGTGACCTCGTTCACGAATAATTCATCAAACACATATATCTTGTGGTTATGCTTATCCAGCGAACACTTAACGAAAGCGCAGGGGTGATTATATCCGAAGTCGCTGCCGACACGGATATTCCTAAATTCCCTGCCGGACAGGTCTGCAATATTCCAGTGCTTTCCGCGCTCGAACACGGTAGAACCTAATCTGCCAAAATTCCCTAACGTATCTACCCATAATCTTTGCCCTGTGGATTGCTCCCTTTTCTGAATATCTTCCTCGGTAAGAAAACGGTTGTCGGCATAGGTCGTTTTCAAAATAAAAACATCTGAACCTTCAACTACACCTCTTGCGGTCTTGTCTTTCAGGGTCAGAGCTTTCAGTTCGTCTATCGACTTCACGTCGGGGTGATGCCACAAGGGCTCAAAAAAGACCTTATAAAGCCAGTGCGTTTCAGGGAATGGGTTGAACGCCATTATTATCCTCTTGTTCGGCTGCGGTTGCCCTCTCAGCTTCGCGTCCTTATCAATGCCTCTCAAACAGTTATCCAGAACCTCAAAAGCCTCATAGGAGGGGCATTCGTCGCCTTCTTCCATGAATATGTCGGTCAGTATACCCTTCTTTGGCTTCAATGACTTCAATCTCCGTGTTTCCTCTAACGCACCGAAGATTATCTGACGGCCATTATACAAACAAGTAATGGTCATGGTGGATTTGTCAACGGAAAACTCGTCTGTAAGCCCCCATTCGTCGATTACAGAGATTATTTCATTGAAGCAAGAGGTTCTTAAGTCTACCTTGTAATAACGGCACACAAGCCAATTATGGCCGTTATAGGTATCGGCTACTATCTCCCTTACAATGTGGTTCGATTTGCCGGAGCCGCGTCCGCCGAAAATGAGCTGCACTCTCGCTTTCTCATCGAGGGTGCAGGCGTACACATCATTGAAATCGTCCTTGAGGATAAGGCGCGGTTCACCGTTACGCAGTTTGAAATAGTAGACCACATCGTTAGGGTCAACGTTATACTTGGCACAAATTGTGTAAATGTCCATTTTGTGGGGGAGAAAAAATGTGTGGGGAGCTATATGTTTGGCGCGTTCCCCCTACAAAAACTACCCCCATGCCACCCCCTCCGATTATGCAGCATATACATACATTTTTGCGGTGTATAAACGGGGTTATTCAACAGCACTTTTGTATATATATACACAGTATGCAGGTACTAACCCCGTATTATTCAACACTTTATACATTTTGTTTTATAACTATTCGTTAAACTACACTTTAACGAATACTTGAGCCGGAAATATACAGACTATGCAAACGCTATACATTGCCGTCAGACCGCCCAAAACCGCCTCTAACCACTCTATCAGCATCGGCCTGGGAGACCTCTACCCGTACCCCGTCAACGTCCCCACAGCGGCTCAAAATAGCCAGAGCGGCGGCCGTAGAATCCCGTGCATAGGGGGCATTTAGGTTTTTTTCGAGGACTTTTTGCGCACGAGAACGCATCCGTTGATAAAATTTATCATCCTCCTTGCCCCGCTCCGCCAACTCCTTGTCCAGCGCGGCCTGAAACACCGGGAACTCCCGGAACCACCGCCACACGGTAATTTTGTTGACTCCTACCCGGTCGGCGATCTCCTTGTAGCCGCTCATGTAATGGGTGGTGCCGTCCTCCTGCTCCTCGCCCCATACCCACAACTTAACGGCCTGGCGCTGCTCGTCTGTAAGTCCTGGTCTACAATGGGGCTGGCCTCTGTACTGCTCTTTACTGCTTGCCATACGTTACACCTCCTTAATCCGCAACGGTAATTTATTTATTGCGATAGTTTATCCCCCCTTTATGGGGGACTTTGACAATCTTTTCAATTTTTCTTTTTTTATTTTTTTCCGCCCCTTCGGGGTTCGGTCTAATACTCCATATTGATATTATAATAGGTATTTACCCCCGCAAACCCCCGCATCAAAAGTTTTTGCCTTATTATTTTAGTTTGTTTATCTTTTCGGTTGACTTTTTAATCTGGCAGGTATATAATATAGACATAACAAGAGAGGAGCACAAGACAATGACAATCATCAGCAGCCAGCACTACATCAACCCCGAAATAGTAGCTGAGAAAATAGAGCAGCTCACCGCCGCCGTTACTAAAAGCGTTATCGTCCCGTGCTCCTATGTTGGCATAATCGACGGTGTAGAGTATGCAGTGCAGACCGACAAGCACCACACTCTGAGTGCAGCTCGCGAGTTGGATTTGCCCGTTGAGTACGAGATCACCGATGATCCCGAGGGGCTAACTGGTATTGATTTGCTGGAGGCCCGCTACTATGACGGCGATTATTACGACGTAGAGCGCAGCAACCCCTATTATGACGAGATCGTGGCGGTTTGGTAAAAAAACAAAAAGGAGGATATGAAAATGGTACATTTTGACACGTATGACGAGGCGGTGGGAAATTGCCGTGGTGATGAGGTTGTGGTTGAGGTTGACGGCGGCTGGGCCGTTATGTCCGTAACTGATTATCGCGTCTGGGTCATGCAGGATTAACGGAGGTGAGCACATGACAGACAACACGGTTAAGGCCCTGGGCCGGGCGTATGGTATCATGGCGGCGCAGCTCCCCGACATCATCGGGGCGCACTGCCGGGTGCAGACAGCTAACATGTGGCCCATCCGTGGGCTCGGTGAGGGCTTGCGGTATATGATTATTAACCGCAAGCTCACCCCGGAGGTCGATAGAGCTATTCGGGACGCGCTGCAAGGCGCAGAGGATATAACCGAGGACGACCACGCGCTGCCGCTCAACCAGCAAGGCATGTGGGAGCTTGCCTATATGCAGGGCCGGTGCGCTCCCGTGCTCAGCGACGGCGAGTATTTGCGGGATCAGCTCAAGGCCCGTGGCCTGACGTTGGAGCAGGCCGCCGAGGCCTGCGAGGTGAGCAAGGCCGCCGTACACTCCTGGTGCGCTGGGATCAAACCAATACCGCAAGCGCGGCGGGAGCTGCTTGCCGAGAGGTTGGGCATACTAATATGATATAGAGCCAGAGACCGGTCTCCGGTCTCTTTTGTCAGTTATAATCGGTATAACCCCTTGGCTACGCCGATTATAACTGACGGAGGCTAAAAGAAATGCCGGCATCGGGATGGAGAGTGATCTCCTTTATAGTGCGGCTCCAAAACTCCTTTTGTCCGGCCCTGTCGAGCTGCCCATACATTTCCAACGCTGACCTCGCGGCGCCTATGTCGATAGGACGTTGCTCTTCTGGGTCTGGCACGCTGAGCGCGGCTTGAAGCTCCCGATACTCCACCTCGTATTTATCGCGGCTTATTAAATCCGACATGTACAGATCCGTCAATTTGTCCATTTTGCGCTTTATCCCGGCCCGGTCGATGGGGGGCGCTGCCCGGCGGCCAAGCAACTCCGCGTTAAGCCTCTCGGCAGCTATCAAAAAACCATCCAGCAGCTTGCGCTCTATTACGTCCTCACGGACGTGCTTTGCGAAATTACATTGCCCTGTGTTGACCCTGTATGAGCATCTATAATAACATACGTTTTTGCAAAAATACGCGGCAGCGTGATGCCCACAGTTTCCGCAAACTACCAGGCCTTTAAATAGATATACCCGTCCGATGGGGGCGTTGCGCTGCGATCTCACTGCAAGCACCTCCTGCACAGCGTCAAAAACTGCCTCATCGACAACGAGACCGCGATAACGCTGATTTCGCAACATCCTGCGAAATGCTGTGGTATTCCGCACTACGCCGTAATTGTTGGCCATATACCGTTGTGCTATATATGACGACCTGACCGCCAAATACTCTCGGAACACGTCCCGCACTATCGAAGCCTCAGGTTCGACCGCCTCAAGGCACTTGTCTGCGCTGATCCTGACACCGAACGGAACTTTGCCGCTGCACACCTCACCCCGGCTGCGTTTGGCGTCAAATACCGTCTTTATACGCTCCGAGGTGCGCTGCGCCTCGTTTTGGTTTACCGACAGCATTATGTTGACCTTAAACTCCCCAGAGGGGGTTTCCGTCTCGTAATCCTCCAACACCGCCCGCCATGGGATTTTATGCCTGTCGAGGATATCCTGCGCTTTGTAGTATTCTTTGACCTTGCGGCTCCACCTGTCGAGTTTGGTAAACAGCACTATATCAATTTTGCCGGCGTCCACGTCCTCCAGCAGTCGCCGGAGCGCCGGGCGCTTGCTGAGCGGCTTTTGACCTGACACGCCCGCGTCCGTATAATGCCCGGCGACTACCATACCATGGTTTTTTGCATACTCTTCCAGCACCTCCCGCTGTGCGTCCAGCGACAGGCCGTGAATCCGCTGCTCATCCGTCGATACTCTCTCATATAACGCTGCTCTCATATAGCCCTCCTGCGTTTGACAAGAGCCCCTTGCGGTGGGGCTCTTAAATTAAGATTAGTTCAGAGTTATACTCCAATCGCCGACGGCTGAGACCTGAAAAATGATCGGATCATTTAAGATTACTTTGCCGTCGTATTTGTCCGTCGTATTTACCAAAAGATCGCCACGGCCTTGCGAATCATAACTTTGAATGGAGAAGTAACGCTCGCCCGCATTACCGGTAATGCTTGCGGTTTTTCCGCTGCCGCGGACTAAGATTATCCTGTCGCCTGTGCCGGAGTATGTCTGCCCTTGCTCCAAAACGTCCATATCATATAAAGAGCGCTGTGTAATTTGCCAATCGCCCGTCGCGGTCACTTGCAACATAGCCACGTCAAACCCCGTATCCATTGTAATGCCGCTATACTTATCGGTAGTGTTGACCAGCAGATCGCTTTTATCCTGCGAATCATAACTTTCGACGGCGAAATAACGTTCGTCGGCGTTGCCCGATATCTCGAACACATACAATGCGTCCGCAAATGGCGCCACCTCAATCACATCATCACCGCTGCCCGTATATGTTACTGGATCGGGGATAGGTGCAACAGTAGGCTCAGGCGTAAGGCTCGGCTCTACCTCGGGTACGGCGGATTCTGAATTTTGCGCGGGAACCATGACATCAACGGGTTGGTTAACGTCGGGAGACGCGCAGCCGCACAGAACCAACCCGAGCACAATAGCAAAAACAACAATCCTTTTCATAACTCCTCCTAAATTAGTTCATAATAAGCACGTTTTGTGCAATCTTAGCGCACATAGTACATTAAACGGCATTATTGGACAAAATTAGACCTTACAACCCCCGAATTTAGTGATACTATATAAACATAAACGAACGTTCGTCAGAACAGAGGGAGAGGTCGATGAAAAACAAAGAACAAGAAATTTATAATTTTATCTGCGGCATCACCGACGAACAGGCGACGGAATTAGTTAAGGCAATAGTGAGCGGAGCATTTGAAGCAGCGCCGTCACCTGATCGTCTGGAACCTCCATCAGAACACGAAAAAGCTCCGCTTTAGGAGCGGAAAGCGAATCCAAGTCTATGAGGCTGCCATGAGCGGCCTCTTTTTCTGTGCCATTCAAAATATAATCTGCCGACACCCCAAAATAATCAACCAACAAGTCCAAAGTGCGCCCGGATGGCCGCGTCTCGTCTTTCCATTTCCGGATCGTTCCGTTCCCCAGCCCCAGAGACTTTTCAACGGCTGAAATTTTGACGCCGCGTTGCTTGCATAAATATAGTATGCGATCTTTGGGATTACACATAACACACCTCACGAAAAAAAAGGAAGTAAATCTCAAAAATACGCTTGACAATGAGAACTAAGTCGCATATAATAAACGTATAGCGAGAACTAATTCTCACTGTCAACATTACTGCGATAATGTTCCCAAATGTCTTTGCAATTAAATTTTAGAATAAAATCGCAACAATGTCAATGAAAAAGTGGACTTAAATCTAAGGAGTTATATCAATGTACGAAAAGATAGTAAAACTATGCAAAGAAAAAGGCATCAACATTTATAACCTTGAGAGCACTCTCGGATATGCTAACGGCACGATCAGGAAATGGAAAAAAAATACCCCTCGCGTGGACAAACTCAAGGCCGTTGCTGATTTTTTCGGGGTGACGGTTGACTATCTGATAACGGACGAGCGCCACGAATAAACATACCTCAACTGACAAAAAAGGAGGTACAACATGAACGCTATCACCGAAGACCAGGCATATAAAATGATGCTGATATTAGCCGAGATATACGGCAGACAACATAATTGCGACGTGCGGATCGTCAAAAAGGACGAAGGATATGAGCAACCCGTGCGCTCCGCCGCGACGGGGAGGTGATGCGAATGCGCGACTGCAACTGATATCCCCGGAGCTCCGGGGATCGGAAAACAGCACGTTAGCAGCTCGACCGGGCGAGTATAAACAGGATTCAGGCCCGGTGCGTCTCCCGCAGGCGGGTTTGCCGATAGCCCGCGCCGCCGGAGGGTATCAGATCATAAGGAGGACGCGAAAAATGAAATTAGGAGAAATGACATTCGGGGCAAACATCAAAATTCCCGAGCGACAAGAAGATGGCAGTTATAAGCTGGCGGACTACACCCTGGGCTTTTTCGGCGCAGGCGTGGCTGCGTTTATCCGCAAAGACATACACAGCTTTTGCCGGTTCGGCGACAGCACGGAGTACGCCGGATCAGACCTGGACGAACGCATGACCGAAATTTATGACAGCTACCCAGATGAACTTAAAGAGCTGATTATCCCCAGCACGATCCCGCTGTATAACGGCAGCGGCGCTGAGGATATAACACGGAAAGTATTTGCCCCCACAATGACCATGGTAGGCTGCGGCGACAACCACGGTGTGGACGAGGAAAAGCTGAGATACCGTAAGTGGAGGAGTGATTACATATGCAAGTAAGGGAGCTTTTACCCTTGATCGCCCTGCTGAAAACACAGCGGGTACGGCTGTACCACTCGCCGGACGGGGCGCTGATCGGAGACTTCAGGCGGGAGGATATTCTTCCCGCCGTCTGCGACAGAACGGTAGCCGCCCTGCTCGATGCGTCCCTGCTGTGCATGGACGCCAACAACAACTACATCAATTTATACGTTGCAACGGGAAAGGATAATTGATATGTGGGGAGCATTTTTTAGCTGGGGCATACCGATGTTTTTCATCGGGTGCATGGCGGGATACGCCTTCGCGCCCCGCAAAAGGAGATAGATATGGAAGCGTGCACAACCGGACAAACCCTGTGCTGGCGTTGCCGGAGGGCAACCAACGCGCCGGGTATGGGCTGCAGCTGGTCACGCCACGCCGATCCCGAACCCGTTGAGGGCTGGGAGGCGAAGGAGACAACGCTGAAGGGCAGCGACTATTACCACGGCAAAAACTACACGACAATTATACAGTCCTACGTCATCCGCACCTGCCCGCTGTTTTTGCCGGACGGGAAAAGCGAGCCGCCGCGTATATACAGGAAGTGGATAGTCGAAGTGGACGGCGAGTGGCTGACAACGCAGGAGACGAGGGAGCGGCTGGGCATCGACAGGCACGAAATATACAAACTGATCGAGCGCGGCAAGCTCAACGCCAGACAAGTGGAGCAAATGAATTAAAAACATATCAAAGGAGGACAAACAAAGTGGAAACAACTGAAAGGACATTCGGCGTTTGCCGCTACTGCGGGCAGCTGCTCAATATCAAGAGCTATTTGGCCCTGCACCCAAACATCGACGACCCGGACGAGGACGGGATAGCTACCCTCATATGTGACTGCAAAGAGGCCAGACGCGACCGTGACGCTCATGAAGCTGCCCTTCGGGGAGAGAGCGACCGCATTGAGGCCCTGCAAAAGGCAGAGGACGTCATCGAGGAGTTGTTTACCGGCAACCCGCACCAGAAGCGCATAGCCGTGGACGAGCAGACGCGGGAGATATTGCAGCAGCTTGCCGAGCGGGTGTACGGCGGATTTGTAGATAAAGCGGTCATAACCACCACGGACGGAGTTAAGGCCACCGTAAAGAGCACCGGCTCCGCCGCTATCGGCATAGCCATAGAGCGCAGCGAGACCAAAAAGGAGAAAAAGGAGATATAACCCATGGAAAGCCGGGAGATATATGACATGCTCCTGCGCTCCGTGGGCGAGCACATGGACACAAAAGGCCGGGCCGCTGTTAGCATCAACGGCAGGCCCGCCCTGATAGTAACGATAGACCGGGAGACCGGAGAGATTACCGCCCGCAATGCGATCACTGACACGACCGCCGCCGACGCGGTAATAGACTACCTCAACACCATCGCCGGGACTAAATACCAAAAAACGCCAAAAAACCGTAGCTATATCAACGCCCGCATTACGGAGGGGCATACGCCGGAGGACTGCCGCCGGGTAATAGACGGCCGCTGGGCAACGTGGAAGGGGACAAGCATGCAGGAGTATATGCGCCCCTGCACCCTGTTTAACAGCGAGAAATTTGAGGGCTACCTTGCGGCGGCGAAAACCAACGTCAAAAAGGACAATGGCAGTTACTTTATGAACCACAGCCAACGCCAATACTCCGCCGACGAACTGGCGAAAATAGGCGTTGATCTAATAGGGGATTTGGGGGAGGACTGAAAAATGCCGAAAAAGAAAAAAGAAGCGCTACCCACCTACACCGTCCTGATCCGCACACCCGCCGGGACGCAGACCGTTATTAAGACCAACGACTTTGCGAAAGCCAGACGGACATATGCCCAGTACAAGGGCTCATGCCGCCTGTGTATTGACGGGCGGGAGTTGCATATCCTTGAGGCGAACAAACTGATGGACGACCACAGCGACAAAGTGATAGAGCAGATATTTATCCCGCGCCGCACGAAGAAGACCGAGGACATACACGCATTAAAGCCTGCCCGATAACACGGGCAGGACTTGACCTTTTGCCGGGTGCGGCAATCACCCGGTCCTCCATTATGATAGAGGGCGGCAGGTGCGGCCAACGGGCCAATGACCCGCACCGCAAACCACCGCCCCCGGCAAAGGGCCAAGACATGATTATTAAAAAAGGAGGCTGCCATGCAGCGGGTACGGCGTGATATATATTCCGGCGTGGTGCTGGAGCGGATCGTATATACCGTGGGCGACAGGACGCAAAAGCCCTACCGCCCCAGAAAGCCGAGGTTTAAGACGGACGAGGAAAGGGCGCGGTTTAACTCTGAGGTAGCCCGCCGGGCCCATACCCGGATCATCAACGAGAACTTCACCCCGGCCTCGCTATACAGCACACTCACCCAGGACGACGAGCACGAGGTGCACGATTTTAAGGACTTCCGCTGCCTCTGCGTCAACTTCCGGCGCCGGCTGCTCTACGCCTACCCGGAGGCAAAAATCGTTATCTACATGGGCCGAGGCAAAAACACCCACCGCATACACGCCCACATGCTGACGGACGGCATACCGGAGGAGGCCATACGCAAACAATGGACGCTGGGCAGCGTCAACCGCTGCGAGCACCTCCGCGCCCACGTCCACTATGACGGCATAGACCACGGCCCCGATTATACGGGATTAGCCAATTATCTGTTTAGTCACTGGACGCCGGAGCAGGGCGGCCATCACTACATGGCAACCCGCAACCTTGCCCCCTGCGGCAGGGAGCAGACAAAACCAATAAAACGCAACTACACGCCGGCCAAACCGCCGCGCTCTCCGAGGGACTATATCCTCGTCGAGAGCGGCGCGACAGAGTTCGGCTTTACCTATTTCAAGTATGTCAAAATCCCGCCCAAACGGCGGTGCTAAGCGGCGCAAAGCGCGAGGCTTTTACCGGGGCCTTGTAAATGCGTCGGATTTTAGAACGATTGGAAGGATAGATGACAATGGACGATATGAGCAACAAACTAAACGGTATCCAGTTAGAGATGACTGGCGAGTATGCGAAGTTCATCGAAAAATTTAAGCCGAAAAAAACGACTGACGACTGCTATACGCCGCCAAATATTTATGAGACCGTGAAGACGTGGGCGGTCAAGCGGTATGGGTTGGAAAATACAAAGATTATACGCCCTTTCTACCCGGGCGGCGATTATACCCGTGAGGACTATCCCGATGATTGCGCCGTTATCGACAATCCGCCGTTTTCCATAGTTACAAACATACAACGCTTTTACAATGATCGAGGTATCCGTTATTTCTTGTTTGCACCGACATTGACGTTATTTGGCGGGGGAACAAACAACAACTACGTCATCGCCGGTGCAACTATCACATACGCCAACGGAGCAAAAGTCGATACCTCGTTCGTTACCAATCTCGGCGAATTTAAAATACTGGTTGCCCCGGACTTGCACCAGGCGATAAAACAAGCCGACGGCGAAAATACGCGCAATATGCATAAACAACTTCCCAAATATGAGTATCCGGTACACGTTGCAAGTGCGGCAAGATTAAAATATCTGGCAGCTCATGGCATCCAGTTGGCGATTAAAGCCGAAAGCGTTGCGTTCGTGCGAAAACTCGATGCACAAGGGAATAAAGCGATATTCGGCGGCGGGTTTTTGCTATCAGAAAAAGCGGCAGCAGAAAAAGCGGCAGCAGAAAAAGCGGCAGCAGAAAAAGCGGCAGCAATAAGGTATGAACTAACGGAACGCGAAAAAACAATTATAAAAATACTCACAGAAAGGGACGACACATGCTGAAGGACTACACCATGAAACTCAACCGGGCGGGGATACCCGTATGGCGACCTGCCCAGCCGGTAATAGGCAAAGAGGACGAGCACCAGACCGCCCTGACCAACTGGGCGCGGATGATGCGGACGCAGTATCCGGCCCTGACGCTCTACCACCACATACCCAACGGCGGCTTACGCGATAAGCGCACCGCAGCGCGGCTGATAGGGCAGGGGGTACATTCCGGCGTACCGGACGTATTTATCCCTGCGGCCCGGGGCGGCTACCATGGCATATACGTCGAGCTCAAAACTGGCGCCAATAATCCGACCCCAAATCAAAACGAGTTTATGAGCGGCGCTATGGCCGAGGGCTACTATTGCGCGGTATGCTACGGCTGGCCCTGCGCTGCGGCGGTGATAGAGGACTATTTACACATGGGGGCTATCCCTGCCGCCGACGCTGCCCCGGTGGTGCATGGGGAGTGGATTGAGCGGGCGTTGAGACCGACTTGCTCGCTATGCGGATTCAGCGGAAGTCTTATTGATGCACCGATATCGCCTTTTAAGTACTGCCCCAACTGCGGGGCTAAAATGGACAAAACAGGAGGTGAGCGGCATGACTAACCACGAATACCTAAAACAGCAATCCGCCGAATGGCTGGCGGACAAACTCGCCGAGATAATGGACTGCGACTGCTGCCCGGCGGCGGTTTATTGCGCCAAATGGATCGGAACACTCTGCGAACTGGGCATATCGGAATGTCAGAGAACGCTGGGAAAATGGCTGAACGCAGAAAGGACGGACAATGAGTAAAGAATATAAAGAGCACATAGAGCGAGAAGATGCAAAGACACGACTTAGAATGTGGATCACAGATTGCGTATTAGACGGGGACAATGAGGCGGCAGACTGTTTTAGGGACTGCATAGACCTCCTTGACAGTATTCCTGCCGCCGATGTTGCTCCAGCTGTGGAACTTGAAGATTTGAGGGCTAAGTATCAGGCGCTCGTCGCTGAAAAAGACAAGAACAGTGGAGACACGGCCGAAACGTATACAACCGGGTATCGCTATGGTCACAGAAACGGGCAGATTGAATTGCTCCAACAGATTTTAGGCATTTTCGATGGTACAAGCGAGCCGGAGGAGACAAATGAGTAAATACATAGATGTTGAAGCGCTGGGTATAGGCATAGCACGGGAAGAAATATTTGCTAAGGTGCGAGCAAGCCGGAGGAGGCAAATGAGTAAAGAGCATATAGAGCACGAAGCGGCTAAGGAACGGCTTAGAATATGGCTCTCGGGTTGCGTATTAGACAGGGCGAAAATGGATAAGGAGGAAGCCGATGAACTGGATTAAAGTGAGAGACAGACTACCAGAAGAAAAGGAACCGGTGATTATCCTGCTGCAAGATGGACAGATTTTTCGCGGCGAGATACGCATGAGACAATTATTGCCGGAATGGTGGTATTACTACGATGCCGGCAGCACTGACATTGACATGCTGGGGCTTTTATATCCCATAGAAAAGTTTGGCGGACTATGGTTTAGAGGTAATCCTGTTATTGCGTGGATGCCCATGCCGGAGCCCCCGAAGGAGGAAACTAATGAACTGGATTAGCGTTAGGGATAGACTACCTGAAGACCAAGTGGAAGTGCTGGTGGCCACCAGAAGCAAAAATGGCGTGCGAAATATTGACAAAGGGTATCTGGCAATCGACCACTTTATCCATCGTGGACGCGCCGAGGTTACTCACTGGATGCCGCTGCCAGAACCGCCGAAGGAGGAAAAATGAAACGAATAATAGCAATAGCAATATTAACCCTGCTGACCCTCGCCCTGTGCGGGTGCGTAAAGGCCGAGGCTGGTACTTGCAGACTACGAACACTGGAAGCGGGTTCATTGTATACGATATATATCGATAATCTCACGGGGGTACAATATTTAAAAACATACCAAGGCGGTGTGTGCGTAATGGTAGACGCAGAGGGGAAGCCGCTGATATGGGAAGGCGCAGAATGAGCTATGAATTACTGCGGCCTGATATATGGGAGTGTATACGGCGCGGGGGCGGATACTGTCCCTGCGCGATAATCAAGGATGAGGAAAGCAGATGTATCTGCAAGGAGTTCAGAGAAGGTCAGGAAACTAACTGCCATTGCGGCGTATGGAGGAAACATGACGATAGGGCAGAGGATACGAATGTACCGAGAAAAGAAGGGCAAGTCGCGGGCTGCGATGGAGCGCGAAACCGGCATAAGCGCGGCGACCATTTATCACTATGAGATGGACGGCATGGAGCCGACCGCGAGCAGAATCATATGGTTGGCAGATTATTTTAACATAACGGCAGATGAATTGTTAAGGAGGAACCAATGACGAAACGCGAACAACGGGCATACATCAGGCGGTTGCTTGTTCGTTGGGGGAAAGCTAAGAGAAACGCGAAAGAAATAGATAAAAAAATAGCCAGTATCAAAGAGAGAATGGAAGCGGTAGCGGATATTCACCCACAGGTTTTATCGGGTATGCCGCACGGCAGCGACATTACCGACCCGACCGCCCGGAGCGCTATAAAGCTCATGGCGGCAAAGGAGCGGTATAATCTGCAAATGGCCGAAATGCTGGAAAGAATAAACGATGATATGTCATTCGTAGCGTTCATGGATGCCGCATTAGATGAGTTCCCCGCGAACCAGAGAAGGGTAATTGAGTTGAAATATAACTTTTACGAACATTTCTATTCGCGGGATATGCCGTCTAATACCAGGGTAGGTGTAAAAATGGATAAATCCCCCAAGGCAATAGAACACCTTGAAGAACGTGCGATAGACAGAATGATGAAATACATAGACATACCGGAGTGAGATAAATACATGAAAGGAGTTACAATGAACGAATTACAGATATTCAATAACAACCAGTTTGGAGAGATAAGGACTACTATTAAGGACGGCGAACCGTGGTTTGTGGCGTCTGATGTGTGCCGGGCGTTGGAAATCGCAAATAACCGTGATGCATTAACACGCCTTGAACAGGATGAAAAGGGTGTAGCTTTAACCGACACCCCCGGAGGGACGCAGGAAGTAACCATAGTAAATGAGCCGGGATTATATGCCCTTGTGCTCGGCTCCCGCAAGCCGGAGGCAAAAGCCTTCAAGCGGTGGGTAACGCATGAGGTTATACCCTCAATCCGTAAACATGGTATGTACGCCACACCGACTACGATAGAACAGATGATAGCCGACCCCGCCAACGCTATAAAGGTGTTTTCAGCCCTTAAACAAGAGCAGGAGCGGCGGAAGGAGCTTGAAGCGACAGTAGAACACAACGCCCCCAAAGTGCTGTTTGCGGAGGCCGTGCAAGCCTCACACGATAGCTGCTTAGTGGGACAGCTTGCAAAGATGATACGCCAGAACGGGAAGCCCATAGGGGCTAACAGAATGTTCACATGGTTGAGGGATAACGGCTGGTTATGCAAGAAGGGCGAAAACTGGAATATGCCCACCCAAAAGGCTATGGAAGCCGGATATTTTGAGATAAAGGAAACGGTTATAGCCAACCCTGACGGAAGCACCAGAATAACACGCACCCCGAAAGTAACGGGGAAAGGGCAGATTTATTTCATCAACTGTTTTTTGAGGGGAGAAAATGAAAATAGCTGTATATGCCATAGCTAAAGACGAAGAAAAATTCGTTGACAGGTGGTATGAGACGGCAAAAGAGGCTGATTATGTCTGCGTTCTCGATACGGGGAGCGCAGACAAAACCGTTGATAAGCTGAAATCATACAACTGCATCGTAAAAACCAAAATCATACAGCCGTGGAGGTTTGATGTAGCGCGAAATGAATCATTGAAAATCATACCGGAAGATGCGGACGTGTTGGTGTGCCTCGACCTGGACGAAATCATACAGCCCGGCTGGGCGGAAATCATACGGAAAAACTTCCACGGGACGCGGGGAAGGTATTTATATGTTTGGAGCCATGAATCATACGGCAGAGACGGAGTATCATTCAACGCCGATAAAATTCATACAAAATCATACTACTGGAAGAATCCCGTTCATGAAGTGCTGAAATCATACGGCGAAGAATCATACTGCGATTTGCCGTTGAGGGTTGACCATTGGCCCGATGAGAAGAAAAGCCGCAGCAATTACCTGCCGCTTCTGGAGCTGGCGGTTAAGGAAGAGCCGGAGAACGACCGAAACATGCATTACTTAGGCCGCGAATATATGTTCCATCGGGAATACGGCAAGGCCATTGAAACGCTTGAGAAACATCTTGCCCTTAGAAGTGCCGTGTGGCCGCCTGAGCGGGCCGCCAGTATGCGTTTCATTGCTCGGTGTAAAATCATGCAGGGAAAACAATTAGAGGCCGAGGCGTGGCTACAGAGGGCTATAATCGAGGCCCCCGAATACCGCGAAGCATGGTTTGAAATGATGAAAATCATGTATCATGCTAAAAACTGGAAATCATGCATCTATTACGGCGAATCATGCGTAAACATACGGGAAAGGCCATTATCATACATTTGCGAGCCTGACCCGTGGGGGCCGCTGCCGTTTGATATGCTGTCTATAGCCTATTATAACACGGGCCGCCCCAGAGAAGCCCTGGAAGCGGCGAATCATGCGTTGATGTACGGCCCGGATGACAGAATCATGCAGAACGTGAAAATCATGCAATCATATATCGGGGAACCGTCCTAAGGTCTCCCGAACGACCCCAAGCCGGAAATCATATATCCCCACGCCGTCGCACTCTCGGCGGTAGATACGGGCGGCGGCGCGGGCCTCGGCGAGGGTGCTAAACTTCCGCCGTTCGTCGTGCCCCTCGCCCCTCGTCCATGTAATAACCTGATAACGCATATTGTACCTCCTTAAAATCATACTGCGGCTTTACGCCGCCACAACCGTTATATCGCGGTAAAAATTAGTGTCGAAATAATCAACCATGCTGTTACTGTCATCATGATGGAATGCGTCAAGAACGGCGTTGATGCGGTGCAGCTTTGCGCGGAAGGCCTCGGTATAGATTTTGTTATCATCAATCCTATAATGGTTAATGTCGTGACTGCCGGAGATGTAATAATCATACTCGCGGGCGGCATGGCTGCGGAGCGTGCGCTGCTGCTCGTCTCCGTCTAATGCAAACCATTTTTCACGGTGTATCTGTTCGCCGTCCTCAGTATAAAGCCAGTAACCTATATCGTTACAGCTATAATTATTAATGTATTCGTCACGGCTCACGAAGTCGGTCGCGGTAGCGTTGACCCTAACTCTTACGGACTGCCCGCCGGAGTAGGTCTTACAGCTCACCGTTACGCCCTTAATGCCCTGGGCCTTCAGTTCCTCCCGGACCGCCTTCGACAGCTCGGCGCCGTGCAGGTGTTTACCGGACTTGTTGCCGTCCCAGCGGGTAGCCCCTAAATAGCCCTCGGAGATCGTGCCGCCCAGCTCGTTATCATGCTCACCGATGGCCGCCAGTATATCATTCTGAGCGGCGAACCCGTACCAGCAGCCCTTCTTCGGGTTCCAGCGCATTTTCAGACCGCGCAGAGCGGTTAAAACCTCGGCGGCGGGCTTGCTTTTAAAATAAATTTCATTGCTGTTATATTGTGCGTTCTTCTCGATTCTGTAGCTTGCCATATAAAAAGCGCCTCCTTATTGTTCCATAGTGTTCTTTCCCTTTGGCTGTTTCTTCTGGGACGGGTATGGGATAAATTCCTCCTCGCCCGCAATAATGCTGTACTCAGAGCGCAGAATCGGGTGCGTTTCTCGCTTTTGCTGCTGACGGATTAGGCTAATGGCTTCCTCTTTCGTGGTTGTACTTGCTTGCATTGTCCCATCCTTAAAAACATGAAACCGTTTCATTGCTTTCTCCCTTCATTGTTCGGGGTGGTTCCCCTTTCGATGTCTCTATTATATACTTACGGGAGTATATAGTCAACTGAAATATTAAGGGAAAAGCCTTAAAGAATTAGAAAGATATACTTGCAGCAGTATGCCAGAAATGATATAATTATTGCGGAGGTGATAACATGGGCACATCAGCAACGAGGGCAAAAAGAAAATACAACTCAAAAACATATGAACGACTTGAAATCACAGTAAAAGCAGGAGAAAAAGAAAAAATAAAACAGAGAGCGGGAAAGTTAGGAAAAAGCATTAACGCCTATATAACCGATCTAATCTATAAGGACATAGAAAAAGAGGGCTGATATAGCCCTCTTATATTATTATCCCAAACTTTGCCGCCAGCAGCTCCCGTCGCGCTTGCGGTATCGGCTTGATCCCGGCACACCACGAATGCACTGCGGCCTTGCTTACCTCACAGGCCTCGGCGGCCTGCTCCAACGTCAGATTGCGGGCCTTGAGCTGATCCCGCAAATACTCGCCGTCGCAGAGCACGGGCGCGCACCGGCCCTGCATATAGGCAAGCTCCCACATACCTTGCTGGTTGAGCGGCAGCGCGTGCTCATCCTCGGTTACATCCTCTGCGCCTTGCAGCGCGTCCCGTATGGCTCTGTCGACATCGGGTGTGAGCTTGCGGTTAATAATCATATACCGCAAGCCCTCACCCAGCCCACGGATGGGCCACATATTAGCTGTCTGCACCCGGCAGTGCGCCCCGATGATGTCGGGGAGCTGCGCCGCCA
>ERZ857984.962-NODE-962-length-28201-cov-5.157500_pt1 | contig 28201 bp, 22 predicted proteins | sample MGYA00519914_ERZ857984 | MGnify/ENA primary metagenome ERZ857984 (study PRJEB31778, sample SAMEA3449417) | human gut metagenome | biome: human gut; feature: human-associated habitat; material: faeces | place: United Kingdom | collected 2010/2012 ... | reverse complement strand
CTCGGCAACTGACTAACAGCGATCTTCATCCGCTGTTATGCGGTGTTGCCTTAAGCCAAACAAAGCTGAATAATGGAAAGAGGTCAACCTTAGCTAAGGGGGTAGTATACCCTTTTGTATTGTTACCCAAACTGGATTACGGTAAAAACGCAATTCCACTTGGGTAGCATAAGGTTTTCCTTTCTATTCGAGCTTTGTTTGGCGACAGTCGGGGTTGCGTTTTTCGGTGTGTGCGACTTCGGTTGTACACACTTTTTATATTAGGAGGAAAAGAAATGAAAAAAATTGCTACACTGTTTCTCGTATTTACAATGCTATTTTCTCTTGTAGCTTGTGGAGGAGAAACCACAAACAATGATGGTGGCACAAACGCAAATAACACTACAAACAATGCCGACCAGACATCAACCTCTCAGGAGGAAACAACAAAAGGCGAAGAAAAAACAGAAAATGAAATCACCTTTACCGAAATGGTTGTTATCGACAATGAAGAGTGTATCATTAAAATCACTGGTATCGATGCGGACAATATGTGGGGATACACCGTAAAAGCATTACTTGAAAACAAGTCTACTGATAAAACCTATATGTTCTCTATCGAAAATGCAGCTATAAACGGAGTCCAGTGCGATCCATTCTTTGCAACAGAAGTAGCCGCTGGGAAGAAATCCAATGAGGAAATTAGCTTTACAGGCGATGAACTTGAAGAAAATGGAATCACTGAATATACTGACATTGAACTGACTTTCCGTGTATACGATAGCAATGACTGGACTGCGGATGCAGTTGCCAGAGAAACAGTCCATATCTATCCTTATGGTGAAGATAAGGCTGTAAAATTTGTTAGAGAAGCACAAGATTCTGATAATGTAATTATTGACAATGACTATGTATCTGTTATTGTTACAGGCTATGAGGAAGATGAAATTTGGGGCTATACAGTAAATCTATTCTTACTCAATAAAACTGATAAAAATGTGATGTTTAGTGTTGATGAAGCATCTGTAAATGGATTTATGGCAGATCCATTCTATGCAACATCGGTTTCCGCAGGTAAATGTGCATTTAGCTCTATGGCATGGTCTGATACTACCTTAGAGGAAAATAGCATTACAGATGTAGAAACAATCGAATTCAAATTCAGAGCGTATGACGAAGATAACTGGTCTGGCGACGACTTTGCAAATGAAACAATTACATTAAATCCTTAAGTCAATAAAACATATAAGTACAACAAAGGGCGAAGATACTATAATGGGTATCTTCGCCCAAGTGATTTAATATATAGCAAAATAAAGAAATACCGTCAATGGTCTTGATGAACAGTGCAAGCACTGCCATTGCCGGTATTTCCTTATTTCGCTTATGAGCAGACAAGGGCAGTAAGCCTAAAACTGGCTTACTGCCCCAATCCTTATTTACTATGCGTAAATAATCTCGCTGTAAATGATTTCTCCGACTCTGGACTGAATTTCATTCATTTTCTTCACCCACAGCATAGCATTGTCAGCTTTCAGTTGTTCGGTCACATTTTCCTGCTCTGCAATCTGCTTTGTCAGCAGGAGCAAACGCTCCTGTGCCTGTCTATCAATATCTGCAAGGTAGGAGTTCAGTGTACCCTCAATTAGCATTGCGGTATAAAGGAACTGCTTATGCTCCTTTAGATACTGCTTGTGGCGTTGTCCCCACAATCCGATAGGCTGTGTTTCTTCTTTGGCAAGTATCAGACAAGGAATATAATATCGTTTGGAGACTTTCGGATTCCGATAGACAGCAGCTTTTCATATACATCATAGATACTGTGCGGAAAATCAATGATCAGTGTGTTACCCTTGTTTTCTATGATTGCGGTTAAAATTGCCATGTTACATTCCTCCCATGCTCAAGCCTTCGTCTTCATCTCGATCAAGGATATCTTGAAGGCTTCGACCGTATTTTATATATACATAACCGCTGTTTTCATCCGCAAGAAATGTTCCTGAATATTCTTCATGAATATCAGAACCGAATTGATCGTAATCGAAGTAATCCTCCAGCTCAATGCTCAGTTGTAATTCGTCATGATTATCTATCCACCATCTGCCGAGGTCGGCATAATCATTGATTCCTTGTGCATATCCAAAGGTGTCCAGATTTTCTGCCAATGCCGCAACAGACTCAGAATCACTCACATCTGCATATTCCAAAACGGCGGACAGCTTCTTAAGATCCTGCGGATTTACAAAGTTATTGACCGTCTGTGCAAGACTGTTTACTGTGTAAATCCCTTCATTATTGAGAATGTTTTTAAAAAGATCAAACATCTTATTGTGTTCAGAACAGAAATCCGTAAGAATAACGGAGCAGTTCTCCGGCGATTCAGCACCGAGCCGCCTGAATGCTTTCTGAATAGCTCTCTCATCATCAGGAAGGTAAATGAATTCGGTTTGACCTTCATATTCAATTTCTCCGACAAACAGGCATTGATCATATATATACGCAGGAAAGGTTTTACCATTATACAGTTCTTCAAACGGTCTGTTTTGGTCAGGAAATAGCAAACCGTGTTCTGTAAATATACCGTGTCCGGAACGCAGCAGTTCGCGCCCGATCTGGGCATATTTTGGATTATCTTCATCATGAGCAGGAATACATCCTTCTGTATTAAGCAAATATTCTCTGCCCACTTTTCCCATATCGCTGACATCTTTTATCAGGGTATATTTGTCGAGATTAAAAGTCAGATTGATTAAATCTTTCATCTCCGTAAAATGTTCCAGTTTTATCGCCTCAAAGAATTGAGTTTCTTCATCTCCGAAAAAACTATCCATGCGCTTCGCAAGGTAATTCAGCTCATCCAGATTGACCAACCGGTCTTTTAAAAACGACAGTTCCTTTGGCTCTGTAATGGCTGAAATATAGTGTGTTATGCTGCTTAAGTCATCAACATGAATTTCCATAAGTTTAGCTGACAGGTACGCCTCACTACAGGGGAATTCAATATCTGCATAATTGTCGTTGTGTTTCACCGTTGCTGTAATCATTCTTTATCACTCCTTTGCTCAAAATGAATTGCACTAAGCCCGAATCTTCTGATTGCCATAGCGTTACAAATAAGGGCAAACATTCTCGGAGGTATCAGCTGTGTGTCTGCGAGGTCGCTGATTGTGAGATAATCAGTGCCAAGGTATAAATCTTTGGCGGCGCAGAACAAGGTGTAGCCGTTTTCACTGATTCCGGCAGGCTGCAGACTTTTAAAATCAATTGAATTGTCTGTGGCATATCGTTTAGCGGTTTGCCACAATGCAAACTCTGCTGTTAGAAGATAAAGGGCGGACATGAGGGCATAATCCTTTTTGTTCTTTTTTCTGATTGTGTCTGTAAAGCTGATACTGTGTTTTGAATTTCTAAAATTCATAGGGATCGTCTCACTTTCGTTTATATATTTTTGGAACCGCTTTTGAAACAGCGGATTATTTATCCGCGACACAGTTCTTGCAAGTATTTCTTTTTGAGAATCGCCAATGCAACTCTTTTCGGCAAATTCATGTTTGCAGAGAATTACTACGCCGTGTCCTCTTGGAGTAAAATTCGGAATCATTTTCATAGCCTTTTCAATTTCCCGTAGGGAAGGTGTCTCCGTAAAATACATGACTTTTTCCTTTCAATAAAAAAAGCCTTCAGTTTTTGCTGTGATAATCAAAAACCAAAGGCTTTAAAATGATGTGTTAATATTTTATCGCTGCATGCCAACAGGGAGAATAATATTGATTTTGGGCAAAAGAAAAAGGCGTATGGATTTTTAACTCTCCATACGCCTTTCGGTGTGATTTTTGCTATTTGTGGGTTCAAGTCCTGTCAGTATAGGATTTTCGCCGTTTGGCATCTATAAAATCTATGCTGAAAAACTTGCCCTGAAAATGCGAAAAAACCTCGATAAAATCGAGGTTTTTCGCTTAGGCATCTTTTTTAGTGCCCTCTTATGGTACCGATGTTCATAACGACACTCTCGCAAACCCGCATGAAATCAAGGTTTTTGGCAGCAGACGAATATATTTCACCGAAAAAATCTAATAGTGTGGGTGCTTCATGGCTTAAACCGAGCCGGAAAATCGCACATTTGCGGCTATCCTCCCCGCCATATATAATGGAAGCACAAAGGAGGCAGGCCAGATGAAGAAACAAAAATACTTTGTCGCATATACGCCGGAGGAAGCCGCCCTCGTAATCCAGAGCCTGAACCGGCTGAGGAACGCCCTACTCCGGGAAAACAGGGATTCCGGCTGCGTTGACGAACTGCTTTTGAAAGTGATGTGCGCCCCTGTAAAGAAAATCTGAAAACAACATATTGACGCAAACTGCCGCTTATTCTTCCACAGAATAGGCGGCTTTTCCATTTCCTCCGTACATAGCCCACCGTCCTGCCAACGGTGGGCTAAATCTATGAAAAAGGAGGAACCCGCCTATGGCAAAACCAAAGGTCATTGCAGTAGCCAATCAAAAAGGCGGCGTTGGGAAAAGCACCAGCGTGTATAACATCGGCGCAGGGCTGGCCATGAACGGAAAAAATGTCCTGCTGATTGATGTTGACCCGCAGGGCGATCTCACCAAAATGCTGGGACAACGAAAGCCCCACGACCTGCCTGTAACGCTTGGCAACGCCTTGAATGATGTTGTGGCAGATACGGAAAACAGCAGCCACCCGGAAATCCTGCGTCACCACGAGGGCTTTGATTTTGTCCCGGCAAACCGCACCCTGTCGGCTGTGGAAGTGAGCCTTGTGAACGTCATGAGCCGGGAAACGGTGCTGCGGCGCTATGTGAACAGTATCAAGAAGCCCTACGATTATGTGCTGCTCGACTGCAACCCGTCCCTCGGTATGCTGGTTATCAACGCCCTTTCCGCTTCGGATTATGTGTTGATTCCTGTACAGGCCGACTATCTGGCCGCGGAGGATATGACGGAACTGGTCGGCACTGTGCAGAACGTAAAAAAGGGAATCAACCACAATCTGAAAATCGGCGGCGTATTTCTGACAATGGCAAACGAAACGAATTTCCGCAAGGAGGTCGTTTCGGCGGTCAAGGAAAACTTCGGAAAGCATTTGCCCGTCCTGCAAGCGGTTATTCCCGCAACGGTGCGTCTGGCGGAAATCAGTACGGCGGATAAGAGCATTTTCCGCCATGAGCCGCGCGGGAAAGCGGCAGAAGCCTATCAGACTTTGGTACAGGAGGTGATGGAGATTGGCGAAAAACAGCGTAGCCGGTCTGCTGACCTCGGTAGATGACCTGTTTTCCACGCAGGAAAGCCGCGACGAGGCCAAGCTGGAGCGCGTTATCAATCTGTCGCCGGGTGAAATCAGCGATTTTCCTAACCACCCGTTCAAGGTACGGATGGATGAGGAAATGCAGCAAATGGCGGAAAGCGTCAAGGAGCATGGCGTTTTGGTGCCTGCCCTTGTGCGGGAAAAACCGGGCGGCGGGTATGAAATGGTAGCCGGACACAGGCGAAAGCGTGCGGCGGAACTGGCCGAGCTGCCGGAAATCCCCTGCATTGTCCGCAATCTCACCGACGATGAAGCCATCATTGTTATGGTGGACAGCAACTTGCAGCGTGAAAAAATCCTCCCGTCTGAAAAGGCGTTTGCCTACAAAATGAAACTGGACGCAATGAATAGACAAGGTAAACGCCTTGATTTAACTTGTGCCCCAGTGGGGCACAAGTCGCGTGACATTCTTGCAGAACAATCTGGCGATAGCAAAAGCCAAATTCAACGCTATATCCGCCTCACTTATCTGCTTCCTAAAATACTGGATATGGTGGACGACGGGAAAATCGCCCTCCGTCCGGCTGTGGAATTATCCTATTTGGCGGAAAAGGAACAGCATTTTTTACTGGACACCATGTTCAGCGAGGATTGCACCCCGTCCCACGCCCAAGCTATCAAAATGCGGAAGTTTTCGCAGGAGGGCAAGCTGAACCCGGACGTTATCTTATCCATTATGCAGGAGGAGAAGCCCAATCAAAAGGAACAAATCAAAATCCCAAAGGAACGGATCAGCCGGTATTTTGCGCCGGGGACGCCCGCGCAGAAAATCGAAGATACCATTATTAAGGCGCTGGAACTGTACCGCAAGCGGCAGCGCAGTATGGAACGATAACCGGACTGCCAAGGGAGCAGTGCGCCCATTTGGTAAAATCAGCAGTTTGCGCTGTTCCCCCTCTCCACACCTCTCCCCCTCGATTACCAGCTAAACCAGCTAAAAAAGAAGAACCGGGGAGCAGCCAACGCTTTTCAGGAGCCGCACACTTTCCAGGGGAAAATGCCTCTGACATACCGGCTGTGCGTAAAGGAAAGGCGGTGAGGAGCAAAAGCGTTCTTTTTGGCAGGTAATTGCCTGTTTTACAAGAGCGTGTTAGAATAAACCCATAAACAACGACGGGCGTGGCGTGGTTTGGCATGGAATATCGAACGAGGAGGTATTCTCATGCGTACAGGATATTCCCAAGAACGGGAGCTTCGTCGTGTTTTGCAGAAAGCCGGTTATGCGCTTCACAAATCCCCACGTGCAGTTTCCCCGGACAATTTCGGCGGGTATATGATTATCTCGCTGGACAGCAATTCCGTTGCGGCGGGAAGCCGCTATGAATTGTCGCTGGAGGACGTTCAGGAATGGGTAAATGAAATGTGCTGACCGGCCAAGGCGGTAGGGTAAAAATGCCCCGCCGCCTTTTTCTATGTCATCAACTATGAATATCCACAGACTGGCACATCGGTAAAACGGTGTGCCTTTTTTTTGCCTGATTTTAAGGAGGTAGCTTAATGAAAGCATTGAAAAAGCCCCTATCCATGCTTCTTGCACTGCTCATGTGCTTTGGAGTATTTTCGGGGATGGGGATCACGGCCTTTGCCGCCGGTGAAGAAATGACCACCTACCTTGTGGATCTTCCCCGCAGCGCAGACCCGCAGAAAACCGGCTGGGACCATCCGGCACTCAACCTGATGGGTGGCTGGACGGTGGACGAAAGCAGCCACTTTACCGTCCACGCGCAGGATTCATTTAATGGCCGCGCGGTTTACTGTATTGAGCCGGGCGTCGGCGTTCATACCGGCGACAAGTATCAGGGGCGGGATGAAAGCTATTGGGATAATTACCCCTCGGACATGAACCCCACTATTTCGCCCTCCACTATCAAAGAGTACCTTGGGCGGATCATGCAATATGGCTGGCAGGGCAACGCCAGCACCGCATGGGACAGCCGCGACCCTGCCGACGCGGAGGACATCGCGGGATATATCGCCACACAGCTTCTGGTGTGGGAAACCGTCGTAGGTGAGCGCGACAGCCAGTTTAACCATGTGAATGCTGCGGCGCAGGGCAAGGACAGCGTTACGGACTATATCAGCGCCAATCACCCCCTGTACGACCTGATTTTTGAGCAGTACGATTCCATTGAAAATCAGGTGCAGCGCCATACCATGCTGCCCAGTTTCTTTTCCCACAGCAGTGCCAGCGCCGGTTCCTACGAACTGAAATGGGACGGGGAAAAATATTCCGTAACTTTGACGGACGAAAACAACGTCCTTTCCAGCTTCACCTTTACCAGCAGCGCCGCAGGGCTGGATATTTCCGCAAGCGGCAACAAGCTGACGATTTCCTCCGATACCGCCATTAAAGGCTCGGTTTCCATTAAAGCGGAGAAGATCAACGGGCAGCGAAGCGGCGTAGTCGTCTGGACGGACGGGAAAATCGGAAGCGGCCAGCAGGACTACACCACCTATGGCGTAACGGTTTCCGACCCGGTTACCGGTTATCTGAATCTGGAGGTCAAGACAGGCGGCATGAAACTCATCAAGACCTCGGAGGACGGTAAGGTGGAGGGCATTTCCTTTACCATTTCCGGCGAGGGCTTCCATGAAACAAGGACGACCAATTCGGCGGGTGAAATCGACATTTCCGATCTCAACCCGGGCGTTTATACCGTCACCGAGCAGGCGATTGACCGCTATGAGCCACAGCAGTCACAGCGCGTTACCATCGTCAGCGGGCAGACTGCTACCGTGCATTTCAGCAATATCCTCAAACGCGGCGATCTGGAAGTCACCAAGACCAGCGAGGACGGGCTTGTGGAGGGCGCGACCTTTCACCTGTATGGTACGTCCCTTTCCGGTTTGGAGGTTGACGAATATGCGGTGGCGGATTCCACCGGCGTGGCGCGTTTTGAGGACGTATTGATCGGCACGGGCTATGTGCTGGAGGAGGTGGACGTCGCCATCCGCTACGTCGTCCCCGAAGCGCAGAGCGCGGCAATCGAGTGGAACGAAGTCACCCACAAGAGTTTCCAGAATATCCTCAAAAAGTTCCGTGTTACCGTTACCAAGAGCGACAGCGAAACCGGGACAGCACAGGGCAACGCTTCCCTTGCCGGAGCCACCTATGGAATCTACAAGGGCGACACCCTGATCGACAGCTATACCACCGATGAAAACAATCAGTTCACAACCCAGTATTACGTCTGCGATTCAGATTGGTCGATTCGGGAAATCAACCCCAGCGAGGGCTATCTGTTAGACCCCACCGTCTACCCTGTGGGCGCAGAGCCGGAGCTGTATGAGATTGAACTGAACGATACCGCCATCGACGCAACGGAAGAAATCATCAAGGGCAATATCGCCATCATCAAGCATACCGACGATGGTGAAACACAGGTCGAAACGCCGGAGGAAGGCGCAGAGTTTGAAATCTATCTGAAATCGGCGGGCAGCTATGAAAATGCCAAGGAATCCGAGCGCGATTACCTTGTTTGCGACGAAAACGGCTACTGCCAAAGCGTCGATCTCCCATACGGGATTTACTCGGTTCGTCAAACGCTCGGCTGGCCCGGAAGAGAACTCATAGAATTTGAGGTGTATATCGCGCAGGACGGACAGACCTACCGCTATCTCATCAACAACGCCAACTTTGAGAGCCATATCAAGATCGTTAAGGTGGACGCGGAAACCGGACAGGTGATCCCTTATGCGGGCGCTGGCTTCCAGCTATATAACCCGGACGGAAGCCTGATTACGCAGACCTTCACCTACCCCGAAATCACCGAGATTGATACCTTTTACACCAATGCGGAGGGCTATTTGATTACGCCGGAGCCGCTTGAATATGGCACCGGCTTTTCTTTGGTCGAGGTACAGGCCCCCTATGGTTACACCCTTTCCACCGAGCCGGTGTATTTTGATGTAACGCAGGACGCTTCCAGCGAGGAAGGCGGCGTGACCATCATTGAGGTCGTCAAGGAAAACGTCGCGCAGAAAGGCATTATCAAGGTCAGCAAAACCGGCGAGGTGTTTGCCTCCGTTACGGAAAACAATGGCGTGTACCAGCCCGTCTATGAAGTACAGGGCTTGCCGGGCGCAGTATTTGAGATTACCGCTGTGGAAGATGTTTACACGCCGGACGGGACGCTGCGCTATTCCGCAGGCGAGATTGTCGATACCATCACCACCGGGCCGGACGGGACAGCCCAGAGCAAGCCTTTGTACCTTGGAAAATTTGAAATCCGAGAAACTGAATTCCCTTATGGCATGACCGATACCGGTGCGGAGCCGCAGATTGTGGAATTAACCTATGCCGGTCAGGAAATCGAAATCACGGAAACCAGCACCGGCTTTTACAACGAGCGCCAGAAAGTAAAGGTAACGCTTGACAAGGTGCTGGAACAGGACGAGCGATTCCAGATCGGCATGAACGGTGAAAGCGCGGCGGTTACTTTTGGCCTGTTCGCACAGGAGGAAATTGTAGCGGCGGACGGGTCGGTAATTCCGGCAGACGGTTTAATTGAAATCCTCTCCCTGAATGAAAATGGCAGCGCCATCTGCCAGACCGATTTGCCTTTCGCCAGCTTTTACCTGAAAGAACTCTCTACCGACAGCCACTATCTGCTGAATGGCGAAACCTTCCCCTTTACCTTTGAGTATGCAGGCGCTTCCGTGCCGGTTGTGGAAATCAAGGCCAATAATGGCGAAGCCATTGAAAACAAGCTGATTCGCGGTGCAATCAAGGGCATGAAAACCGATGAAAACGGTACAGGGCTTGAGGGCGCTGTAATCGGGCTGTTCCGGGCAGATGAAACCGAGTTTACCGCCGAAAACGCCATCCTTACCGCAACTTCTTTGGAGGATGGCAGCTTCAGTTTTGAGGGCGTACCCTACGGAAACTGGCTGTTAAAAGAGGTGCAGGGCGTGACCGGATTCGCGCTTTCCGATGAGGTATTCCCTGTGGCGATTGACGAGGACGGGGCTGTGGTGGAAATCGCCATCGAAAACCAGCGTATCTATGGCAATCTCCGCTTGACCAAGGTGGACAAGGATTACCCCGGCAACAAATTGACGGGCGCTGAATTTGAGGTGTACCGCGACAGCAACGGGAATCAGGAACTGGACGAGGGCGACGAACTGCTGGGGCTTATGGAGGAAACCAGCACCGGCATTTATGAAATGACCCATGTGGAGTATGGCGGCGTGTTCGTAAAAGAATCCAAAGCGCCGGATTCGTTCCTGCTGGATGAGAACGCCTACTATGTGGAGATCACCGAACAGGATAAGACCTACGAGGTGGAAAACGAGGCAGGGATTGGTTTTGTGAATATGGCGCAGACCGGCGCTTTGCGGATCGAAAAAACGTCCAGCGATGGAAAGCTGGAGGGCTTTGCTTTCCGCATTACCGGCGCGAACGGTTATGACGAAACCTTTGTGACCGACGAAAATGGTGAAATCCATGTGGAACTGCGCGTGGGCGATTACACCGTTTCGGAGGTGTCCAACGAGGCAAGCGCCAACTATGTGCTGCCTGCGGATAAGACGGTAACGATTTTGGCCGATAAGACCACCGTAGCCGAAATGCACAACGAACTGCGGGATACGCCGAAAACCGGCGACGACAGCAAACCGTGGCTGTGGGCTGCCCTGATGGGTGTTTCCGCCATGGGTGCTGTTACGCTCGGCGTGATCGGCCTGAAAAAACGCAAAAAGGAGGACGCTGAATAATGGAACTGAAATCTATCATCGCCATCGGCCTTGTCGTTTTCATTGTGGCGGGGCTGGTATTCCTGTATGTGCGTAACAGGAAAAAGAGATAGCAATTTCCCTGCGGGCGGCTGAAAAGCCGCCCCCTTTACATATCCCTAAAAATATGCAAAGGAGATGGATTCTCAATGAAAAAGGAACGATTTGAAGCAAGGCTGTTCCGCATTTTCGCACAGGCGGGCTATTCGCCGGTACAGCTTTTGACCGTCACGCCGGAGGAAATGGTGGAGATTCCCGGCATTACCGTCCCCAATATCCGCGCGGTTTTATGTGTGCAGAACAGGGTGCTTGCCGAACAGAACACCCTGCGGGCTGGCAGGCTGGTGGAAGAACTGCTGCAAAAGGCCGAAGAAAGCAGGCGGGACAATGGATAAACCCCATGTACTCGACATACTGGCGAAAAAACAGGGCTGCTTTGTTTCCGACCTTTGGCTGAATCCGATAAACCGCCGCGCGGCGCTGGCCGATTTGCTTTTACTGGACGATTCGGCTTTTCTTTTGAAGGAGTGGAAAGAAGCGGTCTACTACCTCACGAGGACAACCCGGATTTTTGAAGATGTATCGCTGGTCAAGCGGTATATCCGAATGTATCTGCTATGGGAGGTGTAGCTATGCCGGAAGCAGATCAGGAAAAACGAACGGCTGAAAATTATGAAATCACCCAAGCGGTGCGGATTGGCGGCAAGGAGGTCGTATTCGGCATGGATGAAACCAATGCCGAGCCATATTTCTGCGCTTTTTATACCGCCAACGAGCTTTTTTATGAATACAGCGATTGCATGGTGGGCGATAACTTTGCCGAAATGATGAAGCTGTTTGGGGAGCGAATCCAGCAGCAGGCCGGAAAGGTGCTGGCTGAACAGGAACAGGCGTCTGTCCCCCTTGCGCCCTTAACCCCCGGCGATTGCTTTCCCAACAGCTATTCCGAATGTATCGAGGGGAAAATCGTGGCGGTCAAGACCAGCGCCCTTGCCCCGGAATACCGCACAGCAAACCACCAGCTTGTGTATGTTACAGGCGGTAATGGCGCACAGGCAAACGCCCGTGGGAACGCCTGTTTTTGTACCAACCTGTATTCCGGCAGGCATATCCGATGGGAACGGTATGACATTCAGGGCGAAGTAAAACCGGATAAGCTGCCCGAATGGGCAAAAGAGCGCCTTTCCGGGATTTTGCAGCAGGAACAGGCGAAAAAAGAACAGCGCCGAAGCGATAAGGAGGCACGATAAATGGAAATGCGTACAAATGCGGGATATACCATCACCGATTCCGTCCATATTGGAAAAGCGGAGTTTGTCATCGGGGAAATGCCAAACGCTCCGGCCCCGTTTGTAACATGGGAGTGTAAGAATGGCAACAACTACTTTTGGGGGCATTATTTTTCTACCCGCCAAGCGGCGGAACGGGACTTATTGGAACGCGCAGGGCAGGAACTGGAATACCAGAGCCGTGGGCAGGAGCAGCCTGAAAAAAAGAAAAAGGAGCGTGAACGGTAATGCAGCTTACCATCAAACCCATGCAGCCGGAGGAAAGGCTGTATAGTTATCAGCAAAGCAGCCAGATTCGGGCGCAGACCGGCAGTATCGGGTATCTGCGCGGCGATTTTGGGAAAACCGGCACGGAGTTTTATACCTCATGGCAGGATCACATCAAGAGCTTCCGTTCCGATGATTTTGGCGACGAGTTTGATAAGGTCGTCAATGCCCTGCGCTTTGAAGATGTGGGCGGCGGGCTGTTTGGAAGCCGCAATGCCATGCGGCTTTTCTGCAAGGAAAACCCGGACAGCGCCTTTCAGGGCAACTACTGCGAGGAATTCGGTTTCCGTATCGACAAAGGGCGGCACAGCTTCTTAATACGCTGCAACCCGATGGTGGACGACTACAATTTCTATGTGTTCTGCTACGTCAAAGAGCATTTGGACGCCCACATGGAAAAAGCCAAAAACGGAATCCGATTCATCACCCCCGAATACCGGGAACTGTTCCGAATCGCAGACGGAGAGCAAATCCAAATTACCCGCCCTAACGGGGAAAAAACGCTGCGGACGTGCCGGTATATCGACGAAACCCATGCCGAGATCGGAAGCAATAACCTGTATCATATCTGTCAGTTTGCCGAGATGATGGAGGAAACCGGAAGCAAGGTAATCCCCATGCGCTCGTCTTTGCCGGAAAAGTGCTTCAGCACCCTCCCTTCCGCAGATAAGCTGATTATCATTCAAAAGGGTGAAATGGGCTATATCCCTTCCGAAATGCAAATTGCCGGCAAAACCGCACGGGAAGCGGCAGATATTGCGAATGACACTATGGGCGTTACCAAGAAGCAGGAGGCCGCTATGCTGGCCGGTTCCCTGTTCGGCTGGCAAACGCCCGCCGCCGACCCGAAAAACTACGACGACAATGGAAATCCCATAAAACCGGCGAAAAAGAAAAACCGGGAATATGAACGATGAGGAGGTGCAAAAATGGCGCGGAGATATGAACAGATTACCGAACTGTACCGGCAATCTATACGGGAAATTACCTCCCGCCCTGAAAACTGGACTTCGTTCCTGCGCTCCGCCTGCCGGAACTACCGGCTTCCGTTTGACGAACTGGTGCTCATCTACGCACAGCGCCCGGACGCTACCGCAGTTTTGCCGATTGAGGGCAAAAACGGATGGAACAAGCGGTTTGGGCGGTGGGTCAACCGGGGTGCAACCGGCATTGCGGTGTTTGACCGCGAATATGTCCACGGGACGCGGCTGAAATATTACTTTGATATTTCCGACACCCACGAAAGCCGTTTTGCCCGCCCCATCCCTCTTTGGGAGGTGCAGTCGGGACAGGAAGCGGACGTGATCGAAAGCCTTGAAAACCGCTTTGGGGAACTGGAAAGCAAGGAAAACTTGGCGGCGGCGCTGCTCTCCACAGCCAAAAACGCTGTTGAGGACAATATGCCGGACTACCTTTCCGACCTGTTGATTTCCCGCGAGGGCAGCTTTTTGGAAGAGCTGGACGACCTGAATGTCGAGGTTGCCTACCGGAACGCGCTGCAAGCCAGCGTGGGATATATCTTCCTTACACGGTGCGGCCTGAACGCAGACGAATATCTGGGGCGCGAGGATTTTGCACCCCTTTTGAATTTTAATACCCCGGAAACGGTCAACGCCATCGGCGTGGCCACCCGTGATATTGCGGAAATCGGGCTTGCGGAGATTTCCCGCACCGTCCGCAATCTGCAAAGGGCGGGCAAAAATACAAATCGCACATTTGCAGAAACCGCAAAGGCGCGGTATGCTGAAAACACAGAAAGAACAAACCAGCCGGAAAGGAGTGCTGAACATGGAACTGACATATACCAATCAGGGCGATTACCGTCTGCCGAATCTGGCAGTACCGGAACAGCCGCAGGTACACTTGGGCAAATACGCCTTGCTCCGACGTTCGTATCTGAAGGAACACCACAGGATTCTGTTCACGAATCTTCTCACCTCAGGCAAGCTGACCGAGCACCTGATGGAGATCGAGGAAGCGGCGCAGAACCGCATGGAGCAGATCGTGAAAGGGATGGCGGCGCAGGAGGGCGTGACGGAGGAACTGAAAGCCCGCGACCAGATGGAATGGGTGCACAGGATGAACGCGATCCGCGACTCGGCGGAGGAAATAATCTTCCGGGAACTCATCTACAATTAACCCTTTTACCCACCCCGGAAGAACAACAGAATACCATTGAAGCGGAGGCAGCGGCACAAGCCGCAGAAAAAGCCTCCGCTTTTTCCATTTCCCAAGAGGACATCGACGCGGTATTGCAGGACGGAAGCGGCATTGAAGATGGCAAATACCGTATCTATGAGCAGTTTCAAAAGAGCCTGTCCCAAAGCGAGAACGCCGCGTTTCTCAAAGAGGAATATGGGATTGGCGGCGCATATCCGAAAATTGCAGCCAGCCGGATCGATGAATGGCACGACGGAAAAGGAATCAGGATTAGCAGGGGCAGTATTTCCAGCCCCACTGCGAGCATTACGCTTTCATGGAATAAAGCGGCCAAGCGGATTGCGGAACTGATACAGCTTGACCGCTACCTTTCCCCCAAGGAAAAAGAGCATTACCCCGCCTATCTGGAACAGGCGGAGGAAATGCGGCAGAGAGCCGCCGAAGCTGCGGCTGCGCGGGAGATTTTAAGCCACGCCCCGCAGGAAAACACACCGGCCAAAAAAGAAAACGCCCGGTACGAATACCATTTGGGCGATACCGTCTATCTTGGCGCACAGGAATACGAAATCCTTGCCTTTGACGGAAACGAAGTCAGGCTCTTTGACGTTGGCTTCCCCCTCATCAATAAGGTGCTGCCACGGGCAGAGTTCGACGCAAAGGTGCGGGACAATCCCATGAACGACCACCTGATTGCGCCGGAGGAAACGGAGCCGCCCGCCCTCATGGAAGCAAAGCGCCTGATCAACGCTTACTGTATAGAGGTATTTGAACAGGAAGCGGATTTTTCCGACCTTCATCACGTTGATTTGGCTATGGCCGGAACCCATGACGGAAAGCACACTGTTGAAATCAGCGCCGACCTTGTGGATTCCCGGCTGGTGTATCAGGTGGACGGGGAAACCGTCAGCGCGATTTCCTGTAAGGATTTGAGCGACCTCAACGAATATCTTGCCAATCTCGATTTTGACGAGATGATCGCCTTTGCGGAGGAGCAGTACGAAAACCGTCAGCCTGCCTCCCGCGCCGATGAAATGCTGCGTCAGGCGGAGCAAATCGCCGCAGCCAGCGCGCTGCCGCCGGAGGAACGATTTTTCCTGATTGAAACCGATGACGGTTATGCGGTTTGGGACGATCAAACCGAAGCCATTTATGTAGACGACGAGGGCGTGAGCGAGGAGTTCACCAGCGAATGGCAGGCGCAAGCCTATCTGGAGGAAGTCAAAAAGGCGGTCAGCGAAAAGCAAGCCGCCGAATGGCTTGCGGTGGAACGGGCAAAGCTGCTGCCCTTGGAATATGCGGCAGGCGACCACTTTGTCATTTTCAGCGAGGACGGGAAAGGCAGCTCCGAATTTGTCCTCACCCGTATCGAGGAAAACGAGGTTTGGTACACCTTTCCCAATCTGCCCCAGCAGGCTCCTGTTTCCATGCGGCGGGAAGAATTTGAAAGCAATCTGCGAAGCGGCCATATTCGGCAACAGTCGGAACGCCGGGATTATTCTAATGACTATCGCTTGTTAGACCGGCTGCGAGCAGATTGCGATTACTATTTGGACTCTGGCGGACGGTCAGAAAAACACCTTTGGGCGGGAAGCGTTGAAAAGCAGATCGCTAAAATGCGGGAGCTGTATACTGCGCTTCCTGAAAAACCGGAATGGCTTTCGGAGCAGGATATTGACCGCTATGAACAGCAAATGACGGTTTCCGATGAGATTCTTGGAAAAGAAATCTCAATAGATGAACGTCGCTTCGTGGTGGAGAGCGTCCATGACGACAAGGCCAGTTTACGGGATTTGACCTTTGAGGAAAGCGTGGGCTTTCCCATCAGCCGAGTTGAGAATATCGACACAGTGCGGCGGCTGCTTGCGGAGCAGGAACCGCCAAAGCAGGAGGAGCCGGTCAAACTGCGTTCTGTCGTCATTGATTTGACTGCACCGGCGCAGGAAGAAACACCGGCCAAAAAAGAAGAACTGCCCGCCCCGCCGACTGTTCGCCGGGAAAAGGTTTCGCCCTTTGTGCTGCATCCGGAAATCCCCAGCAGCGAGCGCCATAACTTTCGTATTACCGACGATCATTTGGGCGAGGGCGGCGCAAAGACAAAATTCAAAAACAACGTCGCCGCTATCCGCACCTTGAAGGAAATCGAATTTGACGATAGGCTTGCCACCCCGGAGGAACAGGAAATCCTGTCCCGCTATGTGGGCTGGGGCGGCTTGCCGCAGGCGTTCGACGAGAACAACGAACAGTGGGCGGACGAATTTGCCGAGCTGTACGGACTGCTTTCCCCGGAGGAATATGAAGCGGCCAAAGCGACCACCTTAAACGCCCATTACACTTCTCCCACCGTCATCAAGGCTATCTATCAGGCGGTGGAAAACATGGGCTTCCGCACCGGCAACGTGTTAGAGCCATCCTGCGGGATCGGCAATTTTTTCGGGCTGGTGCCGGAGAGCATGAAAGACAGCACGCTGTTCGGCGTAGAACTGGATTCCATCACCGGGCGGATTGCCCAGCAGCTTTACCAACAGAACAGTATCGCGGTGCAAGGCTTCGAGGATACCGAACTGCCGGACAGCTTTTTCGACCTTGCCATCGGCAACGTCCCGTTCGGCAGCTATTCTCTCCACGACAAGCGGTATGACAAGCACCGTTTCCTGATTCACGATTACTTTTTCGCCCGCACACTGGATAAGGTGCGCCCGGGCGGGCTTATAGCGTTCGTCACTTCCAAGGGGACGATGGATAAGCAAAATCCCAATGTCCGCAAATATATCGCGGAACGCGCCGAACTGATAGGCGCAATCCGTTTACCCAACAACGCCTTTTACGCCAACGCCGGTACGCAGGTAACGACAGACATTATCTTCCTGCAAAAGCGTGAAAAGCTGATCGACGTGAGTATGCCGGAAGCGGATTCCGGTTTGGAATGGCTGCATCTCGGGCAGACGGAAAACGGTGTGCCAATCAACCAGTATTTTATCGACCACCCGGAGATGGTGCTGGGCGAAATGGCCTTTGACGACATGATGTATGGCAACGCCAAGGAAACCACCTGCAAGCCCTTTGAGGACGAAAGCCTTTCGGATTTGCTGGCGGAGGCTGTGCAGAATCTTCATGCCGAATACGCCGACTACGAAATCGAGGATCTGGAGGGCGAGGAAGAAGATAAATCCATCCCCGCCGACCCGAACGTCCGCAATTTCAGCTTTACGCTGGTAGACGGGGCGATCTATTACCGGGAAAACAGCCGGATGTTCCCTGTGGAGCAGTCCCTTACCGGCCAGAGCCGCGTAAAGGGTATGATCGCCATCCGCGACTGTGTGCGGCGGCTGATCGAATACCAGACGGAAAGCGCGCCGGACGAGATTGTGGAACGGGAGCAGCGGGAACTGAACCGCCTGTACGACAGCTTTACCGCGAAATACGGGCTGCTGAACAGCCGCGCCAACACCACCGCCTTTTCCCCGGACAGCAGCTTTCCTATCCTGTGTTCCCTCGAAGTGCTGGACGAAAACGGGAATCTGGAACGCAAGGCCGCCATGTTCAGCAAGCGCACCATCAAGCCATATATCGCAGTCAGCCGGGTGGACACCGCCTCCGAAGCCCTTGCGGTTTCCATCGGGGAAAAAGCCTGCGTGGATTTGGGTTTTATGGCAAGCCTTATGGGTGGCGGGAGCGACAGGATTGAGCAGATCAAGCGCGACCTTGCCGGGGTGATTTTCAAAGACCCGGAATCTGGCGACGACCCCCTTACGGGCTGGCAGACCGCCGACGAATACCTCTCCGGCCGGGTGCGGGAAAAGCTGAAAACCGCCAGACGCGCGGCGGAGCGCGACCCCGCCTATGCGGTCAATGTAGAGGCGCTGGAAAAGGTACAGCCCAAGGATTTGACTGCTGGTGAAATCGGCGTGCGGCTGGGTACGACGTGGATTCCCGAAGATGTGATTGAAGATTTTACCTTTGAACTTTTGGGAACGCCTTGGCATTGCCAGCGCCGCATCCATATTCGCTATTCCAAGGTCACCGGCGAATGGAATGTTTCGGAAAAGAGCATTGACCGCAGCAATATCCGCGCCTACAACACCTATGGCACACAGCGGATCAACGCCTATAAGATTATTGAGGACACCCTGAATCTGCGGGACGTGCGGATTTTCGACACCGTTCAGGACGCGGACGGTCATGAGCAGCGCGTCCTGAATAAAAAGGAAACCGCTATCGCGCAGGACAAACAAGACCTGATTAAGCAGAAGTTTCAGGAGTGGATTTGGGCGGAGCCAAGCCGCCGCGATAGGCTGTGCCGGATTTACAACGAAAAGTTTAATTCCATCCGGCTCCGCGAATATGACGGGAGCCATATCGTATTCGCCGGTATGAACCCAGAAAAGAAGCTGCGCCCTCATCAGCGCAATGCAGTAGCCCGGGCAATTTATGGCGGCAACGCCCTGTTCGGCCATGTAGTAGGGGCTGGCAAGACTTACGAGATGATCGCTACCGCAATGGAGGCAAAGCGGCTTGGCCTGTCCAACAAATCCCTGTTTGTGGTGCCGAATAACATCATTGGGGATTTCGCTTCGGATTTTCTGGAGCTGTACCCCTCCGCTAATATCCTGATGGCGACAAAGAAGGATTTTGAAAAGCAGAACCGCAAGAAGTTCTGCGCCAGAATCGCCACCGGGGATTATGACGGAATCATCATCGGCCACAGCCAGTTTGAAAAAATCCCTCTCTCCACCGAGCGCCAGCAGGCCATGCTGAAGAAGCAGATCGCGGAGGTCGTGGCGGGGATTGCGGCGGCAAAAAGGCAGGAAGGCTCCCGGTTCACCGTCAAGCAGATGGAGAAATCCAAGAAAAGCCTTGAAGCCAAGCTGAAAAAGCTAAACGATCAAAGCCGCAAGGACGACGTGGTGACATTTGAGGAATTGGGCGTTGACCGCCTGTTCATCGATGAGGCGGATATGTTCAAGAACCTCTACCTCTACACCAAAATGCGGAATGTGGGCGGTATATCGCAGACGGAGGCATTAAAAGCCTCCGATTTGTATATGAAGTGCCGCTATCTGGACGAACTCACCGGCAACAAGGGCGTAGTTTTTGCCACGGGGACACCCGTTTCCAACTCGATGGCCGAGATGTACACCATGCAGCGGTATTTGCAGTACGACACGCTGGAAAGCTTGGAGCTTACCCATTTTGATTCGTGGGCGGCGCAGTTTGGGGAAACCGTCACGTCGATGGAACTCAAGCCGGAGGGAAAGGGCTTCCAGCAGAAAACCCGGTTTGCCAATTTCTATAACCTTCCGGAATTGATGTCGATTTTCAAGGAAGTGGCGGATATTCAGACCGCCGATATGCTGGGTCTCCCTGTGCCGAAAGCCAACTATAAAACCGTCGTCTGCAAGCCCAGCGAAATGCAGAAGGAAATGGTTTCCTCCCTTGCCGAACGCGCCGACGCGGTGCGAAGCGGCGCGGTTGACCCTTCCGTGGACAATATGCTGCTCATTACCAACGACGGGCGCAAGCTGGCGCTGGATCAGCGGCTGCTCAACCCCATGCTCCCGGATTTTGAGGGCAGTAAAGTCAACGTCTGTGCGGGCAATATCTACCGGATATGGGAGGACACCAAGGAACAGCGTTTGACGCAGCTTGTGTTCTGCGACCTTTCCACGCCGAAAAACGACGGGACATTCAGCGTTTACAACGATTTACGGGATAAGCTGATTGCCCGTGGGATTCCCGCCGAAGAAATCGCCTTTGTCCATGACGCGAACAATGAAGCGCAGAAAAAAGAATTGTTCGCCAAAGTGCGCCGGGGCAAAATCCGCGTCCTGCTCGGCTCCACCTTCAAAATGGGCGCTGGCACGAACGTACAGGATAAGCTCATCGCTTTGCACGACTTGGACTGCCCGTGGCGGCCCCGCGACTTGGAACAGCGAAGCGGACGGATTATCCGGCAGGGCAACCAAAACCCCGAAGTGCAGATTTACCGCTATGTTACAGAGGGGACGTTCGACAGCTATCTCTATCAGATGGTGGAGAATAAACAGCGGTTTATTTCACAGGTGTTTACCTCCAAATCCCCCGCCCGCGTCATGCAGGAGATCGACGACGCGGTGCTGTCCTACAACGAGATCAAGGCGCTGGCCACCGGCAACCCCATGATTATCGAACACGCCAATTTGGAAACCGAAGTGAACAAGCTGAAAATGCTCAATGCCAGCCATTTGAGCCAGAGATACGAACTGGAAGATAAAATCCTCAAATACTACCCGCAGGAGATCAGCCGGTTAAACGAGCGTATTTCCGGTTACACCGCCGATATTGCGCGGCGGGAGGGAAACACACCGGCCAAAAAAGAAGATTTCCCGCCCATGCAGATTCACGGGACGGTCTACACCGAAAAGGCCGAAGCTGGCAAGGCGCTGATCGAAGCCTGCAAACAGCTTACCAATTCCGATCCGGTTTCCATCGGCTCTTACCGGGGCTTTGAAATGCAGCTTTTCTATGAGGCGTTTTCCAAGGAATACCGTGTGGCTTTGAAAGGGGCGCTTACCCATACCGCCTCCCTCGGCACGGACATTCACGGGAACATTACCCGTCTGGACAACGCGCTGAACGGGCTGGAAACCCGCTTGCAGGAACACCGGGACAGGCTGGAAAACACCACTGCCCAGATGGAAGCCGCCAAAGCGGACGCGGCAAAGCCTTTCCCACGGGAACAGGAGCTTCAGGAAAAATCCAAACGTCTGGCCGAACTCACGAAACTCTTGAAAATGGACGAGAAAGACCGGGAACTGCTGGACAGCGCCCCCGATGAGGGCGACGAGCAGCCCGAACGGAAGGTTGTGGGATTGGAACGGTGACGGGCATAAAAACAGGGGCAAGCCTAAAAGACTTGCCCCTGCCGCCTGTTCCCTTATTCTGTTTTCCCGCTTACCGCTTGGCGCAGCTTGGAATCCCGCCGCAGGGAATCCTTTAACGAGGAAACCATGTCTTTTACAATGCGGATTTCATATTCGTCGCAATCCTCCAGCAAAGCGGCTATATCCTTTTCAAATGGCGCTTTCGCCATTATAATATTATCACAGAGTAAATCATCGCCTGTAACGGATAAAGCGTTGGCGATACTGATAATGGTGCTCAAACTCACACGGGTAGTCCCGGTTTCAATGTTGCTCAGGTGCGTTGGAGAAATCCCTATGCGCTCGGCCAGACGCTCCTGCGTCAGATCGGCTTTAATCCGGGCGATTTTAATCCGTTTCCCGATGGTCTTATAATCCAGTTCCATACCGCACCTCCTGTTCCCTGAATTATTCACACATCCTATTGTAACCACGGGCGCGGCATATTATAATAATCTATATCCGTACTATACGGTTACAGGCCAAATGCAAATAAAAATCGCACATTTGATATTGCTTTCAAGAGTGGATATAGTATCATTAAAACTTAATGTATGAGGTGATCTTCAATGGACAGCAGCTATATGTCTTTGCCGGAACGTATCTCCGAGCAGTTCAGCGAGGTTGACAGCGATATTACCGTGGATTTGCGGAAAAGCAACCCTTCCTACAACGATTTATCGCGTCAGATGGAAGAAATGAAAAAGCAGAATCCCTTTATCATGCAGCTTCTGGAGGGAGAAGGCGAGGTCAATCTTACCGATGAGGAGCATGAAACGCTCAAAGCCTTTTTCCGCCTGTATCTGAAAGCGGACGATATGGAACGGGAGCACATCTATTTTCGAGGGCATACGGACGGATTTGCCTATCTGCGAAGGATCGGCGCTCTGAAAAATGAATAACCCTCTTGGCGGCGTGGAAAAATCCATGCCGCCTTTCACATATCTATGCCTTTTGTTCCTCCGTAAAAGTTGCAACCAAAAGGAAGTTTTTACGGATTACAAGTAAAAACTATTGATATTTCAGGAGTTTTTAGCTATACTATTTGTAAGGAGCAAGGAGGCGAACGTTATGATTATAAGGCCGCACTATATGGATATGCTGAAAACCTACCGGGATGTTCCGCTGGTGAAGATACTGGCGGGAATCCGGCGCTGCGGAAAATCCACGATTTTGGATATGCTGCGGGATGATCTGCTGAAAAGCGGGATTGCCGCAGACCACATTATCAGTATGCGCTATACGTCGGAGGACTTTGACGACGGTATGACCGACAAGGATATGTATCACGGTATCAAGGAGCAAATGACCGGAGATGGGCGCTACTATCTGCTGCTGGACGAAGTACAGGAAATTACCGGCTGGGAAAAAGCGGTCAACAGCCTGCTGGAAAACGCCGACACCGATATTTATGTGACCGGCTCCAATTCCAAGCTGATGTCCAGCGAAATCTCCACTTATTTGACGGGGCGGTATATCTCCATCCCGGTCTTTACTCTGTCCTTTGCGGAATATCTGGATTTTAAGAAACCGGATTCCCGTTCCCCCAAGGAGTTGTTAAACGAATACCTGCGGCTGGGTGGTTTCCCCATTGTGGCGCTGGGCAGCTTTGACGAACGCTCCGCCTATCAGATTGTGGAGGGCATTTATAACTCCGTTATCACCAACGATATTACAAAGCGGCACAATATCATGAACTTTGATTTATTCAACCGTGTTGTCAAGTATATCGTGGAAAATGTGGGCAAGACCTTTTCAGCCAACGCCATTGCGAAGTTTCTCAAAAGTGAGGGACGTTCCCTGTCCGTCGAAGCAGTTTACAACTATCTGAACTGGCTTGAAAAGGCGTTTGTGATTTATCGCTGCCAACGGTATGATTTGCAGGGAAAATCCGTGCTGAAAACACAGGAAAAGTTTTATCTGGCGGACGCTTCCCTGAAATACTGTATCATGGGCTTCAATCCGAAATCTATCGCCGCCATGCTGGAGAATATCGTGTATTTTGAACTGCGGCGGCGGGGCTATGAGGTCTACATCGGGAAGAATGAAACGAAAGAGATTGACTTTGTGGCGGTGCGGCGCGACGAGCGCATCTACGTTCAGGTATGCCGCAGGCTGCCGGAGGAATCCGACCGGGAGGTCGCCAATCTCCTTGAAATCAAAGACCACTACCCCAAATATGTGGTAACGCTGGATGAACTGGCCGCAGGAAACATCAATGGCGTGAAAATCGTGCATTTAGCAGATTTCTTGCTGAGTAATGAATACTAAATAACGAATTACGACGTGAAAGGAGCAGATAGACTATGTCCATTATAAATCAAGTTCCAGATGGAAAAGATCCCTTTTCTGTGTGTCTTATATCTACTGATTGTACGACTACAAGCGGCATAGCGCATAGAGTTTTAGAGGACAATGGACATAGTGATATTCTGCTTCAGTATATGGAAAATGCTTTACAAAGGCATCATATTAGTCCAGAGGCATTACAACGCCATATGGATTTGATTGCATCATTAAAAATAGAAAATCTTCCAATTCCTCGGTCCCCTTACCCACAGACTTCAAAAACTCAGAAAGGAAATTTTGCGGAAGTTTTCTTGGCGGAATATTTGGTTTCTACAACCGATATGGAGCTTCCCATATATAGGCTGAGATATAATACTAATCCAGATCAGTCTATGAAAGGCGATGATGTCCTATTATTTGATTTGGATTCAGATCCTGTACGTATTATTGTTGGTGAATCAAAATTTAGAGGTACACCAGATAAGCAGTCTGTAATCGATATTGTTGATGGGCTTGTACGATCAAATAAGGCTGGGTTACCAATCTCTCTTATGTTTGTTGCTGAAAGATTGTTCCAAGAAAACAAACCTGAACTTGGCCGAAAAGTTCAAAACTGTGCCGTACTGTTTGCGGCTAATAAACTACATATTGACTATGTTGGATTTCTCATGAGCAATCAAAATGCAAAAAATCATGTAAACAGACATACTACAGATAATCTTCACAATTTGTTGATGATTTCGCTGGGAATACAAAGCCCTGAAACTATAGTGAAGAAAGCTTTTGAAGGATTGGAGAGTAGATTATGAGTATTCCAGCAGATTATATTTCCGATCTACTAAATGAATTGTCACAAGGTCGCCTGGGAAATCTTATTACGCAAGCAGACGCGAGAAGAATTCTTCAAGAAGTAAAAGAAATTCCAGAAAACTATCCGGATTTCGATCCATTGCTTACAGAAAAAGCAACGCACATCGCGTATGTGTTGCTCTCTTGTGGTTGTTCCTTGATGGAAGAATCAAACAGCAATTTTACCACCACAGAAAGTTTATCAATATTAGAAAGGGCTGGTAAGTTATTATCGGATGTTTATAAGTACAATGATGATGAATTCGATAGTAAAGACTACAATTTGCTGATTTCTGGGATGGCATTATATGCTGCTAAACAATATTCGCGTGCCTTTATTGTGCTGAATAAAGTGAATCTTGATTTTATTGTTGGACAAATGGTTATTCAATTTATAAAAAAAGATTTTAATTCTTTGTTGCAAAATGTGAGCCAAGTTTTCTTTGAGCTACCCAGTGAGCTATCTGACATACAAAGCTTAGATGAGTGGGTTATTTCTCACGAAATTGCACGAATCTTCTTAATGGTTGTTGATTTTATCCAAACAGGAAATCAAAGTAATTTTGTTTCAATAAACAGTATATTTGATAAGTTGTTATCGATTGCTACTGAAAGTAAATTAATATCCTATTGGTTAATAGTAAGACTGTTAAAAATCATTCTTTCGACTTTCCAAGAGGCTTCTCTTTGGACAATTTTGCCGCCTTTGCTGCCTGTTCAACATATAGCTGAGAATTACATTCGGCTGCTCAGTGGATTCAAGCCTGCCATTACGGAGCTATGGCCATCGCAAACAACGGCCATTCCGCTTGCGGTTGGAGAAAATAACGGAGGTGTTATTAATCTTCGCACAAGCGGTGGAAAAACAAGAGTTGCAGAGATTGCTATTCTAAACACCTTGTCTAAGCACATTATGTCAAAAACTTTATATCTCGCCCCGTTTAGGTCATTAGCTTTTGAAATCGAACAAAGCCTTAGTAAAACATTTGCTCCTCTTGGAATTACTGTTTCTCAGCTTTATGGAGGTTCTACTGCAAATGTAACAGACTTTGAGCTTATCAAGCAATCTCAAGTTATCGTTGCAACGCCTGAAAAGGCAAAAGCTCTTATCCGATGTGGTTCAGAGCTTGAGTCCGAACTCAAGCTGATTGTTATTGATGAGGGACATCTTTTAGGTGCAGAAGATAGGTATATAAAAAATGAAATTTTCCTTACACATATAAATGAATTTGCCTCTCGAAATCAAATAAAAATGTTGCTGTTGTCTGCTGTTTTACCTAACGCAAATGAGTTGGCTGATTGGGTTGCTGCGGATACCAGCTTAGTCGCAAAGTCAGAGTGGAAACCTGCATTAGAGAGGTTAGGGCTATTATTGTGGGATGGAAATCGTGTTAGGCTGGAGTGGGAAAGCGAAGGAAAACCATTTAATCCTAACTTTGTTCAAAAAGCACCTTTAGGGTTTGGAAAAAGAAGAAATATGTTCCCCAATAATAAAAAAGAAGCTATTGCTGCGACAGCGGTTCGTCTGGCAAAAACGGGAACGGTTATGATTTATTCTGCGCGGGCGAGTTCGATTGAGGGATTAGCTCAAAGTGTACTTTTAGCATTGGGGGAACACCCAGAGGATTTTTTATGGGATTGTTCTCTTTGGAATGTATTTGAAAGTGTTTGCAAAGAAGAACTTAGCGGGGATGATATTATTTTGATTGCTGCCAGAAAAGGAGTAATTTGCCATAATAATCGTTTGCCCACGCTCGTCCGTATTGCTATGGAAAGGTTGATGCGTTCAAAATCACCACTTATTATTATTGCTTCATCTACATTGGGGCAAGGTGTAAATGTAGGAATTTCTTCAATCATAGTTTCAACGCCCTATTATGACCAAAACTATATTAGCAATCGGGATTTTTGGAATATTTGCGGTCGTGCAGGACGCGCCTTTTCAGATGTAGAAGGTAAAATCTTATATGCGATTGATACCACAGAAGATGCTTGGAAGGTCAGCAAAAACCGTAATCTTGCACGAAATTATTTTGATAACCGGCAAATGGAAAGAGTCCAAAGTGGTTTGCTTATAGCTCTAAAGGCTATTTATGAAAATGCTAAGATTACCAATACAGATTTCAATTTGCTTGTTGAAGCTATTGCCAATGATTCCATTTATTCAGATCTCAATGAACCATTTGCAAAATGGTTAAATAAAGTTTTTGATTTTTTGGATGATGAGCTTCTTGCAATGCACGAGAATTTTAGTTTGGATGAAAACGATGTAACATGGGTTGATGAGGTCTTTAGAAAATCATTAGCAATCATTCAAGCTGAATCATCGCGTGAAAATGAATATATAAGTTTATTACAAGCACGCACAAAAGCTCTCCTAAAAAAAGTACCGGATAAAAGTTCAAGGCAAAAGATAATTGCTTCTGGAATTCCGCTTTCTGTATCACAGAAGATGTTGGATAGTGTTGAAGACTTTAGAACACTTGCTTTATCCTTTACATCGCAATCAACCGCTGATGAGCAGATAGATCAAATCAATAATATTGTTCGAGAAATTGAAATATGGAGCAACTTAAATGCAGAACATTTGATAGAGAATATGCCAGAGCAGGACAGCCTTGATCACATACGCCGTGATTGGATTAGTGGTGTACCACTTTCCGAAATAATAAAAAATGAGCCGATGGCAGAAAAAATATCAAAAGATTACTATGGGTTCACATTACCGTGGATTATCCATGGTATTTCTCAATTGTTTGATTCGGTACTGGAAGAAACAATTGTCCAAACATATTCTTCAATTGCCATGTTTGTTGAATTGGGCCTGCCTAACCTTACAAGCTCAAATATATATATGGCAGGAGTCCGTTCGAGAAGCGCCGCTTTAGAACTTGCATCAATTGATATTTTTACGGGAAAAAGTGTGTCTGAGATTAAACAAATTTTTACCGACATTCAAGTGTCAGATAAAAACATTTCAAATACAGCACAAGTATGGATTGACCTTTTCTCAAATACAGCGCAATCGCAATCGCCCAAACGAATATCTTTCCCGACTTTCACATGGAATAGAGATGATTTGCCGGATAAATTGTATTTGAGAGAGCAAGAAAACCAATATTACTTATTTTCAAGTGATGGATATTTTTGTGAGAAAGTTGAATCCACAAAAGACTTACCTTTTTCTAAAATTGCTAATATTATAGGCTTATATTTTGAGCGTCGTGGTCGAACTTGGCATTTACAATCTTATAATCCACGTATTATTATAGAATAGGTAATTTACTGTATAGCCGAGAGGTTTTCATTTAGAAAGCCCCTCGGCTTTTTACATATCAGTGGTTAAGCCTCCTTTGGTAATGTCAAGAGTTATGCGCAAAATTGATTTTGGAATCTGGCAGAAATCTATT
>ERZ857984.955-NODE-955-length-28321-cov-5.603906_pt1 | contig 28321 bp, 27 predicted proteins | sample MGYA00519914_ERZ857984 | MGnify/ENA primary metagenome ERZ857984 (study PRJEB31778, sample SAMEA3449417) | human gut metagenome | biome: human gut; feature: human-associated habitat; material: faeces | place: United Kingdom | collected 2010/2012 ... | reverse complement strand
TGAAGTATAAAATCGTAAAATATTTTAAAAATTATTTCTTAAAAATAAAAAATACCGCATGTAATTTTCTATATTTTATTAGACGAATAACTTTTAAAAAAATCCATATATAATTTAATAGCAAAAAATTTATTATTTTAAAAAGTATTTTATAATCTAACATTTTATAAGATAGTTTATTTATTTTAATTTTTTTATTTATCAATGGGAATTATATTCTATATAATAGAATATAATAGCTTTATTCATATTTTTTTACTTTATAAAAAATCGTTGTTGAAATATCGTTATTGCAAGCGATAGCTCGACAAGTCAGGCATAAACTAAACAATCTATAAAAACCTTTTATTTTTTTAATAGAAGTAAAAAACTCTAAAACCTTAAACAAAGAAAAAAAACAAAAAAGAAGTTCGCCCAATTTCAGACAAGCCACTCAATATAAAAATATAAAATAGTACATTTTACAAGTCTCCATTTATTTTATTATATTTCCTAGAACTTTTCCCCGTTTTGGCGCAGTTTGCGTGTTTCTTTATATACTTAATTCCGTATGTTCTGATATAAACTTATTATCAAGTTATAGAAGCTTTTAAACTTTTAGCTATAGCGTAACTATTTTCTTTTATTCATTCTCGTCTTTCGTCTTTTAGCATTATCTGTTTCTAGTATTCATAATTTATTTCTTCTCACATTCGCTCACGCCATAGGCGGACAGTTGTCTCATTAATCAACTTCTAATAAAATTATTATATCTTTTATGTGCCTCTTCCATTATAGGTTTTCTTTTACTATTTCAGACATATAAGCCTCTCTACCGCACACAGTCGCGTCATATCTTTTGTGGTAAAAAATCCTAACTAATAGTTTAAATCTTTTGACAAATTATTATTTTTCAATTTAAATTTATTTAATTCTATAATATGTATTTCTAAATTGTCGGTTAACACTCTTTTATTTTTAGTATCGTAAATCATATAGCAACTATGCACATTTGATTTCTACCCGACTTTGACATTATCGTTTTTAATCAAATTAAACGGATTTAAGATTTCAACCGCTTTAAAAGTTTTTATATCGGCGTTAATAAAATCAAGTAAAACTTTCTCCCAGCCTTTATCGGTGGTGAATGCCCGCATGTTGCGAAAGAAATAACGAACAAAATAATCGTTTCACCAAAGTCATTATATAAAATCATTTTTAATATTTAAAGTCATGTCTATCGTTAATTCATCTTGACTTTTTTATTCTTTATGTATAAAGATAGCAAATTTAATGCTATTTTTTGTTATCAAAAATCGTTAATATTTACATTAAAAATTAAAAAAATACGCTTGAATTTTTATTTTTATAATATAATATATATCTATGAAGCTATTTAGAAATTTATTATACCTACTTAAATTTTTTATTATATCTTTCGCGATATTATTTTTTATCTATTTTTTTAGAGTAATAGATATAAATAATTTATTAAAAGAATTTGATATAAACATAATAAAAAGATTTGTTATTAATTATACATTTTATATATTTGTAGTCGCATCCGTAATATCTATAACATTTATCGGAACTTTAAATAAATTCAGAGGCTATGCGGCTACTGTTATAACGATTGTATTATTGTCTTTAATCGTAATATCTTATCCTCTTTATGTTTTAATCGGAAATCATAAAATTGAATTTTTAGAAAATGAAAATACTTTTTTAGATATAAACGAAAAAACTTTTACTAAAGTAGACAAATATATAGTGAAAGCTAATAATAAATTATTTAATAACGGATATAAAGATGGAATTCTTATAGACGCTTTTTTTAATAATAAAATATATTTTGCAGATTATATATATGTTTCAAATAAAACTATATCTATGTTCAATGTAAAAGAGATTAACGGAATAAATTTAGAAATAAGAAATTCGGTTGAAATTGAAAGAAAGTCAATGTTTTATTATTTGTCGAGCATTTCAAAAGATGTGGTTTTTGGTTTTAGTTTAGCTCCTTTTTTAAATTTATCTTTGAGATATATTACAGTCGAGAGTCGTCAAATTTATGTAGTATTAATTTTATTTAGTCAATTTTTTCTTATATTTCTTGCTCTTTACATGTTAGGTTTATCGTTTAATTCAAAAAAATATATTTACCATAATATGCTTACGGGATTTTTAATATACGGAATAATGCAAATTATTTTTACGATTGCAAATGTATTAATGCATAATTTAAATTTTTGGAATATAACGGCTTTTATATATTTTATAGCGATATTTGTAATTATGATTTCGTTTATTATAAAAAGGTTTAAAAGTCAGTAGGTTAATAGAGTTAAAAAAATAAAATGAGCCAAATTGTTAATGAATTTTGTCATATAGATTTGAAAAAAGAAAGCGTTGTCACGATAGGCAAATTTGACGCCGTTCATAAAGGACATCAAAAACTTTTAAAATATACGGTTAATTTTGCTAAAAAAAATAATCTCGTTTCGATAGCGATTCTTATAAAAAAAAGAAATTTATCAATTTACAATATAGAAGAAAATACAAATTTTATAAAAGAATTGGGAATAAACTATATAATAGTTATTGACTTTTTGCCAGAATTTTATACAATGGAAGCTAAAGAGTTCTTTAATAAATTGATAGAGTATTATCGTATGAAGCATATAGCCGTAGGTTTTGATTTTGCATTTGGCAGAGATAGAGAAGGCGACATAGAATTTTTGTATAAATATTCAAAAGAATGCGGCATTGGAGTAAGCGTGATTAAATTTCTTAACAATAACGGAAATAGAATATCAAGTTCATCCATAAGAGATTGCCTTTCAAACGGTAAGATAAAAGACGCTAATAAAATGCTTGGAAGAGAATATACTATAAGCGGAGAAATAGTTCATGGAAACGCGCTTGGCAGAAAGATTGGCTATCCAACCGCAAATTTAGAAATTCCAAATAATATTTTTATTCCTAAAATGGGAGTTTATAGTTCTATAGTTAGAATAGGAAACGGAATCAAATATTATAAAGCGCTCACTTTTATTGGCATTAGCAATATTAATAAAGAACTTAGAGTTGAAAGCCATATATTAGACTTTTCAAGAATGATATACGGCAAGAAATTAACTATTATTCCTCTTAAATATATAAGAGATAATATAAAAGTTAATTCTATAGAAGAAGTAAAATTATTGCTTAAAAAAGACGAATACAAAGTTAGAGAATTTTTTAAAAAGGAGAAAAAATGTCTATTACAGCGGACGAAAAACTAAAAATAATTAAAGAATTTGGAAAAAACGAAAAGGATACGGGTTCGGCAGGAGTTCAAATAGCGCTTTTGACGAATAGAATAAGCTACTTAAAAGGTCATTTTCAGACTCATACCAAAGATAATCATTCTAGGATGGGACTTCTAAAAATGGTCGCTAAAAGAAGAAAACTTCTTAATTATTTAAGAAAAGTCGACATAGAAGCTTATAAAAATCTTATACAAAAATTAAAATTAAGAAAATAATTTATTTTCATGAATTTAAATTTTATTAAACCGTTTTGTTTTAATTTATATCAAAAGGAGTAGATTATAATGGTAACAGTAAAAAGTTCATTTTGCGGAGAGGAATTGGTATTAGAAACTGGGCTTTTGGCAAAACAAGCTCATGGTGCGGTAACTTTAAGACTTGGAAACACTACTATATTGGCTACGGTTGTGGCAGCTAAAGAGCCAAATTTAGAATCGGATTTTTTTCCTCTAACGGTAAATTATAATGAAAAATATTACGCGGGCGGAAAAATTCCAGGCGGATTTTTGAAAAGAGAAGGCAAACCGAGAGACAAAGAAATATTAATATCTAGAATAATAGACAGACCTTTAAGACCTTTATTTCCCGAAGGTTTTAGAAATGAAGTGCAAGTAATTCCAACCGTTCTTTCGGTAGATTCCGATATGCCAACGGACGCTTTGGCTTTAATAGCTTCAAGCGCCGCGCTTACGATTTCATGGATTCCTTTCGGCGGACCGGTTGCGGCGGTTAGAATAGGATATATTAACGGAGAATATATTGTAAATCCAAAAAATAGCGAACTTTTAAAAAGCGATTTGGATATTATAGTTGCAGGAAGCAAAGACGCTATATTGATGATTGAAGGAGAAGCTAAAGAAGTTTCAGAAGAAGTTTTCATTGGCGCTATAGAACTTGCTCATAAAGAAATGCAAAAATATATTGATATTCAAAACGAAATGGCTAATCTTTGCGGAACTCAAAAGATTGAGCAGGAATTATTTGAATTCGATAAAGATTTATTAAATATGGTTAATGAATACGGAAGAGAAAAAATAAACGCCGCTAATTATAATCCCGATAAAGAAAAAAGAAACGAAAGCATGGATAACGCTTTTAACGAGATAGAAGAATATATTAAAACAAAAACGGAAGACGAAAAATTAATAGCTCAAGTTAAAGGAATTTGTCATTCTATAGAAGAAGAAATTGTTAGAGAAGCTATAGTTGAAAAAGGCATGCGCCCTGACGGAAGAGCTTTAGACGAAATTAGAAAAATCGACACTATGATAAATTTAATTCCGAGAGTTCATGGTTCGGGCTTATTTACAAGAGGACAAACTCAATGTTTATCAATAGTAACTTTGGGAAGCGAGAAAGACGCTCAATTAATGGACGATATTTACGGAAAAGATAATAAAACTTTTATGCTTCATTATAATTTTCCGCCTTTTTCAGTTGGCGAAGTTGGAAGATACGGAGCGCCAGGCAGAAGAGAAATCGGACATGGAAATTTAGCCGAACGCTCATTTAACGCCGTTTTGCCTTCAAAAGATAAATTCCCATATACTATAAGAGTTGTAGCCGAAATATTGGAAAGTAACGGTTCTTCGTCTATGGCTACAATTTGCGCTTCGACAATGTCTTTATTATCGGCGGGAGTCCCTCTTAATTCAAGCGTTGCGGGAATCGCTATGGGACTTGCCACTTATAAAGACGGCTATAAAATATTAACCGATATTCAAGGAGTTGAAGACCATTTGGGAGATATGGATTTTAAGGTTGCGGGAACTAGAAAAGGAATAACGGCTTTTCAATTAGATATAAAACTCACGGGAATATCCGCTCAAATATTAAAAGAAGCTTTGGAACAGGCTAAAAAAGCGAGATTCTTTATTTTGGATAAAATTGACGCTACAATATCAAATCCAGCGGAAATATCGGATTTTGCTCCTAAATTTAAAATGATGGAAGTTAATCCTGAAAAAATTAGAGTATTAATAGGTCCTGGCGGAAAAAATATTAAAGCTATAATAGACGAAACGGGAAGCGATGTAGAAATACAAGACAGCGGAATAGTAAATATATTCGCTCCAGACAGTCCTACTTTAGAAAAAACTATAGAGCTTATAAATTCTTATGTTAAAGACCCTGAAGTCGGAGAAGTATATGACGGAGTCGTTAAAGATATTAAAGAGTTCGGAGCTTTTGTTGAGATATTGCCAGGAGTGGAAGGGCTTTGTCATATATCGGAATTAGCTTATAAAAGAGTTATGAATGTTGAAGAGATTCTTAAAATAGGCGATGCGGTTAAAGTTAAGATTATAGACAATAGAGGCGGAAAATATTCTTTGAGCAGAAAGGCTTTGCTTGAAAAACCAGACGATTATGTGGAAGAAGAAGGCAATAATAATAGAAGAGAAAGAAAAAACCGAAATAATAATCATAACAATAACAGAAGAAGATATTAATATATTAAAACATATTATAGATTTTAAATTAATAGTTTAGGTTTTGTATTTTTTAACATTAAATTGTAAAATTATAATATTAATTCTCGTTAAAAAATAATTAACATTTTTTAAACTTTCCGAAATTAAAAAATCTAATCTTTTTTTAATATCGTATTTTCCTTTTTCGCTCATTATAATAACAGCGGATAAAATATTTTTTAATATTGGAGCTTTTTCTTTGTATTTTTCTATTATATTTATTATTTCGTTATAATCGTTTTTTTTATAATTTATTAAAATATTTCTAAACTCTTCTAAAATATTTTTTAATTCAATGTAGGCTTTTTTTATATCGTCTTTTTTGTCTATCTTATATAATTTTTCCGCTATATTTAAAACTTTTTCTCTCACTTTATCTTCTAAAAAATTCTCTATAATATCTTCTTTAAAAGAATTTATATCAATCGCATCGGATTTTATTCTTCCTATAAACATTTTTGAATATTTATTTTTTAATTCTTTAAAATATTCAATTTGGTTTTCAAAAATAAATTCGGTAGGCGGATAAACATTTATATTTGAATTATTTTTTATAGCTTCAAAATAATAAGATTCCATAGTTTTTAATTTGCTCGTTTTATTAATCATATATTCGTAAGATAATGCATGCTTAATATGTCTTTGATAATAAGGATAGCTATTGTCAAAACCGATTAAAAGAACTTTGTCAAAATTAGTATAATAAGCGAAATCTATCATTGTAGTCGCAACAGTGCTTGAAGTCGTAAGCGAAGATAAATCGATAAACTTTTTTAAATATTCGACAATTCCTAAATTGTCAGTCGAAGTAAATCTTATAATTTTTGTTCTATCATAAATAATTTTTGGAATAATTTTATTGCAAGCTATATCCATTACTAAATAAGGAAATTTTTTATTTTCGCATACAAAATCCAAAGAATTAAAAAATCCTCCGTCAACAGTTATAATAAAATCGGGAATAATTCCATTTTTGCATAAAACCGAATAACTCGTATCAACGCATATTATTATTAAATTTTTTCTATGAGTTTTAATTTTTTCTATATAATTTATTAAAGTCGGACCAGGGCAGATAAGCAAAGCATTAAAACCATTAAACGCATTTTTAAAAACAGAAATATCGGAAGATTTATTTATATATTCGCTATTTAAAATTATATTTTTTGTCCAAATATTTTCAAAATATAAATTCGTCCATATATTTGAAAATTCTTTTTCAATATTATTTAATATCTCTTCATAAAATTTATTAGCTTTATCTTTTTCTTCTTTTGTAAGAGACGGAAGCAAAACCAAACTTACTCCGTTTATATTTTTGTAATCTACAATTTTATTTATATAATCAACATTATCTTCAGTATGAATAAAGAAAATATTTTTTTTGTCGGTATTAAAAATATTATAATAAGAATATTTAAATAAATAATCGTCTTCTACGACTACTATTATTTTCAAACTTTCCAAAATTTTTTTATCAAAATAATTTTCAATATTTTCAATCAGATATTTAATAATATAACCCAAACCGTAGCCATAAATTATAAGAAGATTTTTATTTTTATTAATTTTTTCTAAAGCTCTTTTGCATTCGTTTTCAATATTATATTTGCTATGAACCGCTCTATTATTTTTATAAGCTATAATAAAACCGTCTGTATTTTTTTCTATTTTGTATTCGCTTTTTTTATTATTCAAATCATTGTTTAAAGCGTTATGCAATTTTACCGAAATATTCATATGAATTATGATAACAAAAAAAATATAAAAATCAATTATAAAAAATAGTCATTGAGAGCGTTGCCGTGATACTTGTCCGACTTTAGCGAGGCGCACAGAGTGAGCGTGGAAATCAATTTAATTTGTATTAATATAGCATCGTAATGACGAAGTAAAATAAAAGGATTATCTAAATTAATAGACAATCCTTTTTAATGTGAAATGATTTTTAATTATTTAATTTATTATCTTTTACCAAAACGAAGCCCTATAGTAGCATTAGCTCCTATTGAATGATGCTGATTTATATTATAGCCTGCAAATAATCTGTTTATATCATTTTTATCGAAAAACATATATTCGTAATAAATGTCTAATCCTGCAACCAAAGCAATTTTTTCTGTGGCGTAAATTCTATATTCTACAAATAAACGAACATAAGGAGAATAAGGAATTTTAGTAGGTCTTCTTATGCCTTCTATAAGCGGAATAAATTTTACGCCCGAAGCTACTCCAAAAGCCAAATCTATTATCGATGTAGGATTTTCATTTATAATAAATTTTAAAGCCAAACCTCCGTATAACTCTGTGGTGTCTAATTTATTTATTTTATATTTTTCATCGGGATGAGCGATTGAAATCATTACCGTATTAATTCCAAAATCGAATAAAAAACTAACTCCTCTAAACATTCCTTTATTTACGGGCAGATTATATCCAGCTTGCAAATTTATATCTACTTTAGGTTTGCATACTCCTTTAGTTAAATCTGTCCAACTGTCGGTAATTCCGAATTTTGGCAAAAGTTCTAATTCAAAATCTGAAAAAATATAGCTTGAAATCGTTAAATAAAGAAGTTATCATAAAAATTTTTAATTTTTTTATTGAAAACGCTTGACAAATTATTTATTATAGACTATAATAATATATATAAAATATAGGAATATTTAATATGGCTTTAATAATGAACTTATGCGGTAGGTATCCTATCCTATCCTATCCTATCCTATCCTATCCTATCCTAACATTTTAAAGTTTTATTATGTCAACTTATTTATTCTTAATATTCTAAAATATATTTTGTATTTCCTTCTGGTAATTGGTATTCGCTTTTTGAATACTTTTTATAAAAAATTTTATTTATGGAGGTTTCGCTATGAAATCAAAAAAAATATCAAAATTATTTTATCTCTCTTTTATATTAATATTTTGGATATTAATATTTACTTTAACCTGCAAAAATCCATCGGGACCTGGTATCGATTTTAACTTACGAAATTGGTATATAATGGAAGGAATGGCTGCAGGACCTGGATTTACTAATAATATTACTTATGGCAATAGTAATATTATTTGCCCATCATCATCAGCAAATTCAAATCAACTTTTTACAGATGATGGAAAAACATATTATAGAATACCAGAATTATTAGCTTTGCCAAACGGAGACCTTTTGGCTTTTGCAGATAAAAGAGCTGTAGGAGCGGGAGATTTGCCTAATCAAATAGAAGTTTATGTAAGAAAAAGCACTGATAACGGAACAAATTGGGGACCAGAAAAAAGAATAACGCCAGTAAGCACAAGTAAAAAAGATGGACATGGCGATACCGCTGCGGTTTTAGATAGAAAAACGGGAGATATAATAGCGGTAGTAGCATTCGGACAAGGATTTTTAAATTCAACTCCGCAGGACCCGATTAGAATTAGAACGATTAGAAGCAGAGATAATGGAGAAACTTGGGAAGCGCCTATAGATATAACCTCTCAAATCTACGGAGCTGGATGTGGTGATTTTACTCGAAGAAATTGGCATGCAGCCTTTGTCACTGCTGGCAACGGACTTCAAATGAGAAACGGAAGAATAATGTTTGTTCTTAATGTTAGAGAATCTTCACAATTAATGGTGCAAAACTATGTTATGTATTCGGATGATGGAGGGCATAAATGGAAAGTATCGAGTGGCTCTCCTAAAAATACAAGACGCGGAGGCGAGGCAAAAGTTGTAGAACTTAATGACGGCTCATTGCTTATGCATATTCGCTGGACGCCAAATAGATTACAATCAAGGTCTTACGATAATGGAGAAACTTGGACGGAAGCTACAGCAATAAATGGTATTCTATCTTCAGATTCAAATGGAGATTTAATTGTTTATACTTCAACTAAAAACGGATACGATAAAGATAGATTAATAACTTTAGTTGATTCAACAGTATGGAACGGTCAAAGAAACGGATATCCTGGAAACCCAACATTTTACATAAGCTATGACGAAGGATATACTTGGACAAATTCTAAAAAACTTTATGAAGGAGATGCTGGATATTCCTCTTTGGCTATTCTTAAAGACGGAAGCATTGGAATATTGGCAGAATTAGGTAATTCATGGAATGGACCAATATATTTCCTAAAAACAAGCATAGAATGGTGCAATTCTAATGATAATCCTTGCTCACCAACAAATACTAAAAAATAAAGGAGGTTATTAGTATGATAAAGTTATTAAAAACTTATAGGTTAATAATTTTTATGATTTTGATATCGTCTCAACTATACGGTTTTTACGGAGATGGCGGCGGTAGAAGTTTCATAGACTTTTTAATGGATATGAATCAATTTAGAGGGAGAACCGACCAAGTAGGCGTTCTTTTGGGACCGTCTAACTATAGGTTTACTGTAGGTTTTAGCGGTAGGACTTCGGGAATAATTCTCGATAATTGGACAAACGATTATAAAACAACTCCAAAACTTACCGTTTATTTAAGACCTGGCATTACCGTAGGATTCGGGATGAAAACCGAAAATTTTAATTTTGGTTTAGGATATCAATTTAGATATTTGCATAAGGATTATCAGGTTCATACTCCTATGTTTACATTTACGGCGCTAGATAATACTTTGAGATTTAATCTGCCAATTGCAATAGGAGTTGGAAGCGGAAATGCAAAGAATACTTGGTTAGTTTCCACAGGTATAGAGACAAGATATTATCCAAAAACAATATTAGACCAAATTCGTTTATATATTTTCTACGGATACGCTAGAATTTCGTATGCAAAATATGGCTTCAAAGAAGAAAATTTACAGATAGACGAAAATGCCAAAAATGTTTATAAGGCTATGTCTTCGGTAGGATTTGATTTAAGGCTTTACTTTAAAATTGATAAAGAAAGTAAAAAACAATTAGAAGAAAGAGGCAAAAATTTACCTTTCTCAATAGAGCCTTATTTTAGATTTTTATATAGCTGCGCTTTGCGAACTTTAGAAAATCAAGGCGGAAGGCATATAAGATATGGCGGAAACAACTACGATATTAACGCTTACGGATTTGACCCTGATAGTTTAGGCGTAAATTATAAGTCCGATGAAAAATTTTCTGGCGGTTATATCGGTAGTCTGCCTGCAATTCCAAATCCTCAAGGGCAAAATACTATATCCGATATTTACAGAATCGGTTTAGCTTTTCCTGTGGGATTTAGAGTGCAAAGCGAATATTACGGTTTGTATTTAGAGCCTTCGCTCAGCCTTACTATGATAGACGGAAAAAATATTTCAATAAGCGGAACTTCTAAAAGAGGACCTTTCTTTACTTTAGGATGGGTAATTTATGGCGAGATATTTTTAACGCCGATACCCGAAATTGAGCTTTATTTAGCCGTTCAAACGGGAGGAGCTACAAGGCTTGGAGGAGCTTTAGACCCAGCTTATTTGAATGGAACGAGCTTGATTTTTAATACAGATTGCGGGATAACATATTATTTTTAATTCTCATTTCTTATCTATAATTTATAGACGCATGGAAATATCTTTATAAGGATGTTTCCATGCTTTTTTAATTAAAGGATTGGCTTTCTATTTTCATAAAATATAGCTTATTTGTTTAATTTTGACGAATATAAAAAAGATATAAAAGCGCTTTTTACAAAAAGATAATGCAATAATTACTTGATAAAAAATAAAAGCCCTAATAAATTAATATTAAGTCTATTTTATAGTTTATTTATTTCTTCTATGGTTAAGCCTGTAATTTCACTTATAAATTCTATATCCGACCCAGCTTTTTTTAGATTTTTAGCTATAGAATAGTTGCGTTCTTTTATTCCTTCAAGTTTACCTTTTTTTATGCCTTCTTTTATTCCTTCTCGTCTTTCATCTTTTAGCATTATCTGTTTATCATATTGATAAATTTCTTTCTTCTCATATTCTGACATCATTAATCGACTTCTAATAAAATTATTATATCTTTTATGCGCTTCTTCCATTATAGGTTTTTCTTTTACTATATCTGACATATAAGCCTCCATATCTTTTGTGGTAAAAAATCCTAACCAATAATTTAAATCTTTTGACAAATTATTATTTTTAAAATTAAATTTCTTTAATTCTATAATATGTATTTGCAAATGGTCGGTTAGCAATCTTTTATTTTTAGTATCGTAAATCATATAGCAACTATGCACATTACTGTCTTTTTTATTAAGATTAAAATTAAGCAAATTAATACTTATAACAGGTGTTAAATCCTCATAGCCTTCGCCTTTCTTTAAAAGTTTACTATAATTAGTTGACCAATAATATAATATTCTTTCTGGAAATCTTGAATTGCCTGAAAGTTGAACTTCAATTATAACGATAGTTCCATTCTTTGTAATGCATTTCACATCGACAATAGTTTCTTTATCGCTATAATTTTTCTTCAAATTAAACGGATTTAATATTTCAACCGATTTAAATGTCTTCATATTTGCGCTAATCATAACTGCGTTTATAAAATCGAGTAAAACTTTCTCTCCGCCTTTGTCAGTAAAGAAATACCGAACAAAATAATCGTTAAGTGAGTTAAATGGTTTCTTATTCATAGGAATATTATAACAAAATATTTTAATTTGTCAAAGTATTTATAATTTTTATTCAAGAGGAGTAGATGTATATTTGACAATTTTAATTTGTTTATTATAATTTAATAATATTAAAAATAATAAATAGTAAAAGTAAAAATGTCTAAATTAATTTTATTTCCAAACTCAAAATCAAGAGACTATTATTTATATAGCCGATATAATTATTATTCTATCGATATAACAAATTACAAAACTTTATTTGAATTCTATAGAACGACAATCGATAAATTTTTTAAAAATTTTTCTATAAAAAATAATGTTTCTCGTTTGGAAGAATCAACTGCGATAATTAATATATACGAAGCTTTAATTGAATTTACAAATAAAAATAAAGATTCAATAATATCAAAACAAAATAAAAATTACGAACTCGCCGCTAATATTTATAATTTTATTGAAGAGATTACTTTTGCAAAAATTATAATCGGTAAAGATAATGAAGATTTGGATTTAAATAATAATTTGGAAGATATAAAAAAAATAGTTTCTATTTATAAATCAAATAACAAAGCAAAAAATTTATTTGACGATAACGATATTTTTGAACTATTTATAAACTCTATAAATAAAAAAGAAATAGACGATTTTAAAGAATATGAGGAAATAGAAATTTATAATTTTGAAAGCGTGCCTTTAAGATATTCAATATTTTTGGAGGCGATAAATAAAAATTATAATATAAATATAAAAGCGTTTATGCCATATAATATTGATAAAATTTTTTCTAATTATAAAGAATTTTATCAAGGAATAAATAATTTTGAATATTCTAATACATCAGATTTTTCAAAAACCTTAATTAATAAAAATAATAAAGAAGATTTAAATAAATATAAAGAACAGATAAAATTAATAGCGGGATTTGGAATCAATCAAGAAATCGACACGGTAATTGACGAAGTTATAAAACTTAAAAATTCTAATATTCCTTTAAGCGATATCGCTTTAATTTTTTCCGATACTCAAAAATATAGAGAAGCAGTAGCAAGAAGATTGAAAGAATGCAATATAAAATTTAATCAAAGAAGAGGAAATTTTATTTGGAGAATGCCTCTTATTCCCGTTTTAACTTCAATATTTTTTATAATAGAGAGAGGAAAAGAAATAGATATTGACGCTTTAATAAAATTATTATCTTCGCCTTATTTAACAAATATAGACGGAATAAATCCTTATAATATAAGAGAATTATTATATTCAAAAGATTTTAGAATATTTAAAAAAATGCCTTTAAACGATTTTTTATATAATATTGAAAATAATAAAGAACATAAAGAAATTTCAAATTCAATAATAAAATTAATAGAATTATTAAAAAAACTTATGTCTTCGGATACTTATTCTAAAATAGGTTCGGCTTATATTGAAATATTAAAATTTTTAAAAATTGATTTAATATTTGAAGAAAATATAGAAGAAGAAAAATATTATAATTCCGTTTATATAAAAAAAGACGAGATTTTTTACAGAGATAACGATTCTTTGGCGTCTTTTGTAGAAATTGTTTTAAAACTTACGGCTAATGATAATTCTAAAAATAAAATTTCTCCTATGGATTTTCATGAAGCTTTAAATATTTTAATAAAAGACGAATATTTAAGAGGCGACAATAATAAAGAAATTTCATTAACTATAAGCAATTTATACGATGCGAGAGGACTAAAAGCAAAATATTTATTTATACTTGGTGCGAATAACGATTTTATAAATAGAAAACCCGACACATTTTTTATAAGCAATAAAGTAAGAGAATCTATAAACAATAAATATAAAAAATATGTTTTAAGCTCTCAAAATTTATTAAGCGATATTTCTTACGCGTTATTTTTAAATATTATTTCATCATGCTACGATAACGGAATAGTTTATTTTTCTTTCAGATTAAAAGATAAAGACGGAAATTTGGAAATTCCTTTTTTCTATATAGAAGATTTATTTTTAGAACTTGGAAACGAAGATTTTAAATTCGACACTTTAAAAGAAAACGGTTTAATATTTAGAGAAAATTATATTCCGAAAGGAAATAATATTCATTCTAAAAAAGAAAATATAATGAGTCTGTTTTTTTATAAAGAAAATTACGAATATCCAAACGATATTAGTTTTGATAAAAATATTAAAAATATAGTTAATTTAGTTTATAATAAAGAAGAAAGCGTTTATACAAATCCTCAAAATTTTATTTCGATATTGAAAGAAGATTTATCAAATACAATTTCTGTAAGCAAAATAAAAGAGATAATGGAATGTCCGATAAAATATATTTATAATAGATTATTTGAAAGAGATTCTACAGATTCTTTAATTATGGGAATAAATAGAATGGATAAAGGAACAATTTACCATAAGATTTTTGAAAATTTTTACAATAAAATAAAAGAAAAATTTAATAATAATTGCAAACTGAAAGAAGATAAATTTAATTCTTATAAAAATATTGCAAGCGAAACTATAGAAGAATATTTTAACAAAAAAGAAATTAAAATTTATAACGAAGCCGATAAAGAAGTTATGATTGAAGAAATTAATAATGTTATGAATTCTTTTATAAAATACGAAATTGATTTATCCAAAAATAGCGATTATATTCCGAATAATTTTGAAGAAAAAATAAACGAGTTTAAAGTATATTCTTACAATAATCATAATATAAAGATAATCGGAAGAATCGATAGAATAGATTTTAGTTATTCAAACGATAATAAAATAAACGGAATAAGAATAGTCGATTATAAGGCAAATGTTTATCCGAAAGAATTAAAAAAATATTTATCGAAATTGACTACGGAAGAAATTATAAACGCGTATTTACAACCGATTTTATATTTAAAATACGCGATAGACGAATATATAATAAAACCTAATAAAAGCGATAATTTTAATATAGACGAATTGGTTGAAAAATGCGAAGTTGTATTTGCAATTTATAAAGAAGCGGATATTGTAAATAAAGAAGATTATATTATATTTGACAATAAAGATATTCTTTTAACAATTTGCGGTTATAAAGACGGCGATTATAATTTGAACGATTATTTTGATAGAATATTTAAAAATATTTTTGAAGATAAATTAATCGCCGTTTCGGGTAAAGAGCAATGCGAAAATTGTATAAATTATCAAAATTGCGAATATTCTTATAAAGAAGAATAATTATATTATATAGTTAAACTTTCAATATTATCGTTCCTAATTTTCTGCCGAGAAAACATAAAATTACACATGATAATATTGACGCGAAAATATTTAATAAACCAAATAATATTTTTCCATTTTCAAACATAAGAATTGAGTCAAGCGAAAAAGTGGAAAACGAAGTAAAACCTCCTAATATTCCGACTGCTAAAAAACTATAAATATAAACATTTTCTTTGAATAAAATAGAAACGAAACCTATAATAAAAGATCCTAATGCGTTAATAATTAACATTGAAAATGGAAAATTCAGATTTTTTATTAAAAGAGTTAAAGCATATCTAAAAATCGCTCCAAAAATAGCGCCAAGTCCAACAAGTATAAAATTTGTTATCATAAAATAATTATACAATAAAAATTAAAATTTCGATATAATCCACATTACAAAAGATAAAACAATGCTCGCTATTATGCATGTGACTATTGGAAAGGTAAAAGTAAAATTTTCTTTTTTAATTACAATATCGCCTGGAAATTTTCCAAAAGGAATTTTTATATTTAAAAGCATCAATACGCCTACAATAACTGCGATTATTCCAACCGCTATCAATAATTTTGCAAAATAATTATTCATAAATTATTCAGACATCCTTTTATTTAATTTTTCAATATCTTTGTCATGTCCTGCAATTACTAAAATATCGCCTTCGATTAAAGATTCGTCAGGGTCGGGAGTGCAATCAACCGTTATTTTTTTCTCTCCTAAAATGCTTATAGCTTCTTTTTTAATTGCCACGACATTTATTTTATATTTTTTTCTTAAATCCAATTCTTTTAAATTTTTCCCCGAAAGCCCCGAATGAACGGGAAATTCTACGATTGAATGATATTCTGTTAAATCGTATAAAAGTAAAGAGTCGCCAACTTCAAGCTGTTCGGCTATATGAATTCCCATTGATTCTTCAGGGCTAACCAAATGAGTGACTCCAATCATACTTAATATCGCTTTATGTTTTTCGTCAGAATATCGAGCGATTATATTTTTTACATTTAATTCTTTTAATATAAGAGATGTCAAAATACTTGTCATCATATCTTCGCCAATAGTAACTATAACCGCGTCAAATTTATTTATCTCGATAGATTCCAAAGCTTCTTTTTGAGTGGAATCTAATCTTATAGCTTGAGTGACATTATTTTTTATAGCTTCAATTTCGTTAATATCGCTATCTATCGCCAAAACTTCAACGGAAGGTTTGCCCATAAGTCTATTTATTAAAGCTTTACCTAATGTGCCAACTCCTATAACGGCATATTGCAACATAAAAACCTCTAAAAAATTAAAATTACCGATTAATTATTATTTAATTATAGTTTAATATAAAAAATTGTCAAAAAGTTTTTATCTAATATAATATAATATAATAATTGTAATATAAATTTTTTATTATATAATATATTGCAAAGATATTATTAAAAATATATAATAATAAAATCAAAATTTGGAGGCATATATTATGTTTAAGAAACTATATATTTTATTAATTTCAGTTTTATTAATTTCTTGCGGAACGGGAGTAAGCAAAAAGAATCCCGAAGGCTGGATTAATAAAGACACTTTTAGAGTTATGGGAATGGGTTCGCCAAGCGATACTATAGATGCAAACGATAAATTCAGAAGAGAAGTGACTTCAAAACAAGCTGCAGAGTTGGATGCAAAAAATAAAATTGTCGCTAAAATTGCGGGTTCTTATATAGAATCTTTAAGTTCAACCGAAAAAGGTATGATAGACGAATATGTTATTCAAGAGAGAGTCGCTGGAAGAATAAGAGGGCTTTCTATAGTTGAAACTAAATGGGATTCAAAACAAAATTGCACGGTTGTAGCGGAATTGTATTCTAAAGGATTAAAAAATCAAATGGATAGTTTAATTTCAAAATACTTAAAAGAAGTTGGAATGCAATATACGGCTCAAGATGTTGCGGGAAAAGTTCAAACCTACGAATAATTTAATAAAAAGGTAATTTAATGTATAAAGAAAATATTAGCGGAAGACTCGCCTTTGTTTCTGGAGCAAGCGCTGGAATAGGCGAGGCTGTGGCTAAAATGCTCGCTTCAAACGGAGTTAATCTTATTTTAACTGCAAGAAGAATTGATAGATTAGAAAATCTTAAAAATAGTTTAGAAAAAGAATATAAAATAAAGGTTAAAACTATAAAAATAGATTTTTCTAAAAGCGAAGATATAGTTAAAGCTTTAAATTCTTTAGAAGACGAATGGAAAAATATTGACATTCTTATAAATAACGCTGGACTTGCATTAAATAAAGATGTTTATTCTAATAATTTGCTTGAAGACGCTTTGCAAATGATAAGGGTAAATTGCGAAGGCTTGATAACGGCTACAAGAGTTTTGCTTCCGTTTATATTAAAAAGCAAATGCGGACATATAATTAATATTGCTTCAACGGCGGCGGATGAGGCATATTCTGGCGGAGCTATTTATTGCGCTACAAAATCTTTCGTTGAAATGTTTGGAGACGCTATAAGAATAGAATTGATTGACAAGCCCGTAAAAGTTACTACTATAAAACCAGGTTTAGTCGATACTGAATTTTCTACGGTTAGATTTAAAGGCGATAAAGAAAAAGCTGATAATGTATATAAAGGATTAAATCCTCTATATGCGGAAGATATAGCCGATAATATAGAATATGTTATAACGAGAAAAAGTCATGTTCAAATATCGAGTATGACTATTATGGCTGAAAGTCAAGGAACCGCGACAATAGCGTATAGAAAAAATATTTAAGAATAAAAATAAATTGGAGTTATCTTTCTATGGGAGATATTGATAAAACCAGAGATAGATTAAAATTAGACGATATTGAAGAAGACGACAGAAGGGATTTATTCAATAAATTTGTAGATGCTGGAGGAGAGGTTGTTTACGATAGTAGAAAAAAAATAAATTCTACGACTACAAATATAAACGCAAATACAAATAGCCATATTAAAAAAAATAATTCTATAAATACTAACTCGCAAAGTCGTTTTGAACATTCGGATATTAAACCAAAAAAAGAATCGCATCCGACAAATAAACAAACTAATTATGAAGCTATTGAAAAAATTAAAACTAACGAGGTATTTAAGCCTGCAAATAAAAGCAAACCTTTATTTTTTAATTTTAAGTTATGGTTAAGCGCTTTCAGTTCGGGAGTTATAACATTTTTTGGCGGTAAAGTTAATCCTAAATTTTTAAATTTTATAGACAAAAATGTAATTTCTTCTCTTTTGGAAATGGATACTTTAATGTTTAACGCTTTAAATCCTATGGGAATAAACGATGCCGATTCAAAAAATAAGAGAGAGAAGATTATAAGCAGATTTGCCACAGAATTGGAAGATGTTGAACTTTTAGAGAGAATAAAAGACCAATATGACGAAAAAGTTTATAAGAATCTATTGCGCCCTTATAAAGAATTGGATTCGCCCGTAGTCGCAGTAAACTATGTTAATGAATTAAAAGGTATGTTTCGTCCTCTATATGTTTTGCATTTATATTCTTCAAAAATTAAATTAGTTGGCGAGAAAGCAATGTCTTCTTATGCTATAGTCGACAATATGAGCAAAGGAATAGTGAACTCAAGAATTTCGGCTTTCAAAAGAGCGGTTGAGCTTATATATTCAAAATATTATCCTAAATTATTAATTTTACTTCAATATGCGTCAAAAGAAAAATTGGAAACTTTGGAAGAATTTAATAGATTTTTAGAGATTACGGATGTCGATATACTCGGTTATTATACAAAATTAAAATTGGCAAATCAAAAAATTCATGAAAGTAAAATTGAAGCTGCAAAAGAAAATATAGGAAAAAAAGACGAAGAAGAAAAATTAAATAAAATAGAATCTATCGGAGTAAAACTCATTGAAAAATGCGTTTCTTTCAAAAAAGAAGATAATAATATAGAATACGAAACCGACCCTTTTTATACGATTGAAGAAAATGATAAAATTTACAGAATAAAAGTTTTAATAGATTTTTTAGATAGAGAATATTCAATATTGTTTGTTTCAAATAAAGTAAAATATAATTTAGTTTATGATAATTTAGTTAGAACGGATTATAAATCCGATTTTAATAATATATTTTTATCTTTGTCGGATATAAATTCAAGATTTAACGAATATAGCGAAATTTGTAAAAATATTTTGAAAGTAGAAGAAGACGAAGCTATGAGATTTGAGCAAAGAGTTTCCATGCTTTCAGAGCGAAACGGACAGAGAGCTTATATTTCAAAAAATTTAAAATCTACTGTTATGTCGATTATCAATTCTTTTAAAAAGAAACTTGACAAATTGCTTTTAGATAAAGAAGAGAGAGAAAAAATAATTGCAAATCCAAACGATATATTAACTTTATTTGCAGATATAGGAAATCATAAAAAAAGAGTTCAAGGCTATAATGTTTTAAAAGCATTAACCGAAGCCTATTATTTTATATCTGGTTTTAATTATTTGATAACAGAAGGCGAACTTTCTGGAGCTGGAATTTTAATCGATAAAGCGGAAGAGATTATAGAAGAAAATATAGAAGAAAAAGACGACAAAGAAGATAAAAAAGAAGAAGAAATAAAAGAAAACGAAGAAACTAAAAACGAAAATAATGAATACAATAACGAAGTAAATAATACTGAAGAAAATGAAAAAGAAATTAATAACGATAAAGAAGAAAATATAGATACTCTTGTTTCCGATAATATAGACGAAGATGTCAAAGATATGTAAATAATTATTCAAATTGGAGATTATATTTTGTATAAATCAAAAAAAGTAATAATGCTTGAATATATTCCGTTGCGTATTTTAATGGAAATTATATCTTTCTCTCCGTATATATTTGTAGTTTTATTTGCAAAACTTATAGGCGCTTTAATGTATTATTTAGTTCCAAGCGCGAGAAAAGTCGCTTTAATAAACTTAAAACAAGCTTTCCCCGAAAAAACTTACAGAGAAAGAAAAAGAATAGCCAAACGCTCTATGAAATCTATGATAATAACTTTTGCAGAATTTATAAAATCTTCGAGAATGTCGAATAATCAAATATTAAAAAGAGTAAAAATTGAAGGGCTTGAAGATTTTGATAAAGCATTGGAAGACAAAAAAGGAATAATTGCAATTACGGGACATATAGGAAATTGGGAATATATAGCTTTTTATTTTGGAATTCATAAATATAATCCAAAAGTTATATTCAGACCTTTAGATAATCCTAAATTAGATAAATATATGCGTTCTTGGAGAGAAAAAAGAGGAGAAGAATGCATATCGAGATGGGGAGATTTAAGAGATATATTTAAAGCGTTATACGATAATTCGCCCGTTGCATTTTTATGCGACCAAAATTATTTAGACGGAATTTTTGTGGACTTTTTTAATTATCCTTGCGCTACCGCCGTAGGACCTGTGGCAGTCGCTATGAAAACTAAATCGCCTATAGCTATAATTTACGATGTTCCCGATAGATACGGACATCATAAAATAGTAGTTTCGGAAATAATGTATATTGAGGAAAAAGCGAGTAAAGAAGAGACTTTATATTATAATACTCAAAAATATACTAAAAAATTAGAGGAGATAATAAGGAAGTATCCTGAAAATTGGCTTTGGGTTCATCCAAGATGGAATACGAGACCGAAAGGAGAGCCTGAAATATTTTATAAACATAATAATTATAAGTAAATTTTATTTTACTTTGTTTTTTTATAGCTGGTTTATATAATACAATAAATTAAATAAAATTTTATAAAAAATTGTAATAATAACTATTTTGGAGGTATTTATATATGAATATGAATCAAAAAAAATCTTCATTTATGTTTTTTCTAAATTTAGGATTAACATTTACTTTAGTAGGGATTATAATTTCTTTCTTTATATTTTCATACGAGAAGAATTATAAAAAAGATAACTTTACGGTTTATGCTCAAGCCGCTCCTCAAAAAGTCGCTTTTTCAGGTTCTATAGACGGAGCTTTGCAAGTGGAAAGCGCAATTAGAGAAGTAGTTAATAAAAATATGGACGCCGTAGTTAATATATCCACTGAAATTGAAGCGAGACAAACCGAGCAAGACAGATACGCGGACGAGTTTTTTAGATTTTTCTTTGGCGACCAAGTTCCAAGACAGAGAAGAAATCAAAGGTCATTAGGAAGCGGTTTTATAGTTAATGAAGACGGTTATGTTTTGTCTAATTATCATGTCGTTAAAGGCGCTACTAAAATAATGGTTTTGCTATACGGAGAGACTGAAGAGCTTCCTGCAAAATTAATCGGCTATGACGAAGCTTATGATTTGGCATTACTTCAAATAGAAGCGAATAGAACTTTTCCTTATGTCGCTTTGGGCGATAGCGATGCAATAGAGCCTGGTGAGTTTGCAATTGCAATAGGAAATCCTTATGGACTTAACAATACTGTTACTTTCGGCATAGTTTCTGCAAAAGGAAGAAGCGATGTTGGAGCTAATAGATATCAAAGATATATACAAACCGATGTTGCAATAAATCCAGGAAATTCTGGCGGTCCTTTATTTAATATTTACGGACAGGTTATTGGAATAAATACTTTAATATATTCTACTTCGGGCGGAAATATTGGAATAGGTTTTGCAACTCCTATTAATATAGCCACTTCCGTTATGAACGAATTAAAAGAAACTGGAAAAGTGACGAGAGGATATTTAGGAATATATTTGCAAGATATAGACGGAAATTTGGCGAGAGGGCTTAATGTTAGACAAGGAAGCGGCGTTTATGTAAGCGAAGTTATTCCCGACTCTCCTGCAAGCAGAGGCGGAATTCAAGACGGAGATATTATAACTGAATTTGACGGCGATAAAATGACAAAATCGGCTGATTTATTTAATAAAGTCGCCACTACAAAAGTAGGAAAGCAGGTGACGGTTAAATATTTAAGAGGCGGTAGAGAGAGAAGCGCAAAAGTGACTATAGAAGCTAGAATGGAAGATACCGAAGAAATTCCAAGCGGAAGAAGTTTGCCGAATAGAGGACAATCAAATAATTCTCGTTCTTGGATGGGACTTGATGTTTCGGATATAACTCCCGAAATATCCCAAAGACTTCAAATTAGAAATAACGAAAGAGGCGTAGTCGTTCTTAATATATCTCAATCTTCAAAAGCCTATCAATCGGGACTTAGAGCGGGCGATGTTATAAAGGCTATTAACGGAAGAACAATATCTAATATAAGCGATTATAATAATTTCGTTAAATCTTACGGCAATGAAAAATCTTATACGATTACCATTAAAAGAGCGAGAATGACTTATGTTATTATTGTAGAATAATATTTAAGCGTGTAAATTAAAAAGAGATGCTAATATGGTTATCTCTTTTTTATTTTTAAAATTTTTTATATAATTATTTTTCTCTTGACTTTTTTATAAAATTTGCTAAATTTATATATATAAATAAAAAAAATTAGGTTTATAACAATGAAAAAAATATTTTTAACAATTTTATTAGCAATTGCAGTTTATTCGCATAATCTTAAGGCGGTAAGTTTGTCTATGGGATTTTTAGGACAATTTGCAATAAGCGGAGCGTCTACAAATAAATCTATTCCGTCAGATTTTAGAGATTTTGATTCGGGATTTTCTTTTTTAATCGGAGTAAATCAAAGTTTAGTTAATACATTATCCGTATCTATTTTAGCGGAACTCGGATATTATCATGATTCTTATGATTTCAAACATAATATGTCGAGAGATAGAATAACCGAAAATTATCAGTTTGATAGTTTTCTTATAGGAGGATTTGGCAAATTTCATTTTTCTTTTTTCTCTTTGGGAATAGGAGGAGGAATAAAAATTCCAATTTCGGCAGTTTATAAAAAAGAAATTAACTCAAGCGCTAATAGATATTATTTAAGCAGAGGAGATATAAAGGATATTTTTCAAACTTCTATTATTCCGTATTTAAAAGCTTCGCTTGATTTTAGTATATTTAATTATGCATTATTCGGTTTATATGTTAATTATGATTTTCCAATAAAATTTCAGAAAAATAATTTTATGGATAATATATTAGTAAATAAAAATTATATGACGGGATTAGACATAGGAATTCAACTTGGATATTTCGTCAATTTTGAAAAATATAATAGATAAAAAAAGGAGTTTTATTTATGAGAAACAAATTTATTATATTTACGATTTTATTTATAATTTCTTTTTATAAATTAGACGCTGCAAATTTTGTATTCGGTTTTATGGGACAGTTTGGAGCAAGCGCCGCTACTACAGAGAAAGGAAAAATATTTAATTCCGATTTTAGAGAATTTGAAAGCTCTTTTTCGGTTCAGCCTGGAGTTTTCTTTTCTTATTACGATACTTTATCTTCTGCAATATTTTTAGATATTGGATATGGCAAAGACAGATACGAATTTAAATATGTAGAAAACGAAAATCGAATAGTTGAAAATTTTAGATTGAATAATATTTCTATCGGACTTTTGCCGAGAATTAATTTTGGCTTTTTATCTATTGGAATAGGCGGAGGCGTTAAATTTCCAATTTCAATGACTTATTCAATGGATAATAAAAAGTATAAATTAGATTTGGGCGATATAAGAGACACTTTGAATAATTTTTACTATCCTTATATTAAGGCTTCCTTTGATTTTTTAATCAAAGGCAAAAACAAATTTATGATGACGCTTGGAGTTTATGCGAATTATGATTTTCCTTTTAATTTGAAAAAGAATGGAATATTAAAAGATGCATATAGTAAAGAAAATATTGCATCGTTTGATATTGGTTTTCAAATTGGATTTTATCTTATAAGTTTGTAGAAGTTTCCTATGAATAAATTTTAAAAGAGGCTTTAAATAAATTAATAATTAATATTTAAAGCCTCTTGCATTTTAACAACTCAATTATCATTATTTGAAAAGTCTTTTATAACCAAACCATAATTGTATCGTTACTATTCCGTATAGAATTAAGCCGCATCCTAAAACTATGCTTAAATAAAGCGTTCCAAGTAATGGGTTGAATGTCAATATTATTCCCGCTATTATAGTAAGTATTCCGCTGAATAATGTCCAGCCCCATTTGTCGTAACCTTGCTTTTTTAAGTCTATTGAGGAAGCTATCGAAACAGCGCCTCTCACTATTGTAAATATTGCTATAAAGTAAGGTATAGTCGCAGCGCTTATTAATAAATTAGAAATTATTATAATACCGCAAATAGTAGAAACTATTCCGTCAAGTAAAATAATTCCCGAACCTATTAAATGTCTTAAACTTACAAAATAGAATATAGAACTTATGCCCGAAAATATCATTAGAAAACCTATAATATAAGCCAACATTACAACCGTTTCAAGCGGATTAAATATTGCGATTATTCCAGATATTATAAGCGCTATTCCAAATATTAACCATAAAACTCTGCTAAATTTACTCATTTGTTTCTCCTTTTTAATTTTACAATTTATAGCAAAATTAAATTAACTTAAATTTTTATTTATTATTAAATATAAATTATATATTATTTTTTTATATTTTCCATATCTATAACTATATCGATTTCAGTTATAGCGCGATTAAGTTTTTTTGAAATTTCTTCTTTTGAAAAACCTTCTTTATAAAGTTTAATAATATTTTCGTTAATAGTTTTTTGATTTTCAATATTATCGTTTTTATTTTCAGTTTTATCAATTTTATTATAAATATTTTTTTTAAATGCAATATCAAGTTTATTTTTTAATTCTTCTCTAAAATCTTTATTTAATCCGTTAGCAAATTCTTTAATATTTTCTTTTTTAGTTTCATTTTTATTTTCTATAATTTGAATTTCGTTTTCTTTATTTTCTATTTTATTTTCAATATCTTCTATTTTTATATTCAAATTATTTGTATGATTTTTAGATTTCACTTCGTTATTATTATCTTGATTGTCGATATTCATTTTTTTTAATAATTCGTCCGCTCTGTTTATAGCGTCTTCAAGTATTGAAATTCTGCTTAAAGCTATATTATTAAATTCTTTAACCAAAGCTTCTATTTCTTCTCTCGCTTTTGAAGTAGTTTCTCTTTCAAGTCTTTCTCTCGCTCTTGAAACTATATAAATATAAAATAACGGCAAAGCAACCGCCAATATTATTATATTAATTATAACGCTTATTAAAATTTGCATAAAAATTATTTAACCGAAAATATCTATTTTAGAACCTTTCACGGATTCTCCAATTTCTTTTATTTCTATAGATTCAATTATAGAATTATCGTTATTGTCGTCTAAAATAATATTTCTTCTATTTTTTTTTCTATACGAAATATAACCTTGTCCTTTTTTGCCTCTCTGTTCGTCTTTTTTTTCTTTAATTTTATTATCTTCCGAAACATTTTCCGATTTTACAACCGTAGAATCCTTTATAAAAGATTCTCTATGAATATCTTTATCTTCCGATTGCATGGCTATAGTTCTTGCCGCCATTCTCACATGCTCCATACGACCAATATGGGATTGTTGCATGTATAATTGTTGTAAATCTAAAGGGGCTATAGGCATTATTAAATCTCCGTATTTATGCCTTAATTTTTATTACTAAATTTAAATATATATTTTTTTTATTTTATTGCAAGTTAAAACAATTTGTATTTTTTTATTATTTATTTTAGTATATTGCTAAAAATCTTAATGTATATTAATATAGTAAGGCTATGTTTGAAACGGAAATAAAACCAAAAATAATATATAGAGAAATAAATTGTAAATCGGCAATAAACAAAATAAAAAATAAATTCGGTTTTTGCAACGATTTAAATATTTATAGAGGTTGTTTGCATAAATGTTATTATTGTTATGCAGTTTATTCGCATAAATATATTAATTCGAGAAATTTTTTCAATGAGATTTTTGTAAAGAAAAATATAGCGGAAGTTTTAGAAAAAGAATTATCTTCAAAAAGTTGGAAAAGAGAAACTATAAATTTGGGAAGCGTAACCGACAGTTATCAGAAAGCGGAAGAATATTATAAAATAATGCCCGATATATTAAAACTTTTAATAAAATATAAAACTCCAATGTGCATTTCGACAAAAAGCGATTTAATATTGAGAGATTTTGAATTGATAGATAAACTTTCAAATATCGTTCCCGTTAGAATCGCTTCGACTATAACAACCGCTTGCGAAAAATTATCTTCTTTAATCGAGCCAAATGTTATAAGTCCGTTAAAAAGATTTGAAACGCTTAAAGAGTTTAAGAAAACTAAAGCGATAGTCGGAGTTCATACAATTCCCGTTATGCCTTTTATAACCGAAGACGGATTAGAAAATCTATTTATAAAAACTAAAGAAAATAATTTAGATTATATTATTTGCGAAGTTTTAAATTTAAAAGGAGAATGCAGAAAAATATATTTAAATTTCGTTAGAAAAAATTTCCCGCAACATTATAAAAAATATCTTTATATTTACAATAATAACGGCGAATTAAAAGAAGAATATAAAAATAAAATTTACAAAAAGATAAAATTTTTAGAAGAAAAATATAATATTAATTACGATTCTAATAATTTTGACAAAGTTTATATTGAAAACGAAACTAATTTATTTAATTATATTTGATTTATTAAATATTTTATTTTCTTAATTTTCTTCCGTTTTTGTCGGTAAATACATCTAATAAAATCATAACTATATCTATTATATACCAAATTCCGAAACCTCCAGCGGTAAGCCAGAATAAAATTCCCGTTCCTATTTTGCCAACATAAAATCTATGAACGGGCAAAAATATTGCAAGAAGTAGAGTCGCAATCCAACTTCTATCGGACATTTCTTCATTATCCATTATTTTCTCCTTAATTAATTATTTGATTTCTATATTATAAATTAATATTTTATAAAGTAAATATTTATAAATGCAAAAATAGATTTATTATTTTTAAATATTAAAAAAATTATCTAATATAACTTTTTCTTTTTTCCATTCGGGCATATATAAAGAAATTGTATTATAAAAATCTTTGCTATGATTTGGATATAATAAATGAGTTAGCTCATGTAAAATTATATATTCTATCGTATGAATAGGATATTTCATTAATTCCAAATTTAATAATATATGTTTTTTCGCTATGTCGCATGAACCCCATTTTGATTTTAATTTTTTTACCGTGAAAGTTATATTTGTATTTAAATTCATTAAAGAAGAATATTTTTTAATTAACTCTTCAAAAAGTTTTATAGCTTCTTTCTTATACCATATATCGAGAGTTAATTGTTTTTTTCTTTTGTTATTTAAATTATTTGAAATATTTATATACATATACATAATTCTTCCCGCAAGTATAATATTTTCTCTTCTGCTTTTTACAACTTTAAGCATATAGCTTTTTCCGAGATAAAATATTTCGTTTCCGTCTTCAAGTTCTTTAAGAGTAAAGTCGCTTATATTTCTTTTTTGCATCGCTTCTATTCTCTCTTCAATCCAATCTTTCCGTTTTTCTATAATCTCTTTTATATATTTTTTAGTTACTCTTTTAGGAGCGTTTACATGAATATTTAAATCGGGTTTTACTCTAATGTATATATTTTTTATTCTTTTGTAATGTATTATTATTTCTTTCATATATTGATTTTATAGAGTATATATGTAATATTATAATTTTCAACCGATTTTTATAAAGGCATGCAAATTTAAATTCATAAATAAAAATAAACTTTTTCAAATCCGCATTTATAATTATTTATTAATTTTATCAAAC